>Ga0098053_1000534_pt1 | contig 12585 bp, 20 predicted proteins | sample 15BtaG_FD_77068 | JGI IMG/M metagenome (GOLD analysis project Ga0098053, IMG submission 77068) | Marine viral communities from the Subarctic Pacific Ocean - 15B_ETSP_OMZ_AT15312_CsCl metaG | ecosystem: Environmental > Aquatic > Marine > Oceanic | place: Pacific Ocean | collected 2015-01-18 | reverse complement strand
CCACTTTTTAACCTCTTGATTGAGTAGCCATCTTTAAGATGACCAGTTATATGTTATATACATTATGCGCCTTCCAGCGCACTCGGGGCTTATGCCCTTATCAAGCCTTACGGCTTAAATCTTTTTCCTCTTTATCTAAAAAATCACTCAGAGACTCAAACCTTATATTATTATCCCCCTTGAATGGTTTGGTGTGGTCGTGTTCTCCTGTGTATATTTCTTCTGGTATTCCATCTGGGTAGGCATCGCATTTAAATTCCCCGTGATTGTGAAGGCACTCGAAACATTGTAGACTCATAGACATTATTTAAACTCCTCTAAATATCTATCTAAATAATCTTTTATGATTTTTGGCAGTTTTGCCTTTTCTGTACCCACATACATCGCAAACGACTCTGCGAAAAGTTCACGGTTATTAGTTGTAGAATACTCAGATATATTAAGTATAGAGCCGTCTTTTTTAACTTTTTTAAATATACTTATCCACTCATCATTCCATTTTTGCCGAACAACAGGGTTATTTGCTGGAAGCCCTTGAGTCTGTCTACTTTTCAGATAATAATTGCCGTTTATCGCACCAGTAAATTGATCGTGAACTATATGCCCAATTTCATGGTCTATAATACTACCAGCGATATTGTTTTTATTTAAACAATTGTGCCTTTGGTATTTGTTAATAGTTTTTAGCCTTTTTTCAGCCCTATCTAATCTGCGTTGTGCAATAACAATAGACCACTTGTCTCCAGAATCCAACTCTTTTTCCAAAGCTAATACTGCTCTGGCGTACTCCTTTTTCCACAAACTACCATACTTAGCAACGGAATTTTTATAACTGCTTTTCAGTCCTTCTTTTGTAAATATTTTTGAGTTTATATTTAATACTCCCCCGCTTGCAGATGCCCACCTACTCCCCCTTCTTGATACTATTACCGTATTTAATTTGTTTAAATTATATTTGCGAAAATTATTAGCCAGAGAAGCCGTTATCTGGTTTGCTATGTCTATGTCTTTTATTTGACCGAAAGTTACCTTTTTAGCAATATTGGTTTCAATCCATTTAGCGGAGTCCCTAACAGTCTTATGCTTCCCCGCCATTTTTAGATCAGTAATAGACAAAGGTTTCTTCTTTCGCTTCGTCAATAAAGGCTTATTAAGATTCTCACCTTTATAATTTGATGCGACTAATTGACATCTACAATTCTGCTGACATACACTAAAGCCAGACTTAGGTCTGCCTACTGTCCTCCAGAACTCATTTGTGCCTACTTGACCAGATCGGCTCTCACAGTCTGCACATACCTTACCCCCACCTACTGTAACCCATATAAATTCTTTTATCCCAGCGTCTTCAAATGCCCCCATAGACGAGGTATTACCAGCATACTCTACGCCATTCTTAACAGTATTTCTTATCTGGCTTCTAAATCCCCCAAATAATCTACCCCCAGAAGTAAGGTCATTCATTAACACCGCCTTAATCTGTGTGCTACTCATCCCCGTAGCTTGCATAGATGTAATGACGCTATTCATAGACAGTACCGTCTGAGCAGATGCGTTAGCTATCTCATTCGCCAAAATGACTTCTAATTCATTAGGCATCTCTTATAGCCTTCTCTATTTTTAATTCAACCATCTTAAAAGCGTTCTTTTCAGCAGTCTTACTAATCCCAAACCACTCTCTTTGCGGTAGTGTCCCACCTCCGTCTTGGTGGTACTCCCCAATCTCGTCTCTTTTCTTAGGCGGTATAATCTCAACTCTTTGCCTTGTTGGTGTGGCTCGTTTACCTCTTGGCACATAAGCCTTCTTCATTGTACCAGTAGCATATAAAGCAGTACGGGGGCTTGCGTTTCTGTCTTTCCTTTTCTTTGCTATTGTCTCTGGTTGTAGCTTGGTAAATGGTCTACCGTTTATATCCCTACCGCTTATAATCCCGTTCTCTATATCCAAAACAATAATATCTGCTGAGAAGTTTAACTCTCTGTGCATATCGAGTTTAATCTTACCCAGATCGAAGTTCTTTTGCAGTTTTACGTTAGGCACTACGCTCTAATACCTTCCCCGCAAACTTCTTCCCCTCTTTAGCACCCTTCTCAATCTCGTCTATATGCTCCGATAAGAACGCTTCCCCCAAAGCGTTCAAGTATCCCTCTGGGTCTTTCAGCATCTCGTCTAAGTCTATCTGGTCTAACAACAACTCAGAATCATCTATAACAGTCTGTTGTAAGTCGTCTATCTTATTGAGGTATTTATGTACTAATTGCGCCAAGTTTCCTCAATCCCCCAAAGGCGGGTTGTTCTGGCTGCGCTTCTTTGACTTCTTCCCTCACCTCACCTAAACGCTCTTTAATTTCCTCGTCAGATAGTCCCTCATTTACTCTAAACCAATCAGCCTTAGTTGCTAATCCATTCGCCCACTTCCATTCCCATTCAGCTTGTTCTTCTGATTGCGATAGGGGGACATGAGGAGCAGAAAATGATATACTTAATTCGTCTTTAACTTTAATATTGTATGCTTCTAAGATTGCCTTATCCACTTCAAATCGTTCTTCTTCTAATACTCGTAAGCGTTCAAAGTCAGACTGTACTGCTTCGGTGAGTTCCACTTCTAATATTCGTTGATGTTCTCCAGATGTAGACCCACTATTATCAGCCCACTTAATCTTTAGGTGATTAGCAAAAGCTACTGTATCAGCAACCCACCGCATCGAATCCATTATCTTGTTTAAGTCTCCAGATGGGCTTTTAAAATCAAAGGTTGAGTTGGGTGGCATGGTAATTAACTTGTCAGCCCCTACCCTAATCCTTGTAGGGTCGTCTATGCCTGTGGCTACGGGTTGGGATAAGGATTGATACATACAACCGATACTCAGCATAGTGCCGAATACATTATAAAGCAGATTGGCGTTAGCCACCTCTTGCCCAACCCCTGTGCGCCACCACTCATTACCGATTTGATCGTATAAGTGAGATATAATTACAGGATTTTTACCATAAGGGTTCGATAAGTCCCCATCTTCAGAGATAGATATAACCTTACCACCCTGTGTAATCTTAAAATGTAGGTCATCCGACCAGAATACCCATGTCTGTTCATCGGCTCGACTGCTACCGTAGTTATAAAGTGGGTACATAATACCCTCTACTTTGTCAGATGCGGGCTTAAATAATGGCTCAAAATCCACCAATACTTGTCCCGTTAGCTTCTTCTCATCCTCATCATAGCCCCGAAGGTATGCCACACTCCCTAATAGCCCCGTTAATCGGTCTAATTGGAGTAGGTCATGATCTAAGTCGCCTAAGAGTTCTAAGTACCTCTCATCGGCTTTTCTTTCCACCTTTTCCTTTAGGGCTACATACCTTGAATTAATGATCTTGCGGGTAATGTTCTGCTCCCAAGCGGGTGCATACTTTAATGCGTTGGGGTCAAAGAAATCGTCCACATCACCCTTGAGGTTTATACCCTCATAATAATTCATAGACCTTAAACGGTCTGTTTTTTCTTTCATGTGGGATTGGTCGAGCCATTCCCGTACAGACTTAACGACTGTATCTTCTGATAAATCTCTTATAATCATGCGTTGCCTTGATCGCTTGTAGTGTATAACCCCTCTAAATATTCTGCCTTTTCGACTGCATCTTTAAGGATACCCACATACCATCCTATATTCAAACCAATCGGAATCAATACCGCCAGAATCGAGAATAGCAACAATGCTATCACAATTAGCAGTATCACCATACCCTATCAATTAACTTCATCTCAGTATTAATTATATTGTATCTATAATGAACGGGGTACATAATTGCATCGGTACTGTGGGAGAGGGTTATATCAGCCTTTTTATTCATCCCCCCCTGTGCATCCCGTTGTAATTGCTCTAAATCCCTAATCAGATCAACACACTTAGGCGATACGGTCATGCCTACATGACCATCTGCGCTCTTTAGTTTGGCGTTCAATGCGTTTAATCTATCTATCTGGCTTGGGTTGGCGTTGTGAGCATATAAAGTAAAATTGAAATCTCTTAATATTTGTGCATCACTCCTTCGTGAGTTTGTGCTTCTGGCGTTAGATGCTGGGTCTGGATAGATTATTTGGATGTCTGGGTGTCTCTTTCGTATCTCCTTCGCCATCTCCACAGTATTTGAATCGGTTAAGATTATCTCATCGTATACATGAATATCTCCGTTAGTATACTCGCAGAATATCTGACAACAAAACTTCGATATATTAAAATCTAATCCCGCAAATCTCTTGGTAGATATATCAGCATCTCTTACATGAGTATCTCTATTAAAGTTATATACCGCCCTATTGCTTACCGTCTCGAAGGTTGCTAAAAACTCTTGCCTATATACCCTCTCATCCATAGTAGATTTTGCAAGGTTAATCTCATCTTGAGAGACAAAGCCACCATCTACTGTCTTAAACTGCCAAGACTTCCAGCTTTGATCTCCCCCTAAACCCTTCACATATAAATCATGGAACTTCCCAAAGCCATTCGGTGTGCCTATAAACAATGCCCTACCTTCCGTAGTGGCTAACATGGGAAGTATAATCTCCTCCCATACGTTTGGCTTCATAAAGGCAAACTCGTCTAATACGACTGCATTTGAGCCATCTTGACCTAATGATACACCCCTTAGAGAATCCTCATTATCTGCGCCCTTTAATTCTACGATTGACCCATTGGCTAATTTGACCGATAACTCCGTCTCGTTGATCTTTGCTTGGGGAAACTGTGTAAATATATCCTTTAGAATCGGTAGCGCAACCAACTTGGCTTGCCGATAGGTCGGTAAAATCACCCACCTTCGTTCCCCCGCTTGTAACGGTTGATGGAGTAGCCACAACATTGATAGATGGGTTTTCCCCCAGCGTCTCCCAGCCACAACACACTTGAATCTGTGAGGGTCTGCGATTATTTCTTTTCTTATCTTGTTGATCGTCCACTTCATTCATCCAAATCAAAGACCTTAATAGAAGCGTTAGTCTCTATATGTCTTGTGGGTTCTCCCTCCACTCGATCTATAATGTATTTCATGGCGTTTAAGTCCATGCGTGTCTCTGCTAATGACCATAGACGCTCTATCAATCGCTCTCGTCTCGTCTTATTATCTACCTCTGTATCTGAATACTCCCTCAATAGATCAGTAAAGCTATTTTTACGACCATTGGGGTTAGCATTATTCCCTGTCTTAAACTGTGTATCGGGATTCCCAGACGATTTAAACGTACCATCTGCCCTCCGTTTTACCTCCGCTTTAGACATCTAACTCTACCAGAGCCATCATAAAGGCTTTATTGAGTTTCTCTACCAGCCCCTTAACCTTACTGGTATCAATCTCAAGTACATCCATCTCTAACCGATAGTTTCCTGTGCTTTTAAGATTTTTAATACCTACTAATTCCACCGTGAGCGTGTGTTCATTTGTCGGCATAGTCAGTAATATAAAAACCGCTGCCAGTAAACTTTAATGCGGGGGCGGTGATGATGCGCATGATACGCTTGGAGTTGCATTTAGGGCATGATCGCCCCTTAGTAGGTTCTTGGACAGAAGAAGGCATATATAATTCCCAAACCCTTTTACACTTTTTACATTTAAAATCGTATGTCATACTTTTTTGGCTATGGTGCGCACCGTTAAGCCAGAGTTAAGTTTTCTGTCTATCGTTATACATTAGGACTCTTATAAGCCAGAACGAGTAGGGTACTTAACCAACCCCCTTCATTAAGTATAAGGTCAAATATTCGGGTTTTTCGCCTGTTTTTAGGCGTTTTTCAGATGGTTATTGGAAGTTTATTAGTCCGTTGCCCTTCTTTTTTGCATTATCCCATTTCTCGTATGCCGTTGATGGGGCGCACTTTAGAGCGTTTCCAATCTCTCTAAATGTTCTTTTTTGAATTAATTTATGATAGATTACCTTCTGTTCGGCTTCTGTGCATTTCATCATCCATAATACGGTAGCCTTAACTATTTTTTCTACCCATCTAAAGTGTTCAGCGTTCTCAAAGAGTTCCTGTAAGGCATACCCACCAGAGTCGGGTATTAGTTCTACATCTACATTAGTCGCCTTCTTAGGCTTTGGGGCATACATGATTTGATACATTTCATCTGGTATGGGGTCGCCATCGTCGTCTATTTCATCGGTGTATTCATCGTCTGAGAATGACTTAGGCGGTACTATGGTATATTTGTACCCCTTCGCCTGTTGTTTTTTGCTTGGTTTTTTTGGCACGGGTGTCCTTTGGTTGTGGAAGCGGGTTTTTGTGGAAGATGTTATCAGAAATCGCCATCAAGTCCAGAGACTTCACCAGCGTTATAACATCACTTCTACCGTTCCTTGTGTATAGTCTATATATTGCGTCTTTTTTGTCCTCCACATACTCTTTGATTGTGTTCGATTCTACGAACTTAATTAGCTTCTTTCGACTTACAAGAATCCAATATCGTACAGTTTCAAAAGCGAAGAAATCTGCCTTCCCATACAACCAGCCGTTTTTCCCATGTACGTTTTTAATTTCCACCCAATGGTAGTTATCGTTCTGGTGATCTGTTATCCGTTTTGTGCTTTTAACATCTACAGACACCTTCTTTGTCATGTATAGATCAATGTGGTCGTATATATCAGTATTGCGGCTGGTGGTTTCAGTAAGCCAGCCTTTAAGTTCTACAAGAGAAGCAAACCGCCCCTCTGCATCCTTACCCCTAAGATAATCATTTTCATATTTTAGGTTCATTCGTTTATTTTATTCCACACCTCTAAGATAAACACGGAAATAATAATTAATCCGAAAGCAAATAAGACAGTACCAGCCCCTAAACAGAATATCGAGCCAGCTATTTTTACAATTATCTCAATCATAATACCTCACTATTAGTAGTTGCCAATACACCAACGCCATAGCTTTTACATCTGGGGCAAATAACCTTTTCTTTTCCGATTGATGGTATAGTGGTGAAATATTCGTAGCTATGTTTACCAGCTTCTTTCCATTTCTCCCATGTTTTTTTACAACACGGGCAAGCCTTGACTGTTTTATCTGTTAGATCGGTTCTATATATCATGTTGCCTTGAGATACTTTATTTTCGTACCCCCAGTTCAATTCAACCGCCCAATATAACCTCTCCAATATGTTCATATCATTTTCATCCTTTAAGGGGTCGTTGTACTCTATCATACTTTCTCCATTTTGTTCGTAAGTGTTCCAATAACCTCGTCAATTCCCAAGTCTCCAGAGCGTTGAGTTTTTTGCTTTTGAATAGTTCTCTTTTGTAATCCAACACCCTGTCTACCCCCATTATTGCCTGTGCCATTCCTACCCGCCCTAACAAGTCTAACTTTCTCATGCTCATAGTCGTTCTTACCTAACATTACTTCACCGCAACAGACGGACACGCCCCCCCTGTTATCAGTCGTTTTTTTATCACAATGCACACAATACACCTCCACCTTGTCGGGTTTTGACGATGACACAACCGCATCTATGTACTTTCCAATGCCCCAGCGCAAAAAAGAAGTTATTTCTTTATCCTCTTTCGTTGGGCGGTCTGCCAACCTTCTGCCCTCCACGCCACGCTTGATCTGGGGTAGTTCATACTTAGCGAGCAAGTTATCTAAAGCCTTTGATATATCTGGCTGATAGTATGCGTCTTTTTTGATTCCGAATATTGGTTGTATTAGCCCCCACGCTTCGAGTTTGGGGTTTTCGGTTTTTTCTCGTTTTGTTAAATTGGCTTTTGGTTTTGTTTCTTTACTATTACTATTACTATTACTATTACTTGTACCCTTTACTAAGGGTTTGCTAACCCTTTCTAATAATCCATACCTCTTCAGTTCTTCTATTATCGGGATATGAGGTTTACAATTAGGGTTTAGTTCCTTTTGATTAACCCTTACCCTATCTATTACAAATAGTTTGCCGTTTGGCAGTTGTTCGATGTGTTCGCTTAGTATTTCCAGCGATTTTTCGAGGTTTAGGGGTGTCCCCATCTCAAATTCAAATAGTTCTTGGTCTAAGTCTATGATTCCAGCATGGCTACTACGCTCCCATATATATTTAAGAAATAGCTTATTTTCGGGGCTTAATTTTCTGAACCATGCTTTCTGCCAGATATTAGTATTTGTCATTATTTTAGGCATTTTCGTTGTCCTCCAAGTAAATGTTATCCTCAATTAGTAATTCTAAGTATTTCTGTGCTTTTTTTAAGTCCTCTAAGCCGCCCTTTTTTTTCCACCGAGTGATATATTTGATAATATTCCCCTCACAAAAATCTAATTCGTGTGATAAGATATATAAAGTCGTCTCTATACCTCGCTTATAATAGTCTGGATTAATTGGGTCTTTTTGCATCCGCTAACATCTCTTTCAAGGCTTTTAATCGGCTCTCTGTGGCTATGTTTTTCTTTTTTAGTGTAAAGTCCCTATGGAGAGCATCAACAATGTTTTTCTCGGTTTGTGTAAATCGTTTCTCCCACAGTTTTACATGATCTTTGGGATTAGACCCAACGTATATATGGCAATTATAGCACAAAGCCATTGCATTGGCTGGCTCTATCCTTGTTGCCCAGCTTCTTCTACCGTAAAAATGGGAGCAATGTAGTCCTTGACTCTTTTCGACATAAACCTTTGAACATCTTTGGCAAGTCCATTTGTCTCTATATCGGATAAAGTCTGAAAACACCGCATCCCATTTTGTTCGTTTTATTGCCATCTAATTAGGGTTTTTACAAGCCCACATTGTTAATTAAGGACATACCGAAAAGATGCCAACCAGTCGGAATTATCAATTTTAACAACCATTGGCAAACTTTCTTCCACGTTAGACAAGCCACTCATCCGTACTTGGTTGCTCGGGTTCTAATTTTCCCACATCTGGTTGTGAAGGTAGTTCCTCTGTCATAGGCTTTGGGTCACGCTGGGTCATTACATAGTCTGTATAGCCTTCTATCCTTGCTTGAACCTTCTTATCTTTTATGTCGTACCCCATTTTGTACGATTCAACCGCAAAGCCGTGACGAACTTTACCCTCTGCCTGTCTGCGCCAAAATGCGTCATCCTTTACTACGGGGTTATTTGGGGGTGGGCTTTGAGATATAGGGGTTGTACCATTTTTGACATTAGCGTAGTTGGTAGCTTTTACCTCATCCGATACCGTTTTTTCATCAACGGGGATAACGTGCCAACCGCTTTTATTAAACACCCTAAAAACACCGCCCTCTTTAAATTGTAAAATGGCATTATCTTTCAGCGTTTTCTTCATCGTTAAAGTAAAAACATCACCCGTATAGATGGTTTTTTCATAGCCTTCTTTACCAATAACATAGTGATCTTTTGCCTTGCCTTCTGTATTTTCAAAAGCGACCAGCCTTACTTTACAATTCCACCTATGTTGATCTGGCGGGTTCTCATCGTTGTACCTACTGGGGGTCATCCCACCTTCAAGCACCTCTATTGTGGTGGCTTCACCACTCCAAAGTAATCCAGCATATATCATTCTATTGTCCTCCTATTATGTATTCAATAATTCGGATTGTACAGTAACCGCCAGTTGCGATAGCTATTACTATAATCCACGTTTCAAACCATTCATTTATCTTTTCCAACAGTTTCATTTATCCTCCTTTGCAGCATTTGAGTAACGGGTGTAACATCATCGAAATCACCCTTTATTTTATGGGCAAGATTTATTTCCCACCCAAATTCGATTAATTTTTTTGCTTCGGCTACCATCTCATCCATACTATCACAGTATATATTTCTGCCGTGATTATTCCCTTGATCGTCTCCAATCTCAAGCAATGCTCTGTAATGTATTTCAACCATCAATTTTCTTTAGCGTTGCGCCCAATATTTGGAATCTGTCTAATAAGCCAGATAATCTTTTTAAGAATTTGTCCCACTCCAGCGAACTCATCTCTTTTGGCTTCGTCACTTTGATACTTGTCAATAGATGTGGACAATTCTCGCAAGTTTTCTTCGTAGGCTTTGAGGTTGTGCCTGTTGGGGGCTGGTTCAACAATGCTTTGTAATCTTCCAAGAAATTGCTCCTTTATTAGCGGAGAAGGACGGTTTCCCCCTTGAGGTATACTTCTCGCAGATGGCGTACCGCCCAAACGCAATTGATGTTTATACATCATTTTCTCCGAAGGCTGGGAACTGATATTCGGGAGGACGACCCAGCCTTATTCTTCTGTATATCACGCATATCATAATAGGAAAACTATAACTTATTCATATTTAATACAAGTAATTATAATTAATTATATAAACTAATTATAGTAATCACACTAAAAAAGAGATAAAATAGGGCGTGAAAAGCACCACCTTCATTTCAAAAACAATAACCGAGTCTCCATTCTCACGGGCAGAAATTGCTGAAAAGTTAGGGGTAACCGTGTCTGCCGTATATCATTGGGAATCTGGAAAGTCAAAACCAAAAAAACACCGAGTAAATAAACTCGCTGAATTATTAGATATTGAAATATACTGGAGCGGTGATGAAAATATTGAAATTATAGATAATATAGAGACAGAAAGGGAGGTTCCATTGCCAGCCCAAGCCCAAAAAATAATAGAAAATCAGTCTGACCTAATTGATACTCTAAAAAATAAAATATACAAACTCGAAAACAACCACACTATATACCAACCTCATCCAGAAGCCTTTGAAGAGATGGCTAAACTACTTGAAAACATCACGAAACAATGGCATTGGATGTTTTACCACAGTCCTAATCCAATGTCCTGTTCCCGCAATGGTAAAGTTAAATCAATAAACCCCCAACTCGAAAGGTCACTCGGTTGGAAGGAAGAGGAAATGATTGGTTCTGATATTTTAGATTTTATACATAAAGACGATTTAGAGAAGACAAAGAAAGCATTGACTCAAAAAGATAGAAACTTGACAGTTCGGATAAAAAAGAAAAATGGTAACCATTGCACAATGCACGTAAAAGCGAAAGAGTTCGGTATTGATAGCAAGAAATATTCTAATGCTATTATGACTTGCTTGGACAAAGGTTGTTCTGATTGTGACGGTTTAAAAGCCGATTAGAGCTTAAAGTCGCTTATATTAGAGGTTAGTAACGGGGTATAATGTTTATCAGCCACCTTAACAGAAATCCCCAGCAATCTCGCTACTATTGCTATATCCGTCCCGCTATTTAATAAATTAAAGCCAAATGTGCGCCTTAGATCGTGTGTCTTAGCATCGCTTACCCCCGCCCTTCTCGCCCATATTTTGAAATATGTGGTTAAATGTCCTTTTGTGTAATTCCAAAACGCCCAATTTCGCCCCTCTAAGATCGAAACGGCTTGCTCATTGACCCTTACTATGCGCTTATATCCCCCCTTTTTAACAACTTGTAAGTAATATCCACCATCGTTATTCTGTCTCAACCACTCTTTTTTAGGGGCGCAGTATTCTTTCCGTCTTGCCCCTGTTAAGAATCCAAATCTAAAGCAATCATTTAAATCCTTTGGTTTAATAATATCAAGAATTGCGCTTAGTTCGGAGTCCGAAAACACTCGTAGTCTCCCTTCAGATTCAGTAGAGCCCTCTAATTTTTCAATATCATATCCAAGCCCAATACACCATCTGGCAAATACATTCCAATCACGCCTAACCGAATTAACTCTGGAAATAGAGCAGCCATTAGGCAATCCGTTGGAATAATAATAGTTTACATTATTCTCATAGGTTCTTACTGTCTCTGGGGATAGGTGCGCTTTGGTGATAAGCCACTTCTTTATTAAATCTTTGTACTTGGGTTGTTTTTGGCTTTCTTTTTTTAAAGCGTAAAATTCAGATATAATACGATGCTTAATATCAGAAGCGGATTTATTGACCTCTCGAATGGATACCATACCCGTAGAGCCTGTAATAAGGTCGCCCCGTATCATTTGCCTAAATTGAATATTGCCACGCTTGGGCTGGTAGAAATTGGGCTTTAGCTTCGGTTTAATGGGCATGGATTGTAATGTATTTGTAAGACACTACAACCCACCCCTTTTGCTTTGTGCGGTGTGCCCGAGAGGGGACTTGAACCCCTACGGCTTATTCAGCCAACGGATTTTAAGTCCGTCATGTCTACCAATTCCATCACCCGAATTATCCTTCTGATAATCCACATCGCCACGCTCTGCAAAAGTAATAGATTGTAATGTATCTGTAATACCTAATTTAATTCAATATCATGCAACAAGCACAAAACTTTCAAAAATTTAGTGTCCTGTTTGGTGATGTTTGTAGTGCCGTCCTCCTTCATTTGGATAGATAAATACCCTTTATAGCCCATCACTTCTGCCATCTTGGTCTGTGAGTAACCAAGTGCTTTTCTGATCTGTTTTAATTGTGCGGGGGTCATTGTTTATTCCTCTTTATCTGGGCGGGGTATAATCCCACGCACCCCAATGTTCAAACTCCAATACCTTTTTTCTAACTTCATCTGCCGTGTATTTGTTTACCTTCTTAATATTGCCAAAGTCATAGTACATCTCCATTGGTAATTCAACATCAAGCCCATTACTTTTATCAATTACCATCCCTTTATATTCTAACCAACAATGACCGTATG
>Ga0098053_1000530_pt1 | contig 12611 bp, 10 predicted proteins | sample 15BtaG_FD_77068 | JGI IMG/M metagenome (GOLD analysis project Ga0098053, IMG submission 77068) | Marine viral communities from the Subarctic Pacific Ocean - 15B_ETSP_OMZ_AT15312_CsCl metaG | ecosystem: Environmental > Aquatic > Marine > Oceanic | place: Pacific Ocean | collected 2015-01-18 | reverse complement strand
TTCGTAACCGACCAAATATCCGTTGGGAAAAACCTGTACACGAACAACTAACAGGTTTTCAGACATATGCTCATTTACCAATGGAACAAAAGTATTCTATTGTACATCCCAAAACGATAGAAAAACAAGAACAACAAAATGAAAAATATGCGGGGATTATGAGATGAGAATATTAGTCACGGGTGGTGCTGGCTTTGTCGGTACAAACTTAATCAAAAGATTATTAAAAGATAATCATGATGTTATTTCAGTAGATAATTATTCAACTGGATTTAGAGAAAATCACCAAGATGGATGCACATATTATGATATAGATTTAAGTGATAATTCTTGGTGGAGTTTATCAAAAACTTGTTATTGTCAGATTGGTTGTGATTGTCAGATAAAGCCAGTTGATTTGATATTTAATCTTGCTGCTTTAGCTAGGATACAACCATCTTTAAAAAAACCATTAAAGACTATAAGAAATAATTTTAATAGTGTCCTGCATATATTAGAATGGGCTAGAAATAATGATACACCAGTAGTGTTTTCTGGTTCAAGTACAAAACATCATGGTTTATGGGGAAGTCCTTATGCTTGGTCCAAATATGCTGGTGAACAATTATGTGAATTGTATACTAAAGTATATGAATTACCAACTGCTATATGTAGATTTTATAATGTATATGGGGAACATCAATTGGAAGATGGAGCATACGCCACGGTTGTTGGTATTTTTGAAAAACAATATCGTGAGGGTAAAGCATTAACTGTTACTGGTGATGGAGAACAAAGACGAGACTTTACACATATAGATGATATAGTTGATGGACTTGTTAGATGTGGAAATGGTTTATTAGACGAAGCCTCTTCTGTTATTAGTGGTCAAGCCTATGAGTTAGGTAGAGGTAAGAACTTTTCAATTAATGAATTGGCTGATATGTTTGGTAAAGATTATCCTAAAGAGTATATTTCAGCTAGAGGTGGTGAATATCCATTTACTTTGGCTGATTATACAAAAGCTAAAGACGAACTTGGTTACAATCCAACTTTAGATATAAAAGATTATATAGAAAATATTATATGAATATAGAATTTGATGTAACCTTACAATGTAATTTTAGTTGTACTAACTGTAATAGACATAGTAATTTTAATGATTTATCATCTCCCCTTACGGGCGGGAAGAAAAATAATGTTGGTTTAGATTTGTATGAAAATACTGATATATCTATTGAAAAAACTAAAGAATTTATAGAACAAGTAAAAGAAAATGGTACAATTGAAAGAATACATCTTATAGGAGGAGAACCATTAGTTCATCCTACAATGGATAAAATATGTGATTTGATACGAGAAGAACTTTGGGGAAAACATGTTAGAGAAATATTGATAATATCTAATTTACATCCTAAAATGTTGAAAAAAGGAACTTTAGATACTCCACAAGAAATTATTAATTATACACCACCCTTTGAATTAGATTGTGAGTACCAACATTCATTATTAACTACTAATATACCAGTAAATTTAATAAGAGGAATATTAAGTAATTCTGATGAGAATGGTATAACAAAAGAAAATATATTAGAAGTATCTTCAGAGATAGAATATTCAGCTTCAATAATACAAGAAATATATAATATACCAACAGTAAAATTATCACAAATACTTGATAATATTCATACATTTCATGGTATACCAGTTATAAATTATAAACCCTTATCTGCAAAACATGAAGAACATCGTTGTGCACTTGTAGCTCCATACGATTCAGGTCAAGAGATGATTGATAAATGTGATCATTCAAGACATTGTGGAATAAATTATGCGTTTGATGGGTATTGGCCTTGTGGTAATGGAGCAGCTATTGCTAGACTATTTAAGTTAGACAAATATAAAAAAAATAAATTACCAAAAACTGAATCCGAGTGGGATGGAATTGATGAAAACGGTGATGCGGATACTAAAAATGGAGGTATGTGGGATTTATGTAAATTATGTCAAGTTTCGGCAAAGAATATGATGATGGAAAAAGAACACGGTAGACCTATATCTGTTAGTTATCGTAAAGCTTTAGGATTAGAGGGAGATAAAAAAGATTTAGCAGAATACATAGTAGATGGACATAAAAAGAAATTGGGAAAAAATCCTGGTTTTAACAAAGAAACTGGGATATAATAAGTGATTGAGGTTGGTTTAATTGGTTATGGTAAATGGGGGAAAATACTCTACAGCAAACTTATAAAATTGTGTGATGTTAAGTTCGTATGTAAAAGTAACGATGAATATGAGTCTAAATTAAATGATGTTGATTGGGTTGTTGTAGCTACTCCAAATGAGACTCATTTTAATATAGTTAGAAATTGTATTTCTGCAGGGAAAAATGTTTTTTGTGAAAAACCACTTACATTAACAGAGGAACAATCTAAATTATTATTCAACTATGCCGAAATGAAAGGGGTTAAATTATATGTAGACGATGTTCAGAATTGGAGAGAAGCTCAATGGGATTTGATGGAGAACAATTTAATTGAAAGAAAGAAAAAAAGTAATCCAGGTTCAGTAAAAGATTTACTTTATAGATTAACATATCACGACATATATTATTTATGGAGAGATATTAAAAATTCAGAAATTGAAAATATAATACCTATTGATTTAGATAATAAGTTACAATTTAAAATTAATTTTAATGATGTTACTGTTGAATTTTGTTATGATATAAATTATGAAGATGATAGAATACATCACATAAATGGAGTTAGTTTGATGGGAGATGAAACTGATGACCCATTACAAGATATGTTAGAAGAAGTTTTAAATGAAAATGTAGATTTTGGCTGTAATAAAGAAATGACATTGTTTACAAATAAAATTATAGATAAAATAGATAAAAAATTATTTAAAAAAATAGCTGTAGTTGGTGGTGGTATATTTGGGTGTACTATTGCTTGGTTATTATCTAAAAATGGATTTAATGTAAACTTGTTTGAAAAAAATAATGATATTTTTACATCAGCTTCTTCTATAAATCAATATAGATTACACAGAGGATATCATTATCCTAGAAGTGAGGAAACAGCCGTATCATCTAGAGAAGGTGAAAAATCTTTTCTTAATGTATATGGGAACGCAGTTTATAATGGTGGAATAGAACATTACTATTGTATTGCTAAAAATAATAGTTTAGTTACTTCATCTGAATATATTAAATTTATGAATGATAACAATTTAAATTATGAAGAATTAGATTTAGATATTTTGGTGGATAAAAATATAGCTTTAACTGTTAAAATTGATGAACATTTATTTAATCCGAATATATTGAAATCTATTTGCTGGGATAAATTAAATAAATATAATGTTAATACTAAATTTAATATGGATGTCGATATTGATGATTTGAAAGAATATGATTATGTAATTAATGCGACATATGCAAATTTAAATAAATTATTACCACTAAATCAACATAGAGATTATCAATTTGAATTGTGTGAAAAGCCAGTCGTTAAATTACCACATAAGTATAAAAATAAAAGTATTGTTATAATGGATGGACCTTTTATGTGTATTGATCCATTGAAAGGGACAAAATATCATGTTATGGGAAATGTTGTTCATGCAATACATAGGACAAATATCGGTAAATTTCCTATATGTGAGTCAAAATTTCAAGAATTATTAAATAATGGTATAGTTGAAAATCCAATTATAACTAATATTGATAAATTTATTAATGCAGCTAAAGAATTTTTCATTGATATAGAAAAAGCAGAACATATCGGTTCAATGTTTACTTTTAGGACAGTATTACCTGATATGGAAAAAGATGACGCTAGACCAACTTTAATTAGGAGAGAAGACATAGATATGAGAATATTTACTTTGTTTTCTGGAAAAATTGGTACTTGTGTTGATGTCGCAAAAAATGTAATTAAAACAATAAACAATGATTAAATTATTTATTGTTTAGTAAATTAATTTTATATATATAAGGAATAAAGAGGTTATATGAAAAATGTAGTTGTTACAACAATGGTGATTCCTAAAGATAAGGATTTGGACAAGTTCGGTGGTTGGGAATGGATGAATATATCCAAAACTGCTTGGGAATTCTGGTGTGATAAACATGAATATGAGTATATTATATACGATGAACCATCCATAGAAGATACTTCAAAATTTAGAATTACAATTCAGAGGTGGTTTGATATCTTTGATTTTTTGGATAAAAAAAATATAGAATACGACCAAGTTGCTATGGTAGATGCGTGTTCTATTCCAAAATGGGATTGTCCCGATTTTTTTCAACTTACAGATAATAAGTTTACTGCAAATCTGGAAAAAGATAATATGGCATGGGTTTACGAAAGTGTTAAGGGTTATAAACATTTATTTAATAATTTTGAATTAGATATCTCTAATTATTTTAATGATGGTTTCGTTATATTTAATAAATCTCATAGAAAAATATTTTTAAAATTTAAAGAAGCATATATGTCTAATCTTGAAGAATTTTTATATACACAGAATACAGTTAGAAGGGGAACTTGTCAAACACCTTTAAATTATATTATGCAAATGAATAATGTGAAAGTTAAAAACTTACCAATTCCATTTAGATTATCACATTTACCAAGAAAGGATTTATTAAATCATAATTGGCAATTAAATGAAGATTCAACTCCATTTTTTATAAAATATGGCTATGTTTGGATTTTTAGTGGATTTGATAAAAGAGTTCGGAATGAACTTATGGATCAGGCTTGGGGTATAGTAAAGGATAACTATGAGCGATAAGAAGAATGTAGTTTTTATGCTTAACATAAAAATGGACAACTCTGAATTAGAGGGTGATAGGTGGCGTGGTAGTAGAAGTGATCCTTATATTTATTCTGTAAATTCTTGGCGAAAATGGTGTGACAAGAATAATGCTGAGTTATTTGTCATAGATGAGTTATTGTTACCTAATGAGGAGATGGCTATCCCTTGGCAAAAGTTTTATATTTTTGACATTTTAGAGGCTAATGAAATTGATTATGACCAAATAATGTATGTTGATGCTGATACAATTGTTCATCCTAATTGTCCAAATGTATTTGAGATGACCGATAGAAAATATACTTTTGTGCATAACGAAGGTAGTTATGATTGGATTCTACGAAGTATGGAAAACTATTCTAAATATTTTTTTGATGGTTACATGTTTGATTGGTGGCATTACTACAATGCTGGTTTAGAAATATACAATGAAAAACATAGAGGTTTTGCTAATAAGGTGATTGATTTTTATAACAACAACAAAGAAAATTTGATGAAAGTTGAAAGAGCATTTCATTGTGGCACAGTTCAGACTCCAGTTAATTTTTTAATTCATTTAGAGAACATCAAGTATAAATTACTTCCATATGAATATAATATGGTTGATATGAATCGAAAGGAGCTATTAAGAGATGATTTAGTATTTACTAAAGTTGGTTGGGTTTATCATTTTAATAGCATACCAAATAACACAGACAATGCCTTAACTCATCATTGGATGAAAAAAACATATGAGGCCTTATATGGAAATTAAACTAAATAACAAATATGTCATAGGGACTCATGTGATGTGGTTTGAAATCGAGATGTATAAAGATTTTGTAGATGGGTTGATAAATTTGATGAAAACGGTAGAGAATCTAGAGAATGTAGCTATCGATATTTGTTTTAATATGACCGAAAGACTTGAAACCATAGATCGAGAAAAAATACAACCAGAAGAATTGTTATATAAATTTAATGAACAAACAGATAGGTTGATGATAACATTAGGTAGTAGGGTTAGGGTGAAGACAAGGATAACTGACAAGGATGATTTTTATTTCCATGCAGATTACAGACGAGATTTGAATTACAACTATTGTAAAAAAGTTGATTATGTCATGTGGGGTGAGACAGATAGTTTTTTTCCAAGGGAAGCATTTCAAGTTATTGAGACATTATCTGAATATGCAAAGGAACAAAATTTACACAGGTATCTGTTGAGTTTTGCGGATAGAAAGATGTGGGATTCATCTTGGGATTCATTGGTTCATGTCGATTATGAAAGTCATATATTTGTTGATGACGATAAAGGCCATCTGAATCCAAATCAGGCAAAATCCACTATGTCGATTGATAAGATGAATGAAATAAATGCTAAAGCTGACGAGTTTGATTTTAATTATATAACAGAACCAAAGATAAGTGGAGCTTGTTTGGTGTTATCGTCTGATTTAATAAAATGTGGTGTGAACGTACCACCGTGTTTACTGTATAATGATGATGAGGGATTATCTATTATGTCTAAACAACTGTTAGGTCAAAATTTTATTCAATTTATATGTAAGAATGTTTTACATGTTCACGCTAGAAGACATCCTGATAAAAGATTATATGTGAAAGGTGAGGATAACCCACATTCATTTATTGATAAAAAGAATTCAAATTTTCAGAAACTATTAGATTTGTCAAAACAAAATATTCATTGTCTAGCCACAGGTCAGGGTAAGTTCTATGAATACAACGATTTAGAAAACACATTGGAGACACAATGAAAAGAGCATTGATAACAGGCATTAACGGTATGGATGGCAGTCATCTTGCTGATTTACTATTGGAAAAGGGATACGAAGTATATGGCATGGAAAGACGTACTTCAAGTCCAAATAGAACTAACACTAAACATTTAGAAGATAGGATAACATTCCTAAATGGAGACTTGTCAGATCAAAATTCATTATTAAGAGTTATAAAAGAGTCTGATCCAGATGAAGTTTATAATTTAGGTTCACAATCATTCGTTGGTGAAAGTTGGAATACACCAGAACAGACAAGTGATGTTACAGGTCTTGGTGTACTTAGAATGTTAGAAGCTATAAGAGAGTATGGAAAACCAATTAAGTTTTACCAAGCTTCTACATCAGAAATGTTTGGTAAGATGGAGAAGTTTGCAAATGAAAATACACCATTTTATCCAAGAAGCCCTTATGGGGTTGCCAAACTTTATGGCCATTGGATTACTACAAATTATCGTGAATCTTATGATATGTTTAATGTTTGCGGAATATTGTTTAATCATGAATCAGAACGTAGGGGGATAGAATTTGTAACTCGAAAGATTACAGATGGGGTTGCTAGAATACACTTGGGATTACAAGATAAGGTTGTGTTGGGTAATTTGGATACTAAAAGAGATTGGGGATATTCTCCCGATTATGTTGAATCAATGTGGTTAATGATGCAACAGGATAAACCAGACGATTATGTTGTTGCGACTGGAAAAACACGTTCTCTTGGGGAATTTTTAGATTGTGCATTTCAACATATTGGTATGACGGATTGGAGTAAATATGTTGGACAGGATCCAAGATATATGAGACCAGCAGATGTATTTTACTTGGCCGGAGATTCTTCAAAGGCTAAAGAGGTATTAGGATGGCAACCAAAAACATCTTTCGAAAAGTGGGTTAGTAAAATGGTTGATAATGATATGAAATTATTAAGTAAATAAAAATGATAAAGATAAAAATACATAATCAATTTTATGATAGGAATGAACTTACATTTAGATGTTTACATTTTGCTAGACATGTACTAAGAGATTTTAGCATAGAATTGACAGATTCTAATGATTTTGATTTTTTATTTGTGGGGATGATGGATTTTTATGATATGAATTTGTCGATAGAGGATAGTGTTGAATGGGGATTGAAAAATTTAGAAAAAATTACAGATGGCGGTGATTATTTTTTAGTGGATGGTCAAGATTCTACGTCATTATTTGGTGCGTATGATACTTTTGAAAAAAGTGATGCTATTTATCTTTTAACAAACTGTAAACTTTTTAATAGAGAGGAATATAAAACACCTTACGTTACCAATAAATTTTTTTTTGGTGAGGGTGGTGATGTATCATATGATATACCCCAGAATTTGTGGGATAGGATAAAGTTAACTGGATGGAATGTTGGATATTGGAATCCTAATTATTCAAAATTACAACCAATTAATACTGAAAAAACAGTTGATGTTAGTGCTATGTATAATGTAGGAAATCAATCTAAAACATACCAACATAAAGTTCGTAATGATATTTACTATACAAGACATAGACAAGGCGCTTTGGATAAATTAAAGACTTTAACTTCTAAATATAATATAGAGATGAAAAAAAGAGATTTATCTGAATATTATAATATAACTCACAATTCAAAAATATGTCTTTCACCGTTTGGTATGGGTGAAATTGGAGAAAAGGATTATGAAGCTATGATGTTGGGTACAATTATTTTGAAGCCGTTTTGTGATAGGGTTGATTCTTATCCAAAAATGATGATTGAGGATGAAACTTATATTCCATGTGAACATGATTGGTCTGATTTAGAAGAAAAAATTGATTATATATTGAGTAATTTTAAAGAATTAAACGAAAAAATAGTAACTAATTGTAGAAAATATTATATAGAAAATTTTACACATGAGAGTATTGGTAAATATTTATATGATATGTTTAATGAATTAGATACGGTAACTACTGAGGAGTCTTAAATGTCAAAAATAGTTATAACTGGTGGTTTGGGTTATATTGGAACACAATTATCTAAGCTATATATAGAAGAAAATTTAGAACACGATGTTCATATAGTTGATAGAAAATTCTTGCCCGAAAGAGTCAAAGAGTTAAAATCTTGGGGATTTAAATATCATCAATCAGATTTATTAGATAAGAAATTTTTTGAAGGTTTATTAAAAGATACAGATGTTGTATATCATCTTGGTGGAGTTACTGATGTTGCGTATGTAAAGTCTGAATCCAATGATAAACAAGATAAAGAGATTCGTGATGTTGGTGTAGGTGGAACAAATAATATAATTGACTCGGTTGGGGAAAATACAAAAGTTATATTTCCATCAACTCATGTTGTTTACGAAGGATTGGACGAAACTCTTTTTGATATACCTGAGGATGAAAAAACTTGTCCAATATTAACTTATTCAAAAGGAAAGGTTCAGTCAGAAATAGATTTAGGAAAATCAGCAGTTAATTATATAGTATTGAGATTAGGTTCTGTTTATGGTTATGGTGGGGATTCTATGAGAATTAATATAATGCCTAATCTATTTTCTAAAATGGCAGCAACTGGTAATCCAATAAAACTATTCGGTGGTGGTGTTCAATGGAAATCACTTGTATCATTGTTTGATGTAGCTCGTTGTATGAAATTTATGGCAGAACGAGATGATATTCAAAGAGAGACATTTCACTTACGAAATGAGAATATGTCAGTTAAACAAGTCGCTGATATTTGTAAAGAGTTTGTTCCTGCTCTTGACTTAACAGAAACCGATGATGAGATTCCTAATCTTGGTTATACTTTATCAAATAGAAAACTACTTGATACTGGATTTGAGTTTAGAAATAATATTCGAGATGATATAAAAGGTATGATTGATGCATGGTCAGATAGTTCAGTTTCAAGAGATGTATTGGAATATAAATTTGCTGGTGGTAAAGAGTTTGTAGATGAACGAGGTCGTATTACTAATTACGAGTTACCTGAACCTATTAATTGGATTGGTTGGATAGAGTCTAAAAAAGGTACGGTACGAGCTAACCATTGGCATCCAATACAACAACAAAAGTGTATCTTGATTAGTGGTAGATATATTAGTGTGTTTAAAGATTTGAAAACACCTAACGCTCCAATGACTACTCAACTTATGGAACCAGGTGATGTGGTAGTAACTGAACCACAAGTTGCACATACAATGGTATTCCTTGAAGATTCATTGTTTCTAAATCTTGTGAATGGCGAGAGAGAACATGAAAACTTTGGTAAACATACGATACCTTACGAGTTAGTAGACGAGAGAATGAGAGTAGAACTACTTGAAAATTATAAATCAGAATGTAGGAGTTGTGGCAATTCAAGATTAGAATGTGTTGTATCACTTGGAAATTCACCACTCGCAAATAATCTATTAAATGATGAAAATCAAGACGATGAATTATATCCATTACAAATGAATTATTGTCCTGATTGCCATAATTGTCAATTATCACATTCAGTTCCAAGGGAGAAAATGTTTAATGAGTATCTTTATGTATCATCAACTACAGAAACATTTAAAAAACATTTTTCAGATGCTGCGGATTCACTCACAGAAGAATTTGGTTTAAGAGAAGGATCATTTGTGGTTGATATTGGTAGTAATGATGGGGTATTTCTAAAACCACTTCAAGAGAAAGGTATAAGTGTATGTGGGGTTGAACCCGCAAAGAACCTATCTTATCTCGCAGAACAAAATGGAATTCCAACTATTAATGGATATTTTGAAGACGACTCTACCATAAGTCAAATTAAACAAGAAGCTGATTTAGTAACTGCATTTAATGTATTTGCCCATTCGGATAACCTTGAACAGATTACACGAAACGCTTTTCAGATAATGAAATCAGATGGTTGTTTCATAGTTGAAGTTCAGTACTTATATGACACTTTAAAGGAAGTAACCTTTGACAATATCTATCATGAACATTATAACTATTGGAGTGTAATTTCTCTTAAAAACTTCTTTGAAAAATTAGGTTTACAGGTAGTAAATGTTCAACATGTAGATACACATGGTGGTTCAATTAGAGTATATGTTGGAGCAAATACTCATTCAGCTAACCCATCCGTATCTGAATTTATTCAGAAAGAGAAAGAGTTTGGGTTAGATAAGTTGGAAACCTATAAAGAATTTACACGAAAGGTAGAAAAGTGTAAAGAGGAATCAGTTTCTAGAATTAAGATTCTAAAAGAAGAAGGTAAATCAATTGTAGGTTATGGTTCACCAGCAAAAGCAACTACAGTTTTGAATTATTTTGGTATAGATGGTGAGTCTATTGATTATATCATAGAAGATAATGAATTGAAACACGGTAAGTTATTGCCTGGAGTAAGAATACCGATTAAAGGTAAGAATGGTTCATTAGATGAGAATCCACCAGATAATATATTAGTATTAGCATGGAATTTCTTTGACTATATTAAGTCAAACAATGAAGAATTGGTAAATAAAGGGTGTGAGTTTATAACTCTGAAAGACTAATGATAAAAGTTAAATTATCAGATAATACAGATATTAAATGTTTTGGTGTATTATTGCTAGTGAAGGATATGCTAAGAGATTACAGCATTGATATAACAGATTCAGATGATTATGATTATGAATTTGTAAGTGGAAGAGAGTTTGTAGATTTATCTTTACCTTTACAGGAAAGTATTGATTGGGGCATAGAACAGCTGTCAAAGAAATCAGGAGATTATTTTATATTTCATGCGGGGGATTCTCCACAGATCATGGGTGCTTATGAAGTTTTTATTGAATCAAATGCTAAATATATGTTTAAAAAGTATTTGATGACTCAAGAAGATTATAAAATACCATCTATTATAGGCAAATGGTGGTGGGGAACTGGTTCTGTTTTGGATAAGGGGTATGATATTCCTGATGACATATATTCTAGAATGAAACTACAAGGATATAACGTACCAATGAATTGGACTCATTTACAAAAGTTAGAAAATGGAAGTTTAAATCGTGATATTGATGCTTGTGCTATTTATCGTGGAATTTTAGATATAGATGTTTATGATCATGAGGTCAAAACGGATGTGCTATATACTAAACATAGAAATGGCTCTTGGATTAAATTGTCTGAAATTGAAAATAAATATAATATTGTAAAAGGTAATTTTCCTTATGACGAGACAGATAAAATATTAAGTCGATCAAAGATAGGTGTATCTCCATTTGGCATGGCAGAATTGTGTTATAGAGATATGGAATTAACTAAATGGGGTTGTTTAATATTAAAACCTGATATGGATAGAGTTATTGCCGAACCTAATTGGTTACGGGCAAATGAAACTTATTTACCAGTCAAAATGGATTGGTCGGATTTAAATGAAATAATAGAAAAAGTGCTTGCTAATTATAATGATTATCAGTATATTATAGATAATGCTAGGAGACGGATGATTGATGCGTGTTCGTATGAAAAAGTTTGTTTATATTGGTATAATTTTTTTGCTAATCTAGGTGGAGTAGAGAATGAGTAAAATAACATCAGTAATACCAACCTTTAATAATTTACCATTTTTAAAACTAACGGTAAAATCTATCAGACAAAATTGTCATTATAATGATATGCCTATCTTTATATTTGCAGAGAATTGTACTGATGGTACTAATGAATGGTTAGCGGAGAACGCTGACGAACTTGGAATTGAATACTATATAGAGACTGGTATGGATAGGGACGACCAACGAGGTATCGGTGGTGGTATAGATTTATGTGTTAGTAAAGTAAAGACCGAGTTTGTCAATATATTACATTCAGACTTTTGGGTAGGACCTAATCAAGACATTGAATTATTGAAATTATACGATGATATAGAACCAGGTGAAAGGTTAATTGCTTCATCATTTAGGATACAACCAAATATATTTCCAAATGATCCACCTTACAGACCTGGTACGGTGTTCGTTCCATTTGAACAATTTGGTGAACATGAGGATAATTTTGAACAGAATTATTTTGATGATTGGGC
>Ga0098053_1000523_pt1 | contig 12662 bp, 2 predicted proteins | sample 15BtaG_FD_77068 | JGI IMG/M metagenome (GOLD analysis project Ga0098053, IMG submission 77068) | Marine viral communities from the Subarctic Pacific Ocean - 15B_ETSP_OMZ_AT15312_CsCl metaG | ecosystem: Environmental > Aquatic > Marine > Oceanic | place: Pacific Ocean | collected 2015-01-18 | reverse complement strand
TGGAATCCGACAATTTATAGTGTTGCGTCAGCGACAGCAGAAAACACAGAAATAGAAAGTGGATCTTACAAGGTATTTAGAGTGTTTGACGAACTTGATGTTATTCCATATGGTACTGGGAGCGACTTATGCACAGCCATGAGCTATGACATGTCTGGAAATTATTTTGATCTTGACATGTCAACACTACAAGCTGACTATATGTATGGAATTAAATTTACTTATTATAATAATTCTATTGGTGATTGGATAGAACAACCAGAGGTATTTAAGTTTAGGGTTGAAAAATGAGTAGCAAAAGTCTTTTTGACAAGGGAAAATCTTATAAGGTACTTGCTTCGATTGACCCTGACACTCTTGGCTTAGATGCTGAGTCCCACAGGAATATACAAGCAAAATCAACTGACAAGGATAGATTTGTCCCAAATGTTGATTTTTCAACGGCTTCCAACTTCGTTCACTACGGGTCAGCAAAAAAATATTATACAACGGCCTTCGACAGGATTACAAATGAGTATCCTTATGATGGATCTAGCGCCGAAAAGCAAGAATTTATTAATAGCTCTTCTTATTTTGATATTCACATCTTTGAGAATGAATATCCAACTACAACTGGGTATATAACTCTATCCTCGGACCAGTGGGGGAGTTCAACCATTAGGGGGACAGGCACGGGCACCGAAGATGCTTGGGGCGTAACTAACGATTTAGAGTATATCCATATCCCAGGAGGGCCTCATACTGCTTCTGGTGGGATGCTGGGAAAAACGATTCATTCTACGTTTAGCGCCTCAAATATATACGATGCGGACATATACGATACGGAAGGAATTCTTACTTTAGGAAGACAAGGAACGAGAGAGTCAAACTTAAAATTTGATTTGTCTAGGGGTGTAACTACAGAGTTTTGGCTAAATAAGGGAGCGTGGCTTGGTTCTTCCTTGAGCGATAAAGAAGTTATTTTCGATTTATGGAATGGGGAGGCTTCTTCGAGTGCCGGATACGGTAGGCTTCTTATCTATTTAACTGGTAGTGTCGACGGAGAAAATCCGATTAGGGCCCATCTTGCTTCGGGGTCTAGTGTCTGGGACATTTCTTATGGTAGCGCCACGGTCTTAACATCTTCATTAACCAGTAACTGGAAGCACATAGCGTTAACTTTCTTTTCAGGCTCGACACAGTTAGAATCTAATTTTTATTATGATGGTGGCCTTATAGAAACAAAAACTAATACCGGTGCGTCCGGTGTTGGCTTTGTGTTCGGTGAAATAACAGGTTCCTTGATAGCACACCTGGGAGGACTACAAACTACACCTTCTGGAAATATTTATCATGGCGAAACGATGACTGGTGGAGGCAAGCTTTCTGCCTCTTTGGATGATTTTAGATACTGGAAGGTCTTAAGAACTCACGAAGAAGTCGGAAAAAACTATTTTAGACACGTTGACGGCGGAGCAAATACTGATATTTCAAATACTGAGTTGGGAGTTTATTATAAGTTTAACGAAGGAATAACAACCGAATCCTCTGATGACGCAACCGTCTTAGATTATTCCGGTAGAATTAGCAACGGAAATTGGGTTGGCTATCCAGCCGGAACTGCAAGAAACACTGGATCTGCTATGGTCTCGTCTAGCGCCGCAGCTTATGAGAAAGAAGACCCAATTATTTATTCAAGCCATCCTAGTGTTTCTTCTAAGAGGGCGGACCTGATAACCAGCGGCTCAGCTTATGATTACCAGAATAATTCTTCTCTTTATTATTCTTTGCCAACTTGGATAATAGAAGAAGATGAGGAGCAGGGTGAAATCCTAAATCTCACTCAGATAATCGCTAGTTATTTTGATACTCTGCACACACAAGTAGCGGAAGTCCCCAGGCTCAAAGACATAAACTATTTGAGTTCTAGCTACAAGGCGTACCCATTCTCTAATAGACTATTAGAATCATCGGGGCTATTCGCACCAGAGATATTTGTCGACGCTAGTATTTTAGAGCAGATTAAACAACAAAGCGAAGTAAAGTTTTACGAAAAAGACCTGTCTGAGATAAAAAATCTCATATATCAAAACATTTATAATAACCTTGTTTACATTTATAAGGCCAAAGGCACAGAGAAATCCTTTAGAAATGTTATTCGATGCTATGGCGTAGACGATGAACTAATCAAAGTCAATCTTTATGGAAATAATGTAACCCACAAACTTAGAGACAACTTTAGGTCGGGCATTACCAAGAAAAGATATGTTGACTTCAACCATCCAACAAGATTTGAGTCGGTTGTAACACACCAAACTGCTAGTTCAAATACAAATACGTTAGATGTAACTTATGTTTCTGGGTCAACCACTAATGTCGCAAGACACAGAACAGCCGAGGTAGAGGTTATATTTCCGAAAAAACTTGAAAAGGAAGATCAAAACTACTTTGCAACAAACTTTTTAAGCTCTTCCATATTTGGCTGGGAGAAGGTGAATACTAGCGTCAGCATCCAGGACTTTGACGAGTATGGTACCACATCGGCCAGAAAAAGTTTACGCCTTTATGCCGTAAGGCCGTTTGAGGAATCCAAAGATGTTTATTTCGCTCTAGAGAACCCAGAAGGGACGGTTAGGCTTACAAGCGATGTTTATCAGGATGTATATGATGATACTAAATGGAATTTCGCCATTAAAACATCGCCAGCAAGTGGATCCCAGGCAGATTATATTAGCGGCTCGGCTACAACGACTCATGTCGACATAGAGCTTTGTGGCTGTAATGTGGAGTTAGGCGTAGTCAAGAACGAGTTTACTCTCAGCACCACCCTGGCCGTTGCCAGCGCTCACCACTATTACTCGACGGCGAGAAGGTACTATACAGGTGCCCAAAGGACTAACATTACCGGCTCCGTTGTGACTAAATCAGATGTAAAAGTTTCTTCTATCCGGCACTGGGAATCACTATTAGCAAACGAGGAGGTTCAGGCACACGCAAGAAATACAGATTCATACGGAGTGCTAAGGCCTCACGAGAGCATCTATTTGTACGACACCGTAACGCAGGGACACCATATACCCAAGATTGAAACTCTTTCTCTAAATTGGGATTTTGGTGATGTAACCACATCCGATGCAAGTGGCGAATTTTTGGTAAACGACTTCTCCTCAGGCTCTGTTAACAAGAGGTCTAGATATCCGACAACTACCCTTGGCCACTCCTTGGGCAACCAACATACAGGTCGTGGGTTTTCATTCCCGGCTAGTTCCACAGATGTCGTGTCAGTAGAATACGTGCAGATAGCACAGCAAGCGCCTCCGGAGGTGGTCACAAGCTATGATATGACAAACATCATGGACTTTGATGACGAAGTATTTACAAGAGACAGCCGGACTATTAATCACTTTTTCGCAATTGAAAAAAGTATGTATCAAACTATCTCCGAAGAAATGCTCAACATGTTTAGCACAATTGTTGGATTTAATAATTTAATTGGAGAGCCTGTTAACAGATATCGCCAAGAATATAAGGACATGGTCAAGCTACGTAACCTATTCTTTGAAAACGTGGAGAATGAACCAGACTTAGATAAGTATGTTGATTTTTATAGATGGATTGACTCCTCGCTTTCAGTTATTCTAAGACAACTAATCCCCGCTTCAGCGAACACCTCAGAAGATGTTCGCACCATGATTGAAAGCCACGCTCTTGAAAGAAATAAGTATCATAGTAAACTTCCTACTTTGGAACTCAAGTCTGGAGAGATTATCGGAAGCTTAAATGGAATCAACAGATTTGAACCAGACGAAATAGGCTATCCAAACTGGAGATACGCTCACGCCCCCGTCTCCGACGATGAGGCGGAAAACACGATTTATTGGCAATATGCGGAAGCCACGCACCCTACCCTTTCCTCTAGCGATGCAGGGGTAAACGCAACAAGAAATGCTATAATAAGATCCAAGAGAAGCGCGAGGAATAGAAGATATGGTACTCCATATAAGATTTCTTCCGAATTACACTCTGAAGATAAAGTGTCCAGGAGGGGAACGGGTCGCAGAGTTATCCACGGGGGTATAAACTCTCCTAATAACAAAAAAGTTAATTCTTTTAAGGACGCCATAGACTTTGGGACGACAAAGGGATTTGTTTTTGATAGCGTTAAAAATATAAGAGATATTGACGATGTTATCCACCCAATGCATAAAAAATATCAAAACTTTGAAGAAACAAACAATAATTTTAAAGGAGAAACTTGCGCTCCTTTCAGGATTTTAAGTGGGTCGGCTGACGGATATAACTCTAGTTTTACTACTTTTCAGGCTGTGAACCTCCACACGGATGCCTACACCCCCGGAGGAGAAATCCCGCTGCAAGGGCCCTTCACAGAAAAATTTGTTGGGGGACACGCTTCAAGGCACACCCCCGTAAACAGCGGCTCAGATGACATAACCAACCGCGCAGAGTCATGGAAACTGACAACTACTTCGACTTCGCTTACTTTCGCACACCCAGACACAGCGAATCCTCGTGATACTATTACGAGAAACGTGAAAGCAAAGCGTCCCGTAAACGTAGAAAACTTAAAAGTCACTGGGAGCACGGCATTAGGAAACTACTCAAACATAAGAGAAGTTGTTTTGGTATCTGGTCGAGCTGGGAACAATAGCCAGTTTGTTAGAAACGAGGGAGTTTCTATAAGTCACATAACTTCTACAGAAATTGACTCAATTGCAGACCACGAAATAACAGAGTTCTCTAGCTCGGCCCATATCATTTCAGAGAGGTTCTCTGCTCCGGGTGGATTTGATACATCGCGTGGCGGGCTTGATGCCGAGACCGGCCAGTACAGTGTGTATAATGCCTTGCCATATAGAAATCTTTTAGTGAGAACCCCGCTTAGAACAATGCTTTCTGCCTCAACCTCGCAGTTTGGATTTAAACCTGGCGTCACAGCGACAACCGACTATTCTGGAGTGGCAAACTTCCACAAAATAAACAGAAATACGCTTAAAAGAATTGAATATAATAATGCATATACGGGAGATTTGGGGACAGTCGCAACGTCTTCAATAAATGATAATGCTTTTATCACTCGTCCAATCCCACAAAGTGATTTACAATATTCCTGGATAACTGGCTCATACGAATCTACTCAAACTGGTGGGACTCGGATAAGCGGTAGGTCTATGCTTGGCTATGCTCCTAGAGATTTTGAGGTTTCTTCTTCTACTGGATATGTGAACGCAATTACGTTTGTTAGCCAGAGCCACGTTTCTGGTGATGTAGTACAGGATTTTGTTGGGCTTAATACTATAATCGTAGAGCCGGTTAGCTCCTCAGAGCAGACTCTAGGCTATCCCGCAGCAAACGGAATTGGTAGCTACACAACTACAGACTACGGAACTATAAACGACGCCCTTGGGCTGTCAGCTTTACTAGCCCACAGGGGAGACACTTTCGGATTTAATACCTGGAAACAGATTAGAACAGGTGAGCATCCTGTCGCTAGAACTCTAAGAGAAAATCATATATTATCGTTGGAATCCGGAGATAAACAATCCTATACAGGTGAAGGCAGAGTACTACCCAAGCAAAGATATGGAAGGTTTACACAGTATAGAGAATCTCCAATTATTTCTAAGTACAAGCCAGTAGTCCAATCCGTGGGTAAGCTGAAAGTCACTTCAACTTACGGAAACAATAAATCTTATTTTTCTAATCTTGCAGTAGATAGAGCCCATGCTCACGATGCAGGACCGCAGTTTTATGATAAAGTTAAGGATATTTACGAAGATTTCAACTATATTCGATATGCAGAAACTGTTTACCCTTCGGATAAAAATGTTTATGATAATAGGATTCGACAAAGAGAGGGATACACAATTGATTATTGGCATTCTTCCAGGGCAACTCGCGCAGACAATAAGGCAGATAAGACGAGCCTTGGAGGCCGCAGCCTCTATAGCATTTGGAGTTTAGACGCCCCGTCTTCTTTCTCCACAATGGCCGTTCCGAATGCCACAAACGAAACAACTGACCCACCCGGTGAGTTACAGAACAAAAAGACACAGGTGCATAACAATACTAAAACTGCCATTACAGCTTCGGCCTTGTACGCTTTGCCCCATATGGTCGCAGCGACATCGTCTTTTGTATCACCAACTGGAATTGTTCTAGCCGAAACTGGGTCGGCAGCCAGTACTGGCGCCAATGTATTTGGTCTTGCCAGTGTTGGAGCGGGGGTTGCTCTATGGGAAGCTGGCTCTCTCGCTGGGAGGGTTGAGAACGGTTCGTTTGTTACTAGCTCCACCAGCAGACAGGTGCCTGCTTACGACACTTACCAGGATTATGCTGAGGAACTCAGGTTAAAAAATAAAGATTTTTCAATTGTACCAGAGTTTAGAATTAGTGATCATATGGATTTCTATATCAACCAAAACAATGCTAATTTTCTATCTAAAAATACTGCTTCTTTCGATATTTTTGGAGCAACAAGGTCGTCTGCCTATCCTACTGATAGTACACAAGATCAATTTTATAATGTTTATACAAATTCAGATTTCTTAAAGTATTTTGAAGTCGTTAAAAGAGATCATAAAGCTATTGCAACAGAGCACTCAATAACACTGAAATGTAAGGGTCTTACTAAATTTTTGCCCTATAACGGGTTCTATCCTGCGGAAAGAACTTTACAAATGGCTACACAGTTTTCATCTTCTTACGCGAAACACGTAAGTTATACTGGAGCAGATTCTACACTCGAAAATGCTAAAATAAGACCATTTTTAGAGCCCATGTTCGCGCCGGGTATTGTTTATAATTCAATTAAATCAGGTATTGGAATCCCTTATCCTGTGCTGACAGCGAGCTATGAAGCACAGCGCTTGGGAGATTACTATGCGATTAGTTCAAGTGCAAACGGAAGTAGTTTCCGAATGATAGATTTTGAGGCGGCTATCGAACCAGAAAAATATCTTTCAGATGTTTCCTTGGTCGATATGAGCCCGCATCCAAGTTGTTCACTTAATTTATCCGCTTCCTGGAATGGCCAGGGTGATCCATTGTATAGGATGATGGCAAGCAATTTCTTTGGGGAAGTGCCACAATTTTTCTTACCTCAAGGAAATATGACAACTTTAACATCTTTGCCGGAAAGCGATCCAAGGTTTGGGAATGCTATAAGCGGAAGTGTGTATGGCATGAGAGTCAGAATGTATAGAAGTATGAATAAAGCAAGAACTTATTCTACTAATTATGCGTACCCACAAGATAGTCCCCTTGGGAGTGGGCTCCATGAAACCTTTACCATGTACAGTAGGCCAACTGCTTTCTTCCACGCCGTAAGCGGCAGGAACACAATGACCAATGCACAGTTTGAATCGGCTACTTACGGGAATAGAGTTCTCGATGGATATAACGGATATAACTGGGTTGCGACACCGCCATATTATCATGGCGAAGGGTGGGTTGACCTCCTGTTTACTGCTAGTGAAACAAAGAAATATAAGTTGTCTGAGATTCTTGGGGAGGTCACTTCAGCTTTTAAACTGAGATTTGATAATGAGAGTGTTTCCATAGGGAACAACGCTGGCTACTACGCCAATTCTGAGATAAGAAACAATGTTTTAAACGTTACGGATGCTCTCATTTTAGATGGAAAGGCTAGAGTTAAATCAGTTGAGTATGACCCAGATACAGGACGACCATTAGCTGTGAAAGACGATCCAACATCAAATCACGTAGCTTACGTCATTCATCCAAAGTGGGAAACCCCCATGTTTGATTTTGGAGACACTGGTCCCAGGCCTCTAACAAACGCGGCTGGTAACCTAACCATACCGACTAATGGATCGGAATCGGTTCCAAGAGGAATGTGGCATCAGTTTGGTCTCCCGCCAGATTCACCTGAAAAGGGGATATTCTTACAGACCTCTGATGTACCACAGGACTGGCTCAACAACCACCCTGGTGTTGGAGCTAGCGCATATAATAGTGGGGATGTGAAGTCCTTAGTGGACCTTCTCGGCTTTGACCAGACTCCACGAAGGCTTGGGGAGGTTGCCGCTAGCAAGACTGTCAGCGAGGCTATTATCGCTGTTCCCTTCGTTACAAAAGGAACATCTAAAAAATTCTTCTCAATACCGAAAAAAACTATTAAGAAAGCTCTAGACGGAAAGCTTGAAGAAAACAACTCAGTTCGCCAAATGGTAGAAAAACTACAAAATTATGTATTGCCTCCAAAGATGGATTTCTTAACTTTCGACCAGATAAAACCATTTGCGATGTATGTTTTTGAATTTGAGCATGAGTTTGATAAAGATGACTTGACACATATTTGGCAAAATTTGCCTCCCAAGTCTATTACAAAGATAGAAGAAAAAGAATCTACAATTACTCACCGCTTCTTATCGGATGAGCTACTAGGATCAAATGGGATGCCCACTGACTTAAAATGGATGGTTTTCAAGGTTAAAAAGAAAGCGGTTAAAAACTATTTCTCCAAGACAGCCTCAAAGCGTGGAGACAACCTAGATGATTCGAGATATAAATTTGAATTCAAAATAGCCGGCAGAACAAAGGAACTAGATTATAGTTATAACTGGCCTTATGATTTCTTCTCTCTTGTGGAGATGATTAAAATTGATGCTGAGGTGGAGCTTAGGGCGAAAGGAGATAAGAAACAATGAAGTTTTTGGATAAGAAAGAACAAGTTCTAGATATTCAAATGACTCCTTATGGAGAATATCTTCTTTCACAAGGAAAATTTAAGCCAGAATATTATGCCTTCTACGATGATAATATTCTTTATGAACCCCAATATTCTGGGTATGTCGATAGTCAGAATAGTATAGAACCAAGAATTCAAGAAGACACCCCACAGCCAGCAACCCAGGTTGTATTTTCTGACAGAGATATCTTTGTTAGGAAAGGTTTAGAAGACGAGCTTGGGGATTTGACTGAAGGGGACGATGGTGGCGACCTGGACGGCGACGGTCTCCCCTACCCGCCTCCTATCCCTTTAAGTCCTCCGCCGCCGGGGGGCCATATAGAGATTCCTCCTGGTTATAAGATCACAGGCGAGGGAGTGATAGAACAAGAGAAAAAATTTATTGGTTCTGATTATTTTGAAAGACACCGTTATGGCCCCCAGCATTGCCTTGGAAGATCAGATATTCTTAAGACAGACGCACCAGCATGGTCAGTTAGTATGTTTAGGGGAGAAATAACTGGATCAGCTAGGGCGATATCTGGGTCTACCACCCATACTATTAATATCCCACAGTTAGATGTTACCTTAACTTATAAAATAAATACTGTAAATGAAAGGAGATTTATATCAGATTCTGAGTTAGCAATTGAATATCCTAATGGACAATTTTTGGATATTAGACCAGAAATAATCCTTTCACAAGTTGTTGAAAGGAACGCAGAATTTACAAAAGAGAACTTTGATATAGAAGTTTTCGAAATATTAAGGGGACCTATCCCTGGGACAGATACTTCAACACGAAAGTTAAGGCCTTTAAGATTTAAAAAGCCATATAATTTGGTACAGGGAGATATACTTTTAGATGAAAGTGAAATTTTTACACCCCCTGACACTCCACCTACGAGAGAAGATGTTGAATATTATTTTGATATTAGAGTTGATGGAGGCATAAGTGAGCAACTTATCTGTTCTTCTATATCTGAATTGGAATCTAGGGGCCTTTACGTTGATACAGAAATAGTTTGTGAAGATGTTAAAAATATCTCTCTTGTTGATATTTATAGTACGGATGCTGCCTCCGAGCCTTGCCCAGACGATGCTCCTGGCGGGGACGATCCTTGCGAAGACCCAGGAAGTATTTACTAATGCCAGCTAGTTTTCTAGATACGCAAAGCCTAGTCGGAAAGGGATTGCCTTATGTGTTTGTTGAGGGTATAAAAATCCAAGATGCAAATCTACGGCAGGGAGATTATCATCCCATAAGTGATCCACTTACATTTATTAAAAATGAATATGGAACCAATAGAACAACTGTTTCCGATAATACTAAAGATAAAAATTATTTTTCTAACAATAACGTTTACTCTGTAGAATTAAACATTTTTTTGAATGAATTCTTGTTGAGAAATGTATGGTATAATAAAGGGGCAACTAAAAATCTTAAGATAAAGATTATTCAAAGTACACATCCACTATTAACCGAGCAAATATTAAACGAAGATATTCGTGACGTGACCCAATTCGATAGAAAACACAGAAAATTTTTACAGGAACGGGTCCTTTCAGTATCAACCAATAGGCCTTTGACTTCGTACAGGGTTAAGAGGTTAGATTATACGGAAGATACATTATGTTCAATACCGCTTCGTACAAAATTTATAGTTAATTCACAACATTTAACTTATTTTCTTTTTGTCCATGGTGTTGGCGGATATAGAAAATCATTCCGAACGATTGAAAGAGTTTTTGAAAATAATCGTCCAAAACAAAAATCTAGTATTTTTTATTTACCCAACAACAAAGTTTATTCTGGCCCAGTTCATTACAATCCTGGTTCCGGGTGGATGACTGGTGAACGGCACACTAGTAAGTCACACCCGACTCTTCGGAAGGTTGACCACTTAAACCTAAAAATACAAGATTATAGGACTTTTGATTCTTTGAGGAGAGCGCAAAATTCTATTAGGCTGTCCTCTTCTCCAGAAAGTGGAAGAAAAGTATTTTCTGATCTGTACCTTTCACGAGATAAAAACAAAGCAGCAAGAGGGCTTTTTGTTTTTGATTGTGTTGAATATTTGAAGAGGAACGGAAGATATGGGAAAATTCTTGAGTATGCTGACGTAGATAAAGTTATGCCTCACATGAGGATAAGAGAATTAAAGATAGTCCGTAGGAGACAAGAAGCAAAAGGGCGCAATGATTATGACTTCAAGGATCAGCAAGAGCAGTATGATTTGGTTGCTGTTTCAGGAGATAATGAAGGTACAAAGAAACTTTCTCGTCGATCTTATTATATAGATTTGAATAAGGATGGAAAGCTAGATACACTTGTTGGTACTGTTGGAGAAAAGACCATATTTAATTTAGGCAGCAAGAGGGCATTTTCTTTTTATGACTCGCACATAAGAAATTACGAATCAGGAAAATATGCCTATGGTGTCGAGATGGTAATTGAGGACCCAACAATAAAATATTTTTCTTTACAAATAGAGAATCTGAGAAAAGCTCATACTATGCTCTCTGACTACCATCGCTTTGTGACTAAACATGCACGGCTTTCTCCCGACGGGAAGATTAGTATTGGATTTTTAGACACAATAAGACAAAAATATAATTTAGGCTCAGTCATTGGCGAACCGGGCAACGGCGATGCTCCTTGGAGAAAGTCTGTTCGAATATATTTGAAAGTTATAAGGAACCTAACTGGAGTCTCTTCAAACCTTTTGAAGGATAATCTGTATCGCCTGTTGATCCCGGCCTCTAGAAGTTTGAGTGGAGTAGAAATTTTTCTTTCAATCATAGAAAACTTAATTCTTAAATTAACTAAAGATAATATAACTGCTCCCACAAATGCCAAACAAGGGACAAGACAAGGAAGTAATAAGAGGAGTCCTCTTTTATACTTAAGCAAGAATTTTAATAATACTTTTCACGCTGATACCATAAAAGATTACGGGCTTGATTTTTATGGCGATGCTTTGAGATATAATTTAGATGGGTTAGCCACAATAAGTATTGGTCGTTTGCGAGAGAGGTTTGTCGCAGAAGCCCAGAAGCTGGGAATAAGTCCCCCCAAGACAGTAAGAAGCCCAGGAGCAGAGAAATTTTATTCCAGACTCACACCAGTTTCGGCAGATTTATCTGGCAATTCTTTTGATTTTACGGGACCTCCTTCTTCTAGAGACGAACTATATTATTATTTGGCTCACATCAAAAGGTTGAGATTAAAGAATAACGCTGCTGCGAGAAGTGTTAGTGTGCCGGAACAGGAAGTTATTTTTGCAGGAGGCGAAAAAGATAAGAATATAATTGCTAAATTATATTCTGAACAGGCTGCTTTGAGTGGTCAGGGCGTGACATTTAGCACAGCCACAGAAGATGATGCGGGACTACTAGATAGTCAAGCAGACGCCAAGATGCCTGGTGGCGAAGATGATAAATTTAACACCACTTCTCAAGATGTGGACAGAGATAAAGAGAAGGAAAAGGAAAAGGAATTGCAGACCATAGTGGAAGAGGTTGGCCTTGGAAAAATTCAAGCTTTAGTTTCTAAGGACGGGGAGTCTGCTCATGATGCTTTTGATGAAGACTCTTCGGTTTCTATTAAATATGGAACCTTTTTTGATGACAATCTTGATTTAAATTCTGCTAGTGCTCCATACTCACCGAGGAATTCATACCTTTTGGTTCTCGGTGCAGACAGCAAGGGACGTATGACAGAACAGGAAGATTTATATGATTCTGTCGTGTTAGTAACAAAATCCGATCGCAAAGTTAGCAAAGACGATACCCTGTTTCTTGGAGATCCGGATAAAGAACAAAACAAGAAGCAGGGTGACAAAGCAGGACCTACACCAGAGGAGCAAGAGATTAAAGCCGAGGACGATAACAGCAGTGAAACAGGAGATGCTTCCGATTCTAATTCTGATGCTTCTTACAGTACAAACTATGTAGAAAATATGGATACTGT
>Ga0098053_1000522_pt1 | contig 12676 bp, 23 predicted proteins | sample 15BtaG_FD_77068 | JGI IMG/M metagenome (GOLD analysis project Ga0098053, IMG submission 77068) | Marine viral communities from the Subarctic Pacific Ocean - 15B_ETSP_OMZ_AT15312_CsCl metaG | ecosystem: Environmental > Aquatic > Marine > Oceanic | place: Pacific Ocean | collected 2015-01-18 | reverse complement strand
TGTGCGACATTTATTCGTTGTAATGATACACATAATCGGATATTTGAAGAAAAATGAAACATATAACTGACCCATCTATTAGTATTATTAACTCCTCTTTTACAAAAGGAGTTGCGTTACCGTATACAGTTCAAATGATGCTTAATGATGTTGACAATCACAAGGCATTTAGAAAGATGATGAGTGAAAAGTTCTATCATAAAGATATTAGTATTCGTATAAGTAAATATATAAACGAAGCATCAATTCATTTCAGAAATGAAGAAGATGTTGCTGAATTTTTATTATTAGTAGGAGAGTAGATGAAGATTGGATTTACAGCATCAGCATTTGATTTATTACATGCTGGACATGTATTAATGCTAGAAGAAGCAAAACAACAATGTGATTATCTTATTGTAGGATTACAAACAGACCCATCACAGGACAGAGCAACAAAGTCAACACCAGCACAATCTGTTGTAGAACGATATCTACAATTACGGGCGTGTAAGTTTGTTGACGAGATTGTTCCTTATGGCACAGAACAAGATTTAGAAGATTTATTAGCAGGAATGCATATTGATATTCGTATTCTTGGTGTTGAATATAGAGATAAAGGTTTTACAGGTAGTGATATTTGTAAGAATCGAGGAATTGAGATTTATTTTAATGAAAGAGACCACAGATTTAGTTCATCTGGACTAAGAAAACATATCTGTGATTCAGTAAAGAAAAAGAAGAAATAATGGCAATAAACAAAGAGAGAGTCTTAGAAGTAGAGCATTTTACAGATAGATTATTTAGAATTGAAACAACCAGAGATAAAGGATTAAGATTCCGTGATGGTGAATTCTTAATGATTGGATTAGAGCATTGGTCAGAAAAATTACAAAAGAATAAGTCGATAATGAGAGCCTATTCAGTTACATCACCAAGCCACCAAGAAACATTAGAATTCTTTTCAATCAAAGTTCAAGACGGCCCATTAACCAGCAAACTTCAACATATTAAAGTTGGTGATGTAATACTTGTTAATACAAAGCCAGTTGGCACACTTGTTACTACTAATGTAAAGAGTGGTAGAACATTGTATATGTTAGCCACAGGCACTGGAGTTGCTCCATTTTTAGCACTTATTAGAGGATTTGATGTTTATGAGAACTATGATAATGTAGTATTGCTACATGGAGTGCGAGAAGTAAAAGAACTTGCTTTTGATGAGTATCTTAATAATTTAAATGAAGATGAAATTTATAAAGAAATAACTCAAGGCAAATTTAAGTATTATCCAACAGTAACACGAGAAGAATTTAAACATCAAGGTCGTGTAACTGATGCGATGTATTCAGGCAAAGTACAAAAAGTACTAGGACTTGAAGATTTTGATAAAGAAAAAGACAGAGTGATGATTTGTGGTTCGATGGAAATGAACTTGGAACTAAAAGAATATTTTGAAGGATTAGGACTCGTAGAAGGTACGATGAAAGACCCCGGTGAGTATGTTTTAGAAAAAGCATTTGTTGGTTAAAAAAGATAAATATCTCATATACAAATTTCACTTATAACTAATAATAACTCACTTGGGAGAGACTATGAAAGCAAAAATATATACCAAAAACAGTTGCACATTCTGTGGACAAGCAAAAACACTTATGAACATTCGTGGCATTGATTTTGAAGAATTTAACATGCAAACAACACCTGCCATGCGTAATGAACTTATGGAAAAATGTGCAGAAATTAATGTTATACCCAGGACTGTTCCACAAATTTGGATTGACGATGCGTATATTGGCGGCTTTCAGGAGTTAAAAAACAAATTAGATGCCATCTAACAAATACACTTTTTTAACGGGTGCGCCCGGTTCACGGTGGAGTGGAATAGGGCAGTTAATCACAGACAATTTCAATTATAATAAATCAGACGAGAGTTTAGCACGACAATATGTTCATGGTGAATTTACAGGTCACAAAGGTTCATACTTTGGTCCTGGGATGGAATTTGGTGAAGACTTTCATAGACTAGAATATTCATACATAGATAAAAACAGATTTCAATCAATGTGTGATTCAGCCTTTTCAGAACCATATTTAGACCAATCTAAGATGATAAAATGTCATCAATTTGCTTACGGATTAGACTGGCTAAAAGAGAATGTTCCAAATAGTGATATTTTATTAGTAAAACGAGATAGTGATAAGTCATTTGATTGGTGGAAACAAGCAGGTGGATGGGATATAACTTATCCAAATTATTCTTGGTATATAGATGATGTTCATATGCAACATTATATTGACAATGAAATAAAATTAGCAAATCTATTCGTAGCAAAAACTGATAACGAATGGACACAATTTACCGAAAATTGGATAACCGAAAACTTCGGACAACACACAATATCACTATCAGAGAAATATAATGATACCGAAGTTTGCTTAATTCGAACAAATGTCTGATAAAATACTACAAATTATAAAAGTTGATACATCTTTAGTAGATGAAATCAAATCGTCATTTGATAATTTAATGACTTCAGATGGTGTTGATGCGAATAATAGACTTAGAAGATTTTTAAAAGTTAAGATGCAAAAAACTTTCCCATCTGTTGCCACTTGGCCGCTAAAGAATTATATAATTGAACCGATGGATGATTCTAATGAGGGCCCACAACAAGTAGAGGCAATGAAAAAACGTTTTCCTAATTTTGTGAACAGGATTCAACTTATTGACAATGAATTTATTGAGTCTAACGCAATGTATGAATTATTATGTGCATTTTATGATGCTTGTGAATTAGATAATGAAGCCATAATAGATGTTCATCAAATGAGAATTATGTGTGTGCCGAGGTTAGGTACAGGTGACTATGCTGGAGCGGCTCATCTGTCTCCGCAAGGATGGCATCAGGACGGATTTAATTATCTCGCAATTATAGGAATGGGATATCATAATGTTATAGGTGGTGAAGTGATGGTATCTGATAGTCAAACAAATCCACCATTTATGAAGACAAGATTAGAACCTGGGACAATGTTACTTGTAAAAGATGATTACTTGTGGCATAATGCTGACACAATTCAACCTTTAGATCCTAATAAAGATGCTTATGTTGATATAATACTTCTTTCGACAAACAAATGAACTGAAAAGTAATATCAGATTTCATCCGTATGTGGTGGAAAGAACAACCTCTCCTAATTAAAATTTGTTGGATACTTCAAATTGCTTGTTTAATAATTGGCATCTGGATTTTGATAGAAAACTAACACTTGCGTTCCATACAGAATAATGCTATAATAAGTAATTATGAGAACATTTGATGCAACCGATTTCGTAAATATCATTAGAGAGGGAGTAACTCCTCTATCTTTGACCGAGTTTTACGAAACTAAACAAATTAGTAATCTCTGGGACAAATTAGAACCAGATGATATTCGAGTTACTACTCTAAAAACTAAAAGAGCATTTTATGATTATTGCTATAATTTCATCCACGATGATGAACCCTTAATTGAGTATTTCAACAAAAGATTGTCATACAAAGATGTTAAAGGCGTGTCAGTTGTTCCTGTAGTCAATAAAGAAATCAAACATTCCCCAAATAATACGAGAGTTATTCGAAACATTCACTTAGAAAGTGTTTTAAATTGCACAGAAAGTGATGGAATGAATCTCAAAGTTGCATACAAGACCGCACTTGAAACTGGCAAAATCAACAAGTTTTTCACAATGCCATCAGTTTTTGCTGGCGCATATCATAAAGATTATGTTGCGTTTATCGTTACTGCAAAAACAACTACAGGACAGGTATCTGTTTTTAGTCCTTCAGTTTATAAAACATTACTTGAGCAAACAGACAAATATGTTAATGTTGAGAAGCAGAAACTGTTAATTCCGTCAGCATCTTGGTCAAGTCCTGTGTTAGCAACAGTCACAAATAATAATTATTCAGATATTCATATAGTTGATGTCCAATCTAAAGTATTAGATGTCACAAAAGACTTGTATAATCATCTTCATCCAGGAATATTCTTTGATGTTCCGTATCAATTAGAAACTTTTTGTGTGCCATCAGAAAAGATGTCAAGTGTTCTGACTGAAAAGTATGATAAGATATTCTTCTGTCCACCATATTATGATTTAGAGTTATATGACGGCGAAAATCAGTCAACAACATTATATAAAGATTATGATATTTGGTTAGATAAATACTGGAGACAGACAGTTAAAGAATGTAAGAGTGTTCTCAAAGAAGATGGAGTATTTTCATTTGTAATGAGTTCATTGTGTCGAGGTAAGACTATAGGAGATGATATGTTTAAGATTGCAGAAGAAGAATTTGTATTAGTAGATGCGTTCCGTGTATCGCCTCCAACAGAATCAACAAAAGTGGCAAATGAACTTGATAAGTATGAAATTTGCTATATTATGAAAAATAAGAAGTAGTTATGGCAATTTGTGCGGGATTATGGGTTCATGCGAGAATAGACACAGAAGGAACAGTTTTGCCATGTTGTCGTTGGGAGGTACAGAACACGGCCAACTTACCAAAAATTTCCGATGGAACACAGGCTGCAATTGAGAGTGATTACTTTAGTTCTGTTAGAGAACGAATGTTAGCAGGAGAAGAAATACCTGAATGCAGACAATGTATTGTCGAAGAAAAAGCAGGTGACAATGTTAGAAGTTTTAGAGAAAAGTTGAACATTCGATATGGTCATCATCTTTTAAATAATCCTACTCCAAAGATAAGATATATCGAATTAGTGTTTAACACTCATTGTAATTTGGCATGTAGAATGTGTGGAGAACATTCTAGTAGTAAATGGAAATTAATCAATAATCCAAAACTTACAGTAGATACTTCTGTTGAAGCAACTAATTTAAATCACTACGATAGTGATTTGTCTGAACTGGACGCAATAAAAGTGGTGGGTGGTGAACCTTTTCTTGCAAAGGACCATTATGATTTCTTAGATAAATTTATTACACAAGCAGACAATCCTGAAAATGTAGAAATCCTCTATCATACAAACGGAACTATATTTCCTAATAAGAATATTATTGATTATTGGAAACAATTAAAAAAAGTTAAACTAGTAATAAGTGTTGACGCCCATGGACAGTTAAATGAGTATTGTAGACCTGGTAGTAATTGGGGAACAATTAATGAAAACATTAAAAAATTTAGAAACATTAAAAATGCAGATGTTACTCTAGGAATACATTCAGTTATAACATCTTTAAATATTTTACAGTTAAATGAACTTATAAAATGGCGATACTCTAAGCGTATAGACGGTCCTATTATTCCTGCTAAACAACCTGAACATTTGGCAATATCACATTTGCCTGATAAAGAAAAAGATAAGATTAGAACTTATCTTGATGGTCTGCGGATTAAATATGTTGACACCCATTTCGAATCATATATAGATGGGTTTGATGTTATAGAAGAAGCACTAAATGAGAATCCAGATGAAAGATATACATATGAAGATATCGCAGAGAAAGAACAGAAATTAGATAAGTATTTTCACCAAGATTTTTGGGATTATATACCAAGATAATATAAATAGAATTATACACTACTTTAATACAATAAAGGTCTAAGGAGCCTAATGAAAGATTATAGAGATACTGAACTTATGCTAGATAATATCAGTATGATGAGTCACAAACGAGTTAGATTTATTATCGATGATTTAAATGATGAGATTGAAGGCGAATCATATAGTTATAATGATTACTTACGCAACAAGCCATTACCAATACAAATGAGAGACAAAGTTCGTAAAGAAGAATCAAAACTTCTTAAAAGAGAACGTGAGATTTTCAAAATGAACGAAAAGAGAGTACGACAGTCTATGATTGATATTCGTAATAAGATGTTTACATGGGTATTTCCAGTCTTAATGATATTTTGGTTAGCAGATACAATCAGTAAAAATTTTTAAAATATTGACATTCCCAGATAAATACTAGTAATAGTTAGAATGGGGAATGATTTATGGAACAATTAGGTTTAGATTTAACAGATATGATGATGCCGTGGATTACGGTACTTGTGTCTTTGATTGTTGCGATTTGGCTTAAAGACTACGCAACTGGCTTAGCAAAAGGTCTCAAATTCAAGTTAAATCCTGCGTTCAATGAAGGTGACGAAGTGTTACTGGATGGTGAACTTGCGATGATTGTTAAGATTGGTACAAGAGAAACAGTCTTTGGTGTATACTCTGATAGAGGATATACTTGGAGATATGTGCCAAACGAAAGAATTCCTTACGTAAAACTTGAAAAAGTTATCAAAAAAGATTTACATATAGATACTGATGAAGAAAGAGCCTTCAAACTTAAGTCTACAATTGATTCAGTTCAAGATGTTCAAATCGAGAAAAACAAAGAAGCAATCGATAGGCTAAAATCTTAGTGGGAAAGAGGAGAATTGATCCAAAAAATGTAAAATGGATTAGGCCGAGTGACAGAGACATCTTGTTTGCTTTAGTTGTTTTAAGTCCTATCTGGCTATGGATTCTGATTAAACTCTATTTTTTTACCTAAAAATCAACAATTTCACTTGACTTTTTGCTCATTTTTTGTTATCATTAGTAATACTGATGAAAGAAGTAACAATAAAATTAAAAGTCGGCGATGAAATACTCACAGGTCGCTTTAGGAATGTCAATGCTACAATTAAAGACATATCCTTGGACGACCACGGACAACCCGTCATACACACATCAAAAGGCAAAAAGAACGCATTAGGTTTTAGAGTTTCTAAAGGAGTGAAATGTAAATGAGAGAACTTTGGGTAGAGAAGTATCGTCCAACGAATTTAAAGGACTATGTATTTCGAGATGACAAGCAAAGAAATCAAGTATCAAACTGGGTAAAGAGTGGAGCAATTCCACATTTGTTATTCAGTGGTGGTGCTGGAACAGGTAAAACAACACTAGCAAAAGTGCTCCTGAACGAACTAGGAGTCGATGGTGGCGACATTATGCTTATCAACGCATCAAACGAGAACAATGTAGACACAATGCGAACAAAAATTAATGGATTCGCAAGTAGTTTTCCATTCTCTGGTGACTTCAAATATGTCTTACTTGACGAAGCAGATTATCTATCACAAAACGCACAAGCAATTTTGCGTAATATGATGGAAACATTCTCAAATACTTGTCGTTTTATTTTGACTTGTAATTATCCTAACAAAATTATTCCAGCAATTCATTCTCGTTGTCAAGGTTATCATATTGAGAAACTAGACCAAACTGAATTTACTGTTAGAATTGCGACCATTCTATTAGAAGAAAAAATAGAGTTTGTTCCAGAAGATTTAGACATTTATGTCAAATCAACATATCCAGATTTACGAAAATGCATCAACATGGTTCAACAAAATGTAGTTGATGGCGCATTACAACAACCTGGTCTAGGTGAAAGCGGTGAGAGTGATTGGATTTTAGAATATGTTGCCTTGTTTCAAATCGGTAAAATATCAGAAGCAAGAAAACTTATTGTGTCAAAAGCACGAGCAGAAGAATATGAGGGCGTATATCGTAAATTATACGAAAATTTAGAATGGTTTGGTGAAGATGATATGACTCAAGGCAAAGCATTAATATGTATTCGAGATGGATTAGTCAATCATGGTGTCGTAGTAGACCCAGAGATTAATCTAAGTGCAACATTATTAGAACTACAATACATTGCAAAGTAAATAGCATAGATAAATACAAGAAAGAATTTATCATACTATTAAAATAGAGTAAAATGGCAAACAAGAAAGCATATTTAGTATTAACACACACATTTGCTCCTGCTCCTGGTTCCAACACTTCTATGAAGAATTTTGGTGAAGAAGGACAATGGCAAATGCACGAATCTATATATTTTGTTACTAGAATTCGTAAATCGTGGCATCAAACTGCTACTACTATTGTAAATCTTAGTGAGGGTAAGATAGTAAAAAATAAAGCAGAAACAACGGATTATAATCAAATCGTTCAACACGTTATGATTAAATATCCAACACAATATAATCAATTCATTAAGGAATGTAAAGCAGAAGGCATAATCGACAAGGGCGATGAGTCGGAACAGAAAGATGAGTAGACTAGCAAGAAAGTCAGCCAACAAAACACATAATGTACCAGATTTTAAAGTATTGGGCGTTGTCAAATCAGAAATCTCAGATAAAATCAATGATTTAGTCATTGAGAAGAAAGCAAACGAGGTTATTAATATCATAGACTACATTAATTCGTTCGTTAAAGCAAAAATAACTAACGTAAGTGTTGATACTTGGGACGAAGCATTTGAAACAGACTGGAAAAGAAGTAACAATTACTCTACTCCCACCTGTGCTATCTTTTTAGTAACAAAAGGTTCAGCATCAGTTTGCGTAGACAAAGACGAGTATGAAATGACAACAGGAAAACTTTATATTGTGAATGAATGGTGTACTCATAAACTAGTAAACAAATCTTCTACTCCATTAACTATGCTATTAGCACAGTTTGAATGGAATTCAGAAATACACAAGCAATAAGATGGATTTACACGGATTAGATTTAAACACTGCGTGGCAAGAATATAGAAAAGCCACAGAAGAGTGTTACAAAAAGAAAATAAAAAATCTAAAAGTAATTACAGGACAAGGTGAGATGGCAAAAGAATTTTCTGGTTGGGTTCAAGCAGACCCATTTGCTATATCGGCTAGAAATCCAGAAAAGAATAAAGGTTCTTGGACAGTGACAATCAAAAAACATAAACTCAAAAATAAACCAAAGAAGTCTGTATCAAATGACGATGGACCAAATTTAGAAATACTTTTTACTAAATTTAAAAAGATAGGAGAATAATCATTCTCACTTCTCAAAAAATTGAAAAAATCTCTAATTGGATTAGTGAATATCTAAAAGAAAGTTCACTAAAATCTCTAGTCATTGGAGTATCTGGTGGAATTGATTCTGCCGTCACAAGTACATTATGTGCTATGACTGATTTGCCTACAATTGTTGTCAGTATGCCTATTCGGCAACAACCTTCTCAACATGACTTAAGCCTCACACATTGTTGGTGGCTTAAAGGTAGATATCCCAATGTAACTCATATTAACAAAGACCTTACTAGTATTTTCGAACAATTTGAAGATACATTTGAAGATGAGAAAGACGACCTTGCGTTTGCCAACACTCGTGCTAGATTGCGTATGTCTACTCTATATCAAATTGCTCAATTCAACAAAGGACTAGTTGTAGGAACAGGAAACAAAGTAGAAGACTTTGGTGTCGGTTTCTTTACAAAATACGGCGATGGTGGAGTTGACATTTCGCCCATTGCTGATTGTATGAAGTCCGAAGTATGGGATATGGGTCGTGAACTTGAGGTAAATCAAGCAATTATAGACGCAGAGCCAACTGATGGATTATGGGACGATGCTCGTGTTGATGAAAGTCAATTAGGCATGACATATGAAGAATTAGAAGAGGCAATGACCTGGGGCACAGGCTCAAAACACTATGAACGATATGTCGAATTACGCACACAAAATTTACATAAAATGATTCCAATTCCTGTGTGTTATTTGAAAGACTAAACACTTGACTTCCGTATTTCATTATGTTATAATCACATAATAATTAAAATAAAAGGAAGAACATGTTTGCTAGTTTTACTATAACACTCATTGAGTGTCTGGAAATTGCGTTTATTACATTATTAATTTTACAAACAAAAGTCAATAAACCAACGGTAATTACATATGGAAGTCTTGGTTTAGTTGGTGGACTATTATCTGCTTATTATCTACACGATATATTAGAAAATTATGAATGGCTAATGTATGCTATTCTTAGTTCTTTATTTTTGTATCTTTTCATTAAAAACAAAGATATTCAAAAGCATATTAAAGCACACGTTGATGATATAACTCAATCAAGTTCAACCGTATTATTCTTGACCGCATTCTTTATATATGGTCGAGAAAGTTTTGAGATTTTTAGCAATCTCTTTTTAAATCCTGATGCTAGTTGGTCAGCGGCATTTCTTGCGGCTACTGTAGCCGTTGGAATTTATATATTTGCGAGAGACAGTAAGATTAAGAGTTACATATTTCAATTTGGGTATTGGGCATATCTTGCCTTTGCTCTTTGGTTTGGCTATGAGGCATTAGAACATTTACATATTCTTTAAAGGAATAAAATGACACACACGACAAATGAAGTAGAAGGTGATTTATATATTTCATGGGACAAATATAATAAAAGTATTGAAGAATTAGCATTACAGATTCATGAAGATGGCTTTGAACTCAATCAAATAGTTTGTATTGCTAAAGGTGGTCTAAGAGTAGGTGATATACTTGCTCGTATTTTTGATGTACCATTGGCCATACTTTCAGTTGAATCTTATAGAGGTGATGGAATCAAAAATCAACAAGGTGGTATTATATTTGGTAGTTCATTAGCAAAGACAACTCCTAATTTGGGGAATAAAGTTTTGCTAGTAGATGATTTAGCAGATTCAGGTAGAACACTTGAAAAATGTGTAAAGTGGTTAGAGCATTATGAGGGATTCTTTATTGATGAACTTAAAACTGCTACAGTATGGACAAAAGGATTATCAACATTTACTCCAGATTATTTTATAGAGTTCTTGACAAATAATCCATGGATTCATCAGCCATTTGAAAAATATGAAACAATGATAGTAGAGGAGTTATATAATGAGTGATACTTTTGAAGATACATATAGAAAATTTGAAAAAATGACAGTTGAGTTAGTGGCCGAAGATATTGAACCAACAATAATTGCCGGATGTATGATGGGTCAAGCAATGAAGTTATATCAACTTACACTTTCGCCTGAAGATTTTGAGGCACTTATGCAGATTATTTCTCAAACATCTATATTAGATGATAATATATTAGATAAGAATAATTTTTTATCGGGGACATTACACTAATGAAAAAGAAAAAAGACTTTGATAAGTGGATGGAGAAGCAAGGACGATTGAATGATAATACATCTATTAAAAAGAAAAAGAAAATGAAAATGAAAGGAACAAAAATAAAAGAACAATCGTGGGCGAAAATGAACGAAAAAGATGAAAAGTCATGGGACGATTTTAGAAATCAATATAATGGAATTATTAAGAATCTTTTGAACAATATCGATATTTGCAATAGACGATATGCCGAAGAAGGTGAAGGTGGATATTTGATACAACGAAAAGTATACATCAAAGAAATTGAAGAAATTAAAACATTTGTAAAGAAGAAAGAAATTGAATTAGGATATTATAGTAACGAATAGGAGCAGTAAATGAAAGATCCAAAAGTTGTAAAACTTGTAACAAAATTAAAAGATAATATATCAAAACTTAATGATATTACAGAAAAATTAAAAGAAGAAGGTTGTTATTTTCAACTTGAATCTGTGTCCAACACGAATAATAAAAGTTTTGCTATAAATCATTTTAGACAATCAATAGATTATTCTGAAGAACTAGACATCGAAGGAAAAAAATGACAAAAATTATACAATTTACACCAAATAAAGAAAAGGAATATAAGTTATTAGCAGAATGTATTAGGTCTGACCAATTATCAGCAAGACAAGTTCAAGAAGAATTCGAAGCGGACCCGGAATTCAAAAGATGGTATACTAATCGTTTTTTGAAATGAGAGAAGTTTAACTATAAGGAGTAATATCATGGCAAAACGATTATTTAGAATAGACACCGGCATTAACGGCGGTGAATTAGTGATTGGCACTGTTAATGAAGAATTTGTTCAACACTTTATTGATGAAGATGAAGGTGATTTAATAGATGCTTTAATGAACGCAGAACATGACCCAGATGAATTTGACGCATCTGGAATTCCAGAAATATGTGAAGATTTTTGTTCTTGGAGTGAAGTTGATGATATTGAACATCTTTATGGTCCATATCAAGACACAGAATGGTCTTGGGTAGAGTTGCCAGCAGGCACAAAAGAAGGTTCCAGAGATTCAATGGAAAACGAATATGAAGGTGAAGTATTTGAACCTTTACATTTACACGACAGAGAAGCATATCACGAAGATAATGATGATGCTAAAGAAAAATACGAGGTTGTTCCTGTTTTGTTATATCACACAGGTGAAAAAGGTGGTATGGGTTGTTTCTTTATTGAAACAGATGGCGAAGACTTTGACCCAAGCAAGTTTTGTTATTCAACAGTAGCAACTAATGTTACTGAAATTGTTGACCAAGCATGGTACGACAAAGAAGAAGTTTATATCGACCAAAGTTGGTGCGATACTCGGAGCAAAGGCGATTGGGTTCAAGTTGGCTGGTTTAATAAAGATTGGCACGATACACGTGAACAGAGAATGTCAGATGAATGGTTTTGGGAATCGTATGACGAAATCCAAGAAGAAAACAGACAAGAGGAAATAAAAACAAGTATTCTTACAAAATAAATTATGTTCGGTTCGTCTATCGGTTAGGACTCCAGGTTTTCATCCTGGCAAGAGGGGTTCGATTCCCCTACCGAATACCAAATAATAGGGGCTTTTCGCTCGGGCGAGGGGGACATCAATATGCCAAGGGGCCCACTAATATAACCTATCCAGGCTATACATCGTCCCCCGCCAATTTTCGTCAAAAACTTGACAAAATGCTATTTTGTGTTATAATAG
>Ga0098053_1000506_pt1 | contig 12851 bp, 24 predicted proteins | sample 15BtaG_FD_77068 | JGI IMG/M metagenome (GOLD analysis project Ga0098053, IMG submission 77068) | Marine viral communities from the Subarctic Pacific Ocean - 15B_ETSP_OMZ_AT15312_CsCl metaG | ecosystem: Environmental > Aquatic > Marine > Oceanic | place: Pacific Ocean | collected 2015-01-18 | reverse complement strand
TTTACGTCAGGCTGCAAGCGAAGGACTTGAGCCATGTCCACTCTTCCGTTTCCTACGACCTACAGGTCTAGCTTTAAAGTTGGGGTTGCTGTCCAAGTAGTCCGTCAGCCAAGACAGTTTAAACTTATGGCTTCCCCCACACCCAACAGCCTTTTTCAGTGCCGCGAGGTATGTCCTGCTCACTCCAAGACTTTTTTCAGCTTGGGCGTTGCCAACCAGATATGTGTCAGTTTCCATTTGCGTATACTCCGTTCTCAAATCTTGTGTACTCTCTGAAGAAAACCAGAGGAACCTTAACCCCACTCTCTCCTTCTCTGTTTTTCTCAATGCTCACGAACACGGGCAACCCCGGCCCGATAGGCGGGACATTAGGATCACGCCAGATGAACAGCACCACATCAGCGTCCTGCTCAATCGCGCCCGAATCACGAAGATCACTCAGCTTAGGGGCGCGGGAATCCTTGTCCACCTGACGCGACAGTTGGGATAACACAATCACAGGAATCCTAAGCTCCTTCGCGATAGCCTTCAGCCCGTTGCTAATCTCCGCTACCTCATCATTGCGCGACCCTTTGTCGCGTGTTGACCGGATGAGTTGGAGGTAGTCTATGAACAAAGCTTTAATGTCATGCTGTTGCTTCATGCGTCTGGCAGCAGCAGAGATTTGCTGTACCGATAAGGCACTGCGGTCATCTATATAAATAGGTGCGTTAGATATTGTGGCAGCGGCAGTTGCAATCCCTCCCATGTTGGCAGCTACATCATTCCGACCTACCTTGGCTTCAGTGTGGATGAGGCGAGCAACAAGGGACTCGGCAGACATCTCTAAACTGAAGATGCCTACTGGCTCCTTGGCGTCTATTGCCATGCTCCGCGCCATGCACAGGGCAAGGGAGGTTTTGCCCATGCTCGGTCTGGCCGCAAGTATCGTCACGCTTGCTGGCTGCATCCCTAGTGTGCGTCTGTCTATGTCAGGGTAACCAGACCCTATGCCCTGCAATGAGCTAGGGTCTAGCAGGCCAGCTTCCACACGCTCTAGGTATTCACTTACTAGGTCTGTATTACTTCTCTCTCCAGAACCTGCATTGTCCTGTGCTATGCGGAGTACGTCACGCTGCATACAGTCCAACGCTTTACTGGCGTCAGAGGAATCATAGCCTTCCTTCACAGATCGGTGGCCCGTCTCTATGAGTTGCCGCTTAATCCAGTAGTCACGCAACTCTTTAGCATAGTACGGCCAGTTACTTGGTGACGGCATCTTATCGGTCAGTCCTGCCACATGGGTAACTCCTCCAACTTCCTCCAAGCTGTTCTCCTTCTTCAGTTGGTTGGTGAGCGTCAGTAAATCTATATTCTGCCTCTCGTCCTGTAGTTTTAGGATGGCATGGTAGACAGTCTTGTTTCTCAGGTCATAGAAATAACCCCGGCTCCCCGGATGCTGTGAAACAAACCCGGACAATGCTTCCTTTGGGTCTTCTATTAGGCAACCCAACAGCCCCTCCTCCATGTCCACATTGTGTGGCGGTACTCTTAACTCCTTCTCCATATGCTTATACTGTTACAGTTTTTGGAACTCTTCTGGCAGTTCCCTTACCAGTTTAAAAAAATCCCCTAATGACATGGAGACCAGCCAAGGCGCATGGTTCTTGCGGAAAGCAAACACTGGTATCTGGTCTTCCTTTGCATCCCGCTTGGCTTGTGCATAGCCGTCACGGGTTGCCCCTCTCTCACGGTGTTTGACCTCAAAGTGAAACCTGTTGAGGCTGTCACACCTTACGTCCGGTGCTTCTCCACCGTCTGCACCTATAGCAGAATGCTGGCATCCACGAATGGCATCCTTGTACCCCGCCTCCCGCAGTTCATCTCTGAACGCACGCTCGGCAACAGCCCCCTTGCGCCTACTGTTTATCATCTTCTTTTGTGTTGTTGTGGATAGTCTCCCAGCTAATGTCAGGTGAGTGTTTATCAATCATGTAGAACGTCTCCTCTACATCTTCATACCTGCCATCCCTACGTTTCTCTGCCCACCAGCTACGCTCAGTCTTGGCGACATCTATAACGATCATGCATTTAAAGTCTGACGAGGGAATTATGTAGTATGCAGGCTTGCCCCCACGACGATGGTCAAAGGAATTTTTACTGCATATTATAATGGCGGGATAAGGCCAGTCACTTGGGCCAGAAAAAACCTGACGAGTCTGCTTCACTTCACAGCGTTGGATTAAAAAGAAGTCTCCGCTGTCGGTCATCTTCAGACGGTCACGTTGGTTGGTAGCTATATGTGTGGGGGGGACTTGGACGGTATGTCCACGTGAAAGAAGGTATTGGACTACGCGCCAGACAGTGGGGACGCTGTCTGACACGAAGCCCCGGAACTTAACCCAATCGTTTTCGTTCATTTTGTGCGACGAGCCTTGAGAGAAGCCCTAGCATTTGTGGATCGGATAACAGGTTGGAAGTTGTCCTTCACCCACTGCTTGGGGTCTTTTACCTTGAGTTGTGAAGCGGCCATCTTCTCCAAAGCAGATGTGGATATAGTGGCACGGGAATAGAATTCATCAGCGGGGATGCCGAGATTGGTTGCCAGCTTGAGAGCAACCTTGGTGCTGGTGATTGAGTTGATTTCTCTGCCTTTGGCCATGTACCAGCCGCGAACAGATTCGGAATCTGACTCAACCATCTCCTTGGTCTGGCTGACCAAAGAGTCGTAGACCTTAGTGGCTGCGTCTTTGGCTTCACGTGCTTTGGACAAGTGATGGCCGCGCTCCAGTGCCGTCATGTCCACGAAGTTTTTCGTGGGGATATCCCGGTAGGAGTTGATCTTAAACTGCAATGCAGGGCAGGCAGCAGTAGCCCTGCACCAACGGCAAGCATCCTCGGACGGTTCCATCCAGCCCTTGCCGCCAAGGGCAAGCAACACTGCCTCCTTAATGTCCCGCTCGGCGCGGATCAGTTCCTGCTCGTTAAATGTGTGGCAGAGTACGTGTTCATATATAGACTCAGGTTGGGCGAAGCAGTACCTAACATCTGTCATGCCTTGGTCACGCCACTGCATCCACCAGAGTACAGCCTCGGCTTTGGCTTGCCAGTTGGAGCGGACTGTGTCCTGACCTCTCCCTGTTTTATAGTTGCATACTATGCCCGAACCTGTCGCCCTGCACCGTGCGGATATGTCCAGCTTGCCTGACCACAGGCGTCTACCTTCGTGTTCATACCAGTACCTAACCTCACGGGTAATATCAGTTACATCATGGAACAGCAGCTTGTCATACTCCTCCAATTCTCTAGCCACATCCAGTTCCTCGGTGGACAAGTCTTCCCTGCTAACGCTCCCATCCATGACGCCATGAATCCGGGTTCCACGTGCGGCCCAAGGCGAGTCAGGTGGATGAGGTTGATCACTCTCCAGAAAATAAGAAGCAGGGCATAATGCTATTCTGCTAAGGCCACTCGCGGAGGGTAGTCCTCCGCGTTCATCACTACTAGGTGTATCAGTTATTGTCACAACTTGCTACAGCTAGTGCTAAGAATTTAGCGGGGAACTCCACTATGGATTTAGCGTACTTGTCTTCCACATCCCTAAAGGTTTGGCCGTTTTTAATTTGGCCCCGCCCTAATAGGAACTTGTTGACTGACAACTCATTCTTGCCTACCACTGCTAACAGCCTGTCCCTAACCGTTGGGGTAGGTTTAGGTTTAGGTGTAGCAACTTGTGGCACAGCCTTGTCCTTAGAGGGGTCGCTATTACGGTTAGCCGCAATCTCCATCTCCTGCCGAGATGGCCGCTCGGCATTTTTGTCCATGTATTTAGAGTTGGCAATGGCCCTGCCAATAGCAGATGTCTCAGAAGTCTCCACCCAATTGGTTGTTGTTGCCCCCTTGTCTTTAGCCTTCCAGTCCATTGCATAACCTGTAGCTATAACCTCTCCCCCCTCTATTAAGGACGCCTTAAAGCAGACCTTGTTAAAGTCGGTGTCATTCCACACGATCTCCGTGTGAACACTGACCTTGGGGTTGGTGATAAAAAGACGCTTTAGTCTGGCGTCTACCGTTTCATACTTACTTGGATCATACCTCATAATAAATTAAACTGTTACAGTATTAATCATGTAGCGACTTAGGCGGCGCGACGAACGTATGTCGGCTAATGCTAACCTCTCCACATACTCGGACTCTGAACGGTCAACCGCCCCTGCCTTGTGGCTTAGGAGTTCACACCCTTCTGTTATTGTGCAACCCCCGAAACAGGCGTTGCCGTCAAACGGACACACATCACACACGCTTTCACAGATATCTACGGCAACCTCCTCTTCTCTCCCTTGGTTTATGTCTTGCATAAGCGCGATATTTCTAACAACCAATGCAACCCAAGTCAACTTTGTGCAGAAATTTGTTACAAAATTCTGCAATCATAACCTATTGTGGCGGACATGATTACAACTGATGCCAGAAGTGTTCAATCTTTGCGGTAAGTTGACAATAATTGTCTATTGTGCGAGGTTCCTGCCGGTTACAATTCCGTTAAGCGTTTTGTTTCCAGAGCAAAAACAAACTAACATGGCAATTAGGAAAACAGTAGGGCTGTCCCTCAATCCAGCAGTACTGAAGGCTATTGACAGGCGAGCCAACGAGCTAGGCGTGAATAGATCAGCATACTTAAATATGTTGGTATCACAAGACCTAACTTCCAACCCCACTGGTGAGATAACGCTCTCACCAAAGGTGAAGCGGAAGGTAAAACAAGGAGACTAGCTCCCTCCCTTTTTTAAGGGGATAACCTCTGACCTCCAATCGGTTCTAGTTGTGGTGAGCATCCTGTTGCCTAGACTTTTCTCATACTCGTCTATCAACTCATCCAAAACCCCCAATGCTTGGCACTCTTTTGCCAGATACAGCATCCCTAGTTTGGGGACAGTAGGTCTACTGAATGCTGCATTGTCCTGCGAAACATGGTGAGCGTTTAGTACTGCCGCTTTCTCAAGCGAGCGTTGCAAGTTCAGTTTATTGCTGAACCTCATGTCTCTTCCTTTTCTCATTTCATCACCTCCAGTTTAACTCCCTTCAGTAAGCCAGCGTCAGGATGAGCCAGCCTACTGAATGCTGCCTTGGTCAGGTCAATGCCACGGTCTGGATGCTTCTTCCTGTTAGGGCCACGGTCATTAACCCTCACGATTACCGAACGGTTACCCAAGGTTACCTTAATCTTTGTGCCGAATGGGAACCCCCACATGGCACAGGTTAGAGCCTTGTCATCCAGCGGCTCTCCCGATGCGGTGAGCTTGCCGACTAGTCCATCAGCCTTGCCGCCATACCATGAGGCGGTAGTAGTTATAGGTTTGTATGTAGGTTGCGCCACAATGTAGCACACTATGGCAACACATAGGATTGTAGTTGTTATTGTTTTCATATTAGTTTTTGTTGTGTGGTTAAAAGAAAAGCCAGCCAAGGCGGGAACCCTGACTGGCTTAATAGCTATGGAGTTGAGCTATACTATTGGAGAACGCTACATTAACCAACAGCACAATCATTATACAACCCAACTCCATGTCAGTCAAACTTCACCGTCTTCCCTACACGGGGTAGGTTCTGATGGTTAGTCCTCTTGCGGATAAAGTTCTTAACCTCATCCTCAACTCTGTCTATAGAACACGCAGTCACCTGTGACCATGTCTTAGTCTTGCGGCTATCATTGGCCTGTGCCATGTCCAGTATGGCCTGCTTCACGTTCTTGCGATTGATAAGACTCATAGTAAATCACCTTCCTCTAATACTGTCACAGTATTATTCTGGTCTGCTATCTGATCTAGCACCTCAACCAAACAGTGTGTCCAGTAGGGATGATCCCTGCCCTCGGCCTCCATGATCATGGCCTTCAGCCCCTTGTTGCGTAATGCATTCTTCTGACGCTTGGTCAGCTTGACGATGTATTCCTCTGGCATGGATGTTGGTCTTCCCCTTTTAGGCTTACTCCCTGCTCTAACTATACGGTTGCCTCGCTCAAAAATCTGAGCAACACGTTGCTTGGTAAGGCCGATGTCTCGTCCTATTTGCGTAAGGGTGTAGCCATTCTCCCTCTTGAGGAGGACGGCCAGTTCCTTGGCGTTCAGCAAGCCGCAAGTGTGTGCGTCCTGCACGCGCTTAATCCACGCACCTTGTTCACTGTAGTGGATGTAACTCATGCAGCGGCCTTAGTGGACTTCCTTCTGCCTGTGGTCATGGCCATTTTCACGGCGTGTTCCGCAGTGCCTAGCTTAGTCTTGTTTCCAAGAAGCCATTCACGTTCCAAGCCGAGGGCTTGCAGGGACTCCTCCACGTTAACACGGCGCAACCCAGCTTGGTTGTACTTGTAGACCAGCCGAGGGTCAGGCTCTGTTTCCTTGCGCTTGGCCTTGGCCTTGCCCACGACCCTAATGACAGTGCCGTTGCTGTCATCCTTGTTTCTGTCGGCGCACACTACGGTTGTGTGACGCATGGTTCCAACTAAGGAGATCAACTCTCCTAGTTCCGACTCTGACGTATGCAGTTTTACTGTATACATATTATTCATCATTGTAGTTTAGGTAGCTTATCTAGTTTCCCTTGGATGGTTCTGACACAGGCGTCAGCCATTGGTTTCTTCTCTACTTCATGGCCGTCCTCATACAATGCAGCAAGGCAGCAGATCACCGCTTCCTTAATGCGCTCGGCACTCCTGTCTCTTGTGGTTACAGCAAGGGACTCTGCAACCATGTCATAAATTGCGTTAAGCTTTATTCTCATACTATTTTCTGCCCATTATTCATATTGTAGGTGTGTATTATTTTATCCGCATCCCAACCTACCTTTAGTTTGTCACATACATAGTCAGCAGGGATGCTGTGTTCATCTGCGAAATGTTTCTGAGATATGTATATCCTTTTTAACGAACGAAGAACTATAGGTTTCGTGTTGTCGTCAGAGCTAGGTGCTTCAGGGAAGTAACTATACCCTTCCTTCAGCAATCCGCTTACCTCGGTGTAGTTTGGGGGGACTTCAAAGCCAAACGATTGCTCCATTGTCCAGCCCTTATTCCTTCTGCTGATAATGGTGGAATACTTTGAGTATCGGTGTCCACTTTCGTCCAGTTGGTTGCACAAATCAGCAATGCTGTTGCCTTGGAAGCCTCCATCAACCCCCGGTGCTTTCACGCTGAGTGTCTGATCCAAGTTGTTGGAGTAGACGCCCTCGCATTGGTCTGGTTCCACCTCTTTGTCAGGGGTTATATCTCTGCCCGATATGAGATCAAACAGACATACTACCTCATGTTTATCAACTGCGAAGAACTCTCTCTTGGTGTTAAACCTCTTGCTTGAGAGTGCCATGTGCAGCTTCTCCTCTACATAGGACGGGCTGTCCACCTCTTTGGCGTAGAGGCACTCAAAGGGAGAGGGAACCCCCGTGCTGTACAACTGATTGAGCCTGTTCCTCAAGTCGCCAGTCTTTCCAATTTTGACTAGGTCAGGTAACGCTGGATTGGTTAGTGCATATACGACTCCACTCATAGCTCTTCCCCCGATATCTGCAACGCATTGCGGTAACGCTTATGAAGTTGGTTTGTAACGGTTAGCCGCGATTGCAGTCTAGCTAACTCCTCATTCTTTTTTGCAACAAGCCTTTCCAATCTGGACACTACATCCCTCATGGACTTGGCTCTGTACCGTTGTTTAATGTTGTGTATGCTCTCCATTTTATTGTGTGTATGTTTTTAAGAAGGCGTCCACGCTCAAGCCAGACGCTTTGTGTTCGCGCACCATTTTGGTTTCGGCTTGGGTCTCGGCGGTATACTGACCCTCCAAAACCTTACGCCTTATCTTTTCCGATAGGTGCTTGTTTGTACTCACGGGAACATCCGAATCGTGACTCGGCCATTCCCCTACCTGCATATCTTGGCATCTAATTTCATTCATTATTGTTTATGTTATACTGTGACAGTATAAAGCTTATGCTGCCACTTGCACCGAGATGCAGTGGGTCTGTGGGTTGTGTGCCTTGATCTCCACTTCTGGATCGGTGTTAACGCCGAGGTACACCGTAGGTACGCCAGTATGTGGCACGTTCTCCGGTTCCCACATAACCTCCCAGTACATATCACTCACCATAATGCACCAGTCATACTGTGAAGAACGCTTGGCTACCCACTCTATAGAGGGGTACATCTCAGTGCCGCCTCTGCCGTACCACACCTCTGGAACTTTCAGAGGGAAGTCAGCCTTGGTGAACTTTTTCACCGCGCCCTCATGGACTCTGGTATCACACTGCACCAACGTGACCTCGGCGTTGCTATACTCACGACAGATTTTATCTATCTGACGCATGGCCTCATCACATTCATTGCGGCCCATAGAGCCAGACGTATCCAGTATAACTACACCGGAGGTCTTGTTCTTTGTGCGGTTGTTAGGGAGGAGGATGTTCTTTCTCCATCCATGCCGACGAGAAGGACGCTTCCATGTATACCCTCCGATGGAGAGCTTGGTGATCCATTGGCGAAGCAAGGCCCAACCATTGTTGGCACGCTTGTTAACGTGATCCTGAAGTATGTCCATGCCTTGCCCCAGCCCTTTGCCTTGTGCCTTCTGCATGACCACAGCTTCAGAGACCATCTCCTTCCAGCCTTCTTCAGCCTCAATGGGATCATCAGATACCTCCGGGGAATCCTCAACCTCACCGAATCCCGGCTTGTCATAGTCATCACCAAGGAAGTCCTTTATCCTGTCCTGCAACTCACGCTCACCCTCACCCTTACCCTTACCATTGGAAGGATCGGCGTCTTTGTCCTCTCCCGGTTCACCTTGGCCTTCACCGGTCTGGTCTCCGGTCTGGTCTCCGCCTTCAGATGGAGGGCCGGGGTCTATTATAGCTCCCTCTGGAGGCTCGGCCTGTCCCTCACCTTCACCCTGTTCACCCTGTCCCTCACCTTCACCCTCATCCCCACCCTCATCCTCACCCTCTTCTGGAGGTTGGTTGACGAGTTCCAATACCTTTTCATAGTACCACTCAGCCGACTTGCATGAGGGCAGTGAGGCATACTTGCCCTCAAGCGGGAACAATCCCGCCGCATCCTCCCCGTGCTTGAGTTCATGCAGCACACCGAGGTCTTCATACCAAGGCTCAAGGTGAGAGTTAATGGCAAGGTCAGCCGCCACATTCCACAGCCTTGGATCACGATCACCGCGCCTCAAGTTGTGGCCGAACAGAACATGAGCAACCTCATGCAGCACGATAGCCTTCACCACATTGGAAGGCAGCTTGCCTACCCACGTTGGTGAATACTTCAGCGTTGCACCGTTGGTGCAGGCTGTTGGTATTGAGTCATCCTCTATGACCTTCCACTTAGAGAGGAACGGTATCCCGATGGGATGCTCCTCATGTAGGTAGTCATGGGCATGACTGATCTTCTCCTTGGGGGTTAGCCCGGTATTAAACTTTATAATGTTGTTCATAGGTCAGCGTCTAAGTGGTATAAAAGGTCTTTAAAGTTTTTGTTTCCGTCTCCAAAAACTTTCACACACTGCCGAAGCACCTTGGTTTGGTTTTCAGTACTCCAATCTTTAATCTCATCATAGACATCAAAGATCGTTAGGTTCCAGTTCCAGCTTTCTACAAGCTCCTCTATCTCTTTGTTGCTCATAGTCATGCTTATGCAAACTGATCGGGGCTATAGTTTTCCAGCGCATCCAGCAGGCTACCGCCAGCAGAGATCGCCACTTCACGTGCATCTGGTGAGTCCTTAATCAACTCAGTGTCCAAGCACCCCAGTTCCTGCTGAATCTTTTTACCAAAGTTGGCAAGGTCAGCATCCCCTGTGATGTTGAGGTCGGGCAGGCAGTTGCATAGCGCAGTGATGCCTGTCAGTGCGGACTCAAAAAACTTGGTGTTCTCACCCTTGGCTGTCTTATCATGGTAGTTTTTAATAGATACCATGCTTGTTTTAATGCGCTCAGTCAGTCGTGCAATGATGTCCGACTTGGACTCATTGAGCTTGCGGACTTGCTTGCGCTCCATCTCAAGCCTCACCTCTTCCACTAGGTCAAGGGAACCCTTTATCCTAATGTCACTAGGGTCGGTAATAGACTCAGTCTCTATCTCAAAAGAGAACTGATCGCCTACTTCTTGGGCCGAGGGGAATCGGTTGGGATCAAACAGGTGAGTCAAGTCCTTGGCGGCACGGTTCACCTTGCCGTTGTAGCTCCCGATGAACCTGTCCCTTGCGTCATAAAACCTAGCCCGACAATCACGCAGTCTGGTGATGACGTTCTGGTATGTGGACACTTGGATGATGCGCTTGCCATCCTTGTCCCAAGGCACTGACACTGCATTGAGCAGGGACTTAGCTGCGTCCCTCTCAAAGCGTGCAGGCTTTAGGTCTTGGTTGGTAAACTTGAGCAGACTGGTTTTAATCCGGTCTTGGTTAGCTCGGTTAGCCATAGCCGCATCAGATGATGCCTGCTTGGATGTATACGTCTGGCCGGGGAGGCCAGTGGTGATCTTAATGAGAAGGCAGTTCTCATTAAACCTCTTCAGTGAACTATTAGTGTCAGTCATGTAGCGTTTTCCTTTCTGTTGGTTGTTGTTGTTATACTGTGACAGTATTAAGCAGCCTTGCTTAAGCAGCCTTGCTTGCGTCCCAGTCCTTGTATTCCTGTAGCCCAGCCACGGTGAGGCCGCGCTTGGCAGCACCCCTCATAAACGCAGCCTTAATTTCTTCTGGCCAACGGCTGGCGTAGGTTGTGAAGGCACGTGTTGCCTCACGATCCTCACTCCCATCATTCCAAGCCCTCTCAATGAGGAACTGCTTGGTGATGTAGAGAATGCCCAAGGCATCCCCGCCGTTAGAGTCTATCCCCGGTACTGGTGTACCTTCTGGATCAGAGATGATGGCCTCAATGTCAGGCACATTCTTCTTGAGCCGTCTGAATGCCATTGCCTCCTGACCAGCAGTCTGACCAATAGCACCGTAGACCAGTGCCTTGACCACATCTTTCCGGGCAGCGTGCTTGCCGATCTCCTCACACTTCTCTTGTATGCGGACGGCCCACTCAAATGTACGTGGTGTACACTCGGTGATCTCGGTGTACTCAACCTCTTCGCCGCAGAAGATTTCCTTGCGTACTTCAGCGAAGGCGATGGCCCAGTCAGGTAACCCAGCTTGGGTAGCCCATGTCTGCCATCCTTCCACAGCCTTGGAAGAGTTGGTGTCCACAAAGAAGTGGATGAGTCTGGTTGCCGCCGCAGAGGACAGAGGTGTAGTGCCTATGTCTGAATCCGCATTGCCTGCACCGCAGACATAGACATCATCATCCAATACCTTTCCGTTAATGGATCGGTCAAGGTCAAGCTGAAGGCATGAGTTGCCTACCTCTATGGTAGACCTATCCTTCTCGTCAAGAAACAGGATAGCACCCTTGCGCTTGGGCTTAATGTAGTTCCCCTTTTCATCATACTGTTTAAAGGGAATGAGATTGTTGGACACGTAATACTCCAACGTCTTGGTGTCTGTATTGGGGACAGGTGTACCTCCAATATCAGTGGGGTCTTTGTCTGATGTCCTCAGATCATACAGTTCATAGCCAAGGTAACTGGCTATCTGTTGCATGAGTTGAGACTTGCCGCATCCTACCCTTCCCCAGATTACGGGGACGAGTGGTGTACCCTGCTTTGTCATCTCAAAGCAGATGAGGACGCCTAAGCGGATCACATCCAGCGTAGACGTATATGCTTTTGTAGGTTTTTTCATGTAGCGTTTTTAGTTGTAGCGTTTGTATCACCAGCGCACTCCCGCACTGCTGCTGCACACTGTATACCGATTGTGGCACAGAGTCAAGCCATTAAAGACAAGAGTATTTAGTGAAGGGTTAAGCTATACTGTCACAGTATAGCAGGGTTAAGAATCAAGTGAAATGGGACTGGTCGCCATGATCAATCCATTCACCAACGTCATCCAGTAAGTCAGCAAGCGTGGCAGGTTCAGTCCAGCTAGGGATTTCACTGTGGAGGTCAGAGGTGCTGCGCTCCAGCATGGTGCGCTCTTCACTCTCTCCGTTTCTAAATGTGAACACTTCCTTAATTATTATTTTGTATTGCTTCATCTTCACTGACTCCATAAAAATCTGGAACAAAGACTCCTGTAATTTCAGCAAACCTCCTCTCACGATCCCCTGCTTCATCGTCATTTTTCACAATGTCACAAGCCTCCTCTACTGTGTGTGCTTCCACCAGTATTGTGGAATGCTCAGAATAATATACTGTGTATTTCTTTTTCATTTATCTTATCTTCCTTACGCTCGGTGTGTCCATAGGATGGGCATCCTCCTTTAGGTAGTGAACCACATCCGCGATGATGTGACTCAAGCAAGAGTGAACCATGTCTAGATGGTCATCACCTTCCTCGTCCCCATAAGGCCCATCGTTGTGTTCATAGGCGTCAAACCACGGGTTCCTGTCAAAGTCAACCTCACCTAGTGACTCCTCGTCTGTCACTCCTATGTCAGGCAGTTCTGGGCTGCACCTTGCATCGCGGTATTCACCCTCCAGTTCCTTACTCAGGCGCATTTCCCCATCAACTCTAATGCTCACAGCCTTACCGTCAGCACGGGTTATTGACAGGATGAAGGGGTGTTCATCTGCGTCAGGTTTGTAGAACTCGGCAGACTCCAGTCCTTCTGGCCGCAAGTCCTTGACATCCCAGCTATACTCAAGTGTATTTTTAATCATGCAACCTCCCTTAGATGCCCCGCACAGAATGATCCATGACTGGTAGCGTATGATGGTTCCTGTCCACACATCTCACATGGTTCCCATAGTTGTGTGCGGTGTACCTTCTTCTCTTTGTT
>Ga0098053_1000504_pt1 | contig 12888 bp, 17 predicted proteins | sample 15BtaG_FD_77068 | JGI IMG/M metagenome (GOLD analysis project Ga0098053, IMG submission 77068) | Marine viral communities from the Subarctic Pacific Ocean - 15B_ETSP_OMZ_AT15312_CsCl metaG | ecosystem: Environmental > Aquatic > Marine > Oceanic | place: Pacific Ocean | collected 2015-01-18 | reverse complement strand
GCATCGAACCCTGCTTCTAATCCGATGTTGCCTGTGTTGTTGTAGGCGTCCCAAGCATCCTGAACGCTGTCTCCTGGGACTAGCGGGAACTCCTGGGTGTTAGAGGCGTTCTGCCACGCCATAGTGGTAATCCCGAGCCTCCAGCCAGAAGGAGGGAGAGCCAACATCATCTGTTCGATCCCGGCAACAACTCTGCCGGCATGCTGATTCATAGACCCTGACTTGTCAATTAGCCAGACAATATCAATGCCGTCCATCGTGTACGGTTGGTCGAACGAGTCGATCCAAACCTCCCCCCCCTCGCCCGGTACTTGGACAGGTACCTCCACGATTACTTCGACTGGAACTTCTACCGGGACTTCGACTTCGATGGGGACTTCTACGGGTACCTCCACATAGACGGTATCCGGCTGGTGGAGACTATATAAGGCATAGTCACCCTCGACGCATGCTAGGGGCATAATGGAACATATCAAAACCATCAAGCTCCACTGTTTCACCGTCGGACCTCCCCCCGTCGAGGTGCTCTGGCGCCCGGGAATGATCTGATGACTCCCACCGGGTCAGCAGTAAGAATGCGGACGCGCAATGTTTCATGATCTATGGAACTCATGGGCGCAACCCACACGATGTCTTCTAGAGGAAGCGGGATCATATAGCGCCCGACATCAATTCCTGACACCACTCCAACCAAGCGTCCTCGATGGTCAAAGACACCCGACCCAGACGATCCGAACCATCCAAACATATTGGCGACGATGCATCCTTTCTCAATCGCCGAAACATACCCACGAATTGTTAGGAGGTCGTGATGAGATGGAAAACCAGTATAGGTTAGTTTGGTACCGATGAGGCGCTCATCGTACGACATGTGCGGACGGTATCGGACTGCAGTCCGGGTTTTCATTTCCGGTACGACCAAGAAGGCTACGTCTGCCGGGTCGTCGCGAAAGACTACGCGACCAACTACGCTTTCGCCGTCGCGACCGACGATTCTCATCGTCGTGGCGTCCTCTACCACATGCGCAGCAGTAACAACCACACGATGGCCATAAGCGATCATATAGGTCCCAGAACCATGTCCGTTCCCCAATAATGATTCAATCTTTACTGCTGCTTTTCGCGCGCGGCGTTCTATCAACGAGAGGCTGCTAACATCTAAAATTTCGCTAGCGGATCCAAAATAGTTCGTTACCTCAACGGTGCTCGCCGTAGGGGCGACAACCGGAGGGAGATCTTCAGTTATCTGTGCCGCAACATCTGCCGCGGGCGCACAACTCCCTAAAAATAAAATACTCAGTACGCTTAGCGCGCTTATATACACCCTAGTCACGGTCTATATCCTCCGTGCTATGGCTCTACATCACTACCTCATGTATTTTGTACCTGCAACTCCCATGGGATGCGCTTTTGCATACTACCTTTATCAAGCCTTTCTGACCTTTGTGTCTTTAGTAACTAGAGAGCTAACCCTCTTTGACGGAAGATGTTATAGATTTATTCAGATTTTATTTAATTATCTTGGACCAACGCTGTATAATGCGCTGCTCTTGGAGGGGGAGTTCCAGCTGGTCCTCGCGGTCTCGTTCTTTCTCTGCGTCGATCTCTCCCGCAAGGTCGCGGTAGACGCCGTATGCTTCCAGTCTCTTCTGGACTTTCTCGTGGAATTCGTTATAATCGAACTCGGCTTCTTCGGGTGCGGCTTGGCTGCTGACGACGTATCCGGCTATATCTTGGATCTCATCCAAGTACTCCGTGAGGCGCCCTAGCTCCTGCTTTACTTCCTCTTCGTCTTCCGTGTCGGTGGGCTCAAAGTTGTCCTCCCAATGAAGCTCGATACGAAGCATCGCTGCTTCGGAGTCTTGAACTCCTCGCGCAAAGACGTCGGCGCTTGTGACCCGGGGATTGGGATAGAGAGTGTCGTTCGCAATGCTTTGAGCATCCTGCTTAATCTCCCAGCGCAATCGTTGCGTATCTTCATCTACAATGATATCCTTGACTGGCCAGAATGCTTGGTGGCGTAAAGCTACGCCCACATCGCCGCCTTCGGAGGCGTAGGCAACCTCTAAGAAAGTTTGATCATCAGTTTCAATAGTGGGCTCAAATTGATCAAGCAGTTCGGTGGATTCTACAACCCACGATTCCTTGAACTTGACATCTGCATGCTTATTCTCAAGGTACGCAAGGAGCCTCACAAAGCCTTCGCCATCAGAGCTTCCCATCCCAAACTCAGTAATACGCTCAACTCCCATGTTCTCGATGAACCAATCAATGTATGGCCAAAGATCTTCCTTGGGTGCAGCGTTACCTTTACCTTTAATTTGATAAAGTGTCTCGCCGTCAAACTCCATAGTGATCATGGGCTTGACACTTCTCCCTTCCCCGCTGCGGAGAGACACCAAGGTGCCTTGTTCTCCACGACCACAGTGTCCCATCTTCTTGGCTTCAAAATTACAAGCGCTACTTCGTATATCATACCAGAAGTATCCATTGTCAAACTCATGGATTACCTGGTCTTCTGCTTTGGGGGGATTGGCGAGAATCTCTTCGGCTGCTTTGCCAACCATTTGTAGTCCGCTCTCATCTCGCAAGTCATTGTAAGACTGAGGATCTTCAGCCAGAAGAAGCATGATGGGTTTGACGGACTTCATAAAGTGGTCGCGTACACCCATTACCATACGATTGTCAACGTAAGAATCAAACCCTTTTATAAACTTGGGTTCAATTTCTAACTTACGCAGGTTCTTCATAAACCTCTTTTTAAACTTCTTGATGTCTGCGATGTTGGGGCTTTGCTTTTCGCGTTCGTCCCTAAATTCCATCAGGGGTGCGAGAGCTTCAGCGAAAAGTTCACCGAAGACTTCCTTGTCCTCAACGCCGCGCTTTTGTAGGGTGGTACGGACTGCCTGCTGCAGTTGGCGTCGGATTTCCATCAGGTTTTCGCGGGGGAGCAACAAGTCCTGCCGTTGCTCTTTGACAAGCTGACCGATCCAAGTGAGGTGCTTGTTCTCGACGGGACCGAATGCTTCGTCCTGTTGTCTGAGAAAGTGAGCTACCGCAGGAGGCAAGCCGATATCTTCGACCGCCTCCTGCAATAACCATTGTTTCCATTTATTAGATTGACGCAGATACATCAACTATAAATAGTTGGCTAGCCTTTTAACAGTATTGATTTTCGGGGGCGGATGAAAGAACCGGCGGTTTCTTTAATGCCCCCCACAACCACGTGGGTATGCGTGTCTCGTCCTTCGTTAACAGTAAGCCGGCTGAACTTATGATCGGCGGACAGATCCCCGGGTAGTCGACCCTCGGCCAACAGTTTAGTATACTCCTCAGCTGATTCAATCTTGACTACATATTGTGGGTTAATCCATACCTCTCTGAGAGTATAGGAGCGATGGTGATCCTGTATTACTTCTATTAATCTAACCATTTGCATTGTTCACTTTATAAACATTAGAATTCAGAACTGACCAACTCGTGCCTTCACAAAAGACTCGTATATAACCGCATTGAGTATACTGGGTGACCACTCCCAAGGTGGGAGCATGCGTTAATTTAATGCGGCTCGGGATAACCAACTGACCTTGACCATCAACAGGGGTGCTCCAGTCCAACAGTTTTACCGCCTGTGGAATATGTACCAAGTCCCCTATTTGATAAGCTTCCTTCATGTGCTGTCGGTAGTCTCTGGGGTTACTTTGATGCCCTCGGACGTGTCTGCTAGCGGCGGGGGCGAAGCTTCTTGCTTCTTAATCTGTCGGTGATAATCATCAAACCCTCTAATAATCTCGGTTACTTCGGCCAGACGCGTGTCAACGTTCAAAAAGGCAGTTCGCATTTCCTCTATCATGTCTAGAGCTTTAGGTACATGGATCACCTCTTGGTCTTCTCCATTTAAAACTGTTTGTACTTCGTTAAAAAGCGTGATAGCCTGTTGGATATCGCTAGCACTTAAATTAATTATTTTCGCTGTCTCTGGTAAAACATCCTCTTCATCTACTGTATACGATAGTCGTACTCTCATTTTAGTTTCCTTTCTAGAAAATCGTTTGCCATGCGGTAGTCAACACCAATCCAATTCCTACTGATACCACCACCCACATGACTTTGGCGTTGGCATTTTTCCATGCTTCTAGCTGATCTAGTCGCGAGTCCAAACGGTTCAAGCGAGCGTAAAGCCCTTTGTCGGGATTGTACACCGCTTCTTTGATCTTTGCAATGTTATCAGCCAGTTCATCTTGTTTATCTAACAGAACCTGTATCTTCGTCGATACCTCAGTCATCATAACCGTTAGGGTTTGTGTATCATCTTCAGTCATGCTATTGTCTCCCGCATAACTTAAATAGAACTATAATTCTATAATGGCATGTGATGTTGTAATTAGAGTACCAGCAGCTGATGATGCGTTTTGTAGGGCGGTTCTAGTGACCTTTGCAGGATCAATAATCCCTGCTTCAATCATGTTTACCACCTCATCATTACGAAAATCATAGCCGTGATTCCCTTCTAAATTCTTAACCTCCTCTAGAATTAAATCTGCAGACAACCCACAGTTTAGTGCCATTTGTCGCAATGGAGAGCTTAGAGCACTCCTTACAATATCAACACCAAATTGTTGGTCTGCGTTCTCAACTGTTACCTCATCCAAGCCCGATGCTGCACGTATTAGAGCGACCCCACCCCCCGGTACTATTCCTTCTTGCTGCGCAGACTTAACAGCCTCTAGTGCGTCTTCAATACGATGCTTCTTCTCCGTCATCTCCACTTCAGTGGGAGCGCCGACATTAATAACGGCCACCCCTGAAGCTAGCTTGGTAATACGTTCCTGGACTTTGTCGCACTCTCGGAGTTCATCTAAAGCTTGCAGTTCCTTCTTCAGTAATTCAATGCGTTTATCGATTGCTGCGAAGTCTCCCTTACCACCAATGATAGTGGTATTCACCTTGGTGATGTCAATTGACCGAGCTTGTCCGAAATGCTTAAGCTTAATATCTTTCAACCGAGTGGTAGATTCCCGGCAGACAAATTCTGCGCCGGTCGACAGGGCGAGGTCTTCCAAAATAGCTCTCCGGCGTTCACCATAAAAGGGCGCCTTTATCGCAGCTATCTTCATTGTGCCCCGCACCGTATTCATAATTAGAGCCGCGAGGGCTTGCCCTTCGATTTCCTCTGCAACCAAGATAAGAGGGCGCCCGTCGCGAGAGACCACTTCCAGGGCAGGCAAAATCTGATCCACGTTATCGATACGATTATCCGTTACTAAAATAAGGGGCGACTCGTAGTGCGCAGCGCCGCGGCGTTCATCAGTAACAAATGCTGATGCAGCATAGCCTGCCTCTAGCCGAAATCCTTCAATGATATCTAAACTGGTGTTGACTGATCTCGACTCTTCGATTGTAATAGCACCATCTTTACCCGCCTTGTCAACTGCTGTCGCAACAAGCTTTCCGATGGTTCGATCATTGTTGGCTGAGATGGTGGCGATGTTCTCCACATCGTCGAGGGTCTCAATGTGCGTGGCACCCTCTCGCAGTACCTTGACGACGACTTCCACAGCCGCATCTATCCCGCGCTTCAATTCTACAGGAGAAGCCCCGGCAGTGATGTACCTCTGAGCGCCTGTTATAATCTCCCGCGCTAGCACGGTTGCAGTGGTCGTACCGTCACCAGCCATAGTGTTTGTCTGTGAGGTTGCCTGCTTTAAGATCTGGACAGCAGCATTCTCGAACTCATCGGCTCGATGTACGAACGCCGAGACGGTCACGCCGTCTTTTGTAATAAATGGATCTTTTCCTTTTTGATGAAGAATAACATTTCGGCCCTTGGGACCGAGGGTTGCCGCTACGTTGTCGGCGAGGATATTAACTCCCTCTAATACTTTTGCGTTTAGCTCTGCGCGAGACTCAAATTTACACTTGGGCACACATCACCTCTCTTTCATTTACTATTATAACACACCTTCATAAGAAGTCAAGTTAATTCTTTTTTTCTCGAATGGCTTGTGGAGCAGCAGGTCCGCCCATCGAAGTGGAGACCCCCTTCATGCGAGAGTCGCCGCCGCCAGCTTCATCACCAGCAACCACCTTCTCGGTGCGACTACTAACTTCCTTCGACGCGTCTGTTGCAACCTGTCCCGCTTTAGGATCTTGAAGTCCACTAGCAAAGTAAGCATTTAAAGAAGTCGAAAGGGTCTTGAGGTTGGTAAAAATAGCATACACCTGGTCGTTCAACTCGCCGCGAGCCTGCTCTAAGATAGGGGCGATTCGGGATGCGCCGATTTCCAAAGTGCCAAGCTTCTCTACGGGCATGCCGTCGACTTGCGTCTTACCTGTTGCAACGCCCTTGCCAACCCCAAACTTCTTGGCTCCCAAATATCCATAAGAAGAAAAGAGAGCCTTCTTCTGCGCGTCAACCTGACCGTCGAGGGTATTGTAGTACTCAATGGATCTGGCAACACTCTTGGCACCCAAGCGGATGTAATCAAGCAGCGACTGTGCGGTGGTTTTGCGCTCAGCTTCGGGGTCCTTTTGAAGTTTGCGGAAGGTATCAGCAATCGCGGACTTCAAGTCATCGGCGATGAGTGCACTAACCCTCTTACTATTCTTGCTTGGATCATATTTAATTGAAGTATTTAAAATTTTAGCCGCTTCTTCATCCTCTTCAGCCATCGTAGTAATGGCCCCCTTTACGGCACGAACAGCATCCTTTTCTGCATTGCCGGTCAGCTTGGGAAAATTAGGTCCTCCCAGTTGAATCAGGTCAACAAGACCGTCAAGACCCGGAAGCTGTGCAAGATCCGGCACCTGTTCTATTCTTTGAGACAAATTTTCTTTTGCCGCTGTTGTTAAAGCGGTATTAAAGTTTTCAATAAACTCTTTTTTACCGATTCTGGTACGCTGAGTTGCTTCTTCGAGGCTTTCCTCATCTGTCTCGACCGCACCTAGATCAACCAATTGTCCTTCAGGAGTAAGAGGCAACGCAATCATTTCGCGAGATTCTTTAGACGACTTGTCGATAAAGTTAGCTATATTATCCAACGTTAAGGTAAACTGATAAAAACTGAGAGTTCCCTCTTGGTCTAATCCTTCCCCCTGTAGGCTCTTAAGAACAACAAGATAGGTCATCCTGTTGTTCTTGCTGTCGTCAACTAAATCATCTACGAGGTCCTGCCATGAGCCACCAACCTCGACACTGGCTTCGTTATAGAGCTTCAAGCTGACATGTTCGCCGTCCTGCGTTACATAATCCGCAATAGTTTCGCCGCCGGTCTCAATCTGGGTTCCACCAGTCAACACAGCCAAGAAAGATTCAAAACTAAAACCCGCAGAAGAGGCATTGAAATTCGTAATCACTCGCGTGAGGGTTTTGTAGAACACCAAATAACTTAAAATTTTAGAGATCTTCTCGCGGGCATCCCCACCTTCAATGTCTGGGTTGGCCATAAAGTTATTCAACTCCTTGATCTTAACAGGGAGTTCGGCTTCGGGTCCAATTTGCTTTAGATAGTCCATCAATAGCTTGCGTTGACCACCTTGGGGTCCACCCACCTCACGAGTACGAGTGTCAGACCAGCCGAGTTCCGAGATAGGAATCTCAGGAATAGCATTCCAATCAAAGCTCTCGCTTGTGGGGGTTCCCCCCGCTTCTTGGAGAAGCTTAACAGCCCCCTGCATTCCCTCCATCGAGTCCATCACTTCTTCAATGAGTTCGGTGATGGCTTCGAAACCAAAAATGTCTCGGTTCTTTTTAAAGTGTGTCTCCACTAGTGCATCAATATCCATGGGTATTCCTCGTATGGTCAGTACTAATTAGATGATTTTATCAACAAGACCCATTTCTAATGCTTCCTGCGCTGAGAAATATTGATCTGTATTTTTAGAGAAAATCTCGTAATAATCACCGACTGAAAGATTGGAATTATCCGCGAGAGCCTGAACCATCATAGCCTCCACCTTCTTAAGTTCGCTAAAGTTGGTGCGAATTGTAGCGTGGCTCCCCCCTACTTCGCTAGAACAATGGTGAATCATAATGCGAGCATTCTTTGAAACGTGGCGCTTGCCGGGGGTTCCGAACGCCAGGAGAGGGACCGCTGCCGAAGCAACACGTCCATACCCAAACGTCGCGATGTCGCGGCTGACTTTCACCAATTCCATCAAATCATAAAGAACAAACATGTCATTCACAGACCCCCCGTTGGAAGAAATAAAGAACTCTACGTCGATGGGGCGCGGTTCTTCTGCAGCGCCAGATGTAGGAAGTACTTTTCCTCCGTTAAGGGTTAAGAGACCTAAAGCTATTTCTTTCATAGACTCTTCATTGATGTCGGTACATAGTCCGATTAGAGCGCTCTCTTCCTCTTCGGGAGTTTCCTCTTCCTCTTCGGAGTATTCTATTTCTTCTTCATGATCGGTATCATAGTTCATAATTTTTCTTTCTTTCTAATATTGCTGCCTGATGAGCCTCGTCCAGAAACCTTGTTGCTTCTTTCCAAGTGGTAAACGGCATAAAGGACCGAAATCGCGGTGGAGCGGCCATTTGTAAGGATAGTATAACTGATTCCTTCCAGTTTGTCAAGGTTCTTTCGTCAACCTCTTGAAATTGTTTAATTTGTTCGGGGGTAAAGTCCGAAGCAGCCATGTGCTTTCGTTTTACCTCCGAGAGGAATGCTATATCCTCCATGATCTTTACGCACATCAAGAGACAGTGGGCCACCACTTCTTGTGTGAAGCGCCACATGTGCACCACTTCTAAAATTCGAGTGAGATAGACACTGACGAATACTCCGAGAGCAAACCCCAGGACCACAAACGCCATTAATTCACCATTAGTTACTTCATGCATATAAACCTCATAAAAAAAGACTGCGAGGTTAACCTCACAGTCTTTAGTATACGTTAGGAGTGCTTGAAAGTCAAGCGTTATCTTTACTTCTTAGCTAAAGCGCTCTTCAGAATTCGTGCAGCAACACGCTTGGTGATCTGCTCAACGAGTTCGTCGGTGTTTCCTTCAGAGACGGCGCCGTAAGTGCCTCCGAGACCGTACGTGTTGGCTCCTGCTGGGCTCCTGGTACGTCCTACGGGTTTCTTCCGGGCGGCTGCAGCCTCTTCGGGTGTGGGGGCGGAACTCTTTTCACCCGCTTCGGGATCAGGATCGTAGGATCCTTTCTTGCCCAGCGCGAGCTTCTCACGGGCTTTGTCAGCTTTGCTCTTGCCGAAGCCTAAAACCTCTTCGAGTTCCTCTTCGCCAACTTCAATATCAGCAACGACTTCGTCACCTTCCGGTGCGAACTCTTCTTCTGCCTCAACGTCCATGTCGTCATCGCCAACATACTCGGCGTCAACTTCCTCATTGGGGAGCAATTCCTCAAGTGCAGCTTCAATGGCGCTGACCACTTGGCGGATAGTTAGATTGGTTTCAACCTCGGCATCAACCTCGGCGCCTTCGACGTCGTCAAGCTCTGCGCCTTCTTCGTCGGCGAGGGCATCTTCATCGCCCAGTTCGTCTTCGGTGGCGCCCAACTCTGACTCTAGCTCTTCGTCTTCGCCGCGGTACACCAGCTCATTCACCGGCTCGCCGCCGCCCTTGACGCCACCGCCGCGGTGTTGCCCCCCCTTGTTGTACTCATCGGCGCCTCGACCGGGGGACTCGTCAAGCTCTTCCTTGGTACCCTCCTCAAGGTCTTCTTCGACCTTTTCTGTCAGCCCGTTAACAAAACCCGGGGTGAGAGGTTGCAGGGACGCCAGCTTCATAAACTGACGGACTTGCGTTTCATTCAATAGATTCTTTTTATTTGACATCGTCGGTCATCTCCTAACATATCGCGATTATGCTACTTTTAAATAGTATTTTCTCGTAGTAATGTCTTTTTTAATTTGACCAACGTAGCATCTACGATCTGTTTAGCGCGCACAGTACTAATGTGATGACGCTTTCCAATCTCCTCTAGGGTCATGGGTCCATACTTTTGAACGGCGATGAGCGTACAATTTAAATCTTGTTCATATTCTATGTTAAGACGACATTCTGTATTGGTGCAAACTTTCTTTGCGAGATAACATTCTCTTGCGCAATCTTTCATAATTCTGGTAACTCCTCTTCTAGTAAATCAAATATATTCTCCACTTCAGCTGAACTGAGAGCAAGATCTTTCATCAGATCCTCCCCCTTTTGCCGCAGCTTACGTGACTTTGTAGCTCTAGTTTTTGATTGTGTTTTCATTTCCACTTTAGCCTCATCAAAAAACTCCATGAACAACTTATCTTGTGCCAAATAAGATTCGGCACACATCCTAAAGAATTGACTTTGGTTACGAATTTGATCGTAATAGAGCCTTATCTTTAGATTCTCATGCAATTTGGAATCAATTCCAAATGTCAAAATAGAATAGTTTTCTCGCGGATCGCTCATCTTTTTAGTATATGAGTAGAGCTTTCGGTCTGCCCGCTTCCCGTCTGGCGCATAAACTTCGCCTTCTTTTGTAGTTTCACAATGGAGCGGGCGCCGCTGTATGACAGTCCGCTGCGGATGCCACGTGCTAGTTCGCGCAGGACATCCTCAACGGGTCCCTTGCACGGCACAGTCGTAGCTATGCCCTCAAGGGATGCTGTCTTGCCGCGCCATTCTATTTGAGCATCCTTGCTAGCCATCCCGCGATACGATTTGAACTTGCCCTCGCGGGTGTTGATTACATCTCCAGGAGTTTCATCAGTACCGGATAACAAAGAGCCAAGCATAACGAAGTCAGCACCAGCTGCCAGAGCCTTGACAATATCACCAGAGTTCCGTATTCCTCCGTCAGCAATGATGGCCGCTCGCCGGTCCGATCGAGCACAATCAATAATTGTTTGAAAGCCCGGGACACCATGGCCAGTCTGAATCCTAGTTGAACAAATAGAACCGCCACCAATATTGCAGCGCACACTATCGGCTCCCCAATCGACCAAGTCATTATAACCCTCCAAGGTTGCAACGTTGCCCGCCATAATATGAACGGTGTCTCCAAAAGACTCGCGAAGGGCGCTGAGTGCCTCTTTCATCATGATGTGGTGTCCGTGTGCCACATCAATACACAGGATTCTGACGCCGAGCCCCACGAGGGCAGCTGCTCTTTCTAAATAGTCTCCGGAAGTTCCTATCGCTGCTGCAGCGTTACAGCCAGCTGCAGCTATAATGTGGTCCACGATCTCCACCTGTCGTTCAACAGTGTTGTACCGATGCACTACAGCCAAACCCCCTTCTTGCCACATAGCCACTCCCATTTCTTCTTCTGAAATGGTATCCATGGGGCTGGCGAGGATGGGTAGATCCAGGGCACACGTATAATGTCCATCTCGCTCAGTAGTTAAGGTGTTGGCGATGCTAATCTCGCGGCGCGTTTTAATATCTGAGTACTGAGGTATCAAGAGAACATCATCATAAGCGAGTCCCTTTGTGGCGTGTCCTTTAATCTTCATTTTTTTCTACCTCAGTGCCGTCAAGTAACGTGTATGTAAAACTATTGCCAAATTTCTTCTTCGCACTATGTATTGTTTTCATAAATTCTTTGAAGTCGCCGTCATTTTTAAAAACTTGGCACCCGGCGCTCCACTTATCTACCCGGGTGGAATTCCGACCCGCCTTGTGAATGTTAACACCAAAAAAGCCTCGGTCGATTGATTCGTTAGACATATCATGCCGGTTGTCGAGATTACTATCTCGCCACACTTCAATAGGTCCGCCCCTTTGACATAGCGCTTCATACTTGCCGGCATGTTTGCCCAATTTATAAGCTCCCCTATAATGCCCGGGGCACATAATTGCCGTACCCTTTACATTCATGGGGTGTTGGAGCCAGTAGAGTCCGGGGTCCGTAGTGATCTGATAGGAGTCCACAACCCACCGCTTATGCGAGTCTCGGTAAATGGCTACCAACAGATCGTCAAACTTATTAACGCGTCCAGCTGGATTGCGGACGCCTACTATATTAACATTGAAGGAGTGGTCTCCATCAAAAAAGCTATACTCTTTTTTGTTAAATAGATCGCGATATTGTGCGGCGACTAACTCTGCGTGGTATCCCCTTATTCGTGACATTCAGCTAACCCTTCGACCTTGACCCAACATTCGGGGCACGTGAGATGGACAACTTTCTTTTCTGAAATAACTGTCACCATCCAGCTTTTTACAGTTTCTTTGTTGCGCTCAAACTTGGTCGCACACACGCAGCATTCAGTGGGATGGTTGATCATTGCGCCGGCTTGGTCCGCGAGGCGTTCTTTAGCATCGCGGCGGTTTTGTTTCCGTTTCTCTCGGTTAACCTTGCGTAGCTTTTTCACTTTCCTGTTGATCCTAACGCGCCCGTTCCTCGATGAGAAATGGTAATGGGGTACCAATCATAAATGTCGGGGGACTCTGATGCGATAAAGCGCGCGTGAACAACAGGGATCACCACCGCCTGGGCGACCTTATCGCCGGGGTCGAGGTGCTGAGTTTCGCTTCCAATGTTGTGAAGGTTTACGAAAACCTCCCCCTCATAGCCGCTGTCCACAACGCATGCGCCAACCAAAAGTTGGCGCTTATAGGCGACACTTGACTTGTTCTTAATCTCCATCATGTACCCATGGGGAATTCCAAAAACGCATCCGGTAGGTACCAGGACGCTTTCGCCCGGGGCAATTGACAGCGCCGATTCGGACTGCTCGGTGGGAGTCCACCTTAAATCTAGACCAGCATCGCTGGGGTTCGCCCTCAAGGGCGGGTAGTCGCATCCTCGCAACATATGATATTGTAAAATCATTTTTATCCTAACAATCTTAGATTTCTTTTAATCGAGCGAGTTGAGAACCCCCACGCTGGGTCGAAATCTAGTTTACCCATATAAGGACGATTCAAGTGAATCCTATCCT
>Ga0098053_1000488_pt1 | contig 13130 bp, 17 predicted proteins | sample 15BtaG_FD_77068 | JGI IMG/M metagenome (GOLD analysis project Ga0098053, IMG submission 77068) | Marine viral communities from the Subarctic Pacific Ocean - 15B_ETSP_OMZ_AT15312_CsCl metaG | ecosystem: Environmental > Aquatic > Marine > Oceanic | place: Pacific Ocean | collected 2015-01-18 | reverse complement strand
TCCATTACGAGACTAAAAGGTAATATTCAAAAGTATGAAGAGAATACTACGTGTGAGCATTGCAATAAGAAGCCTAGAGTTATATGGGAACAGCTTGAATCCGACAAGGTAGAAGTAGAGAAAACCTATAAGACTAGAGATAAACTAAGAAAGAAATTATCAAAGCTTAACGCAGAGGTTGATAAGTTTCATATTCCAATCTCTTCTAGTGATTTTGAGTTAATTGAAAATCTTAAAACTATTGAGACGGAGATAAAAGTTATTAAGAAACAGATTAGAAATCAACAAACTATTTCTCGAAGACATTCTGTGGAGATGGAAGAGTCCCAAAAGAAATACGACCTTATGCGATTTTGGGAGCAAGCGTTTTCGGAACAAGGTCTTATTAAATACATTATTCGTAACATTTTAGAATTTTTCAATACTCGTTCTAATTACTATTTAAACATCTTGTCTAAAGGAGTCTTCTCAATTGAATTTGACGAGATTTTAAATGAAACTATTTCAAACGGATTAGGAGACATTTCGTACGATACCTTATCAGGCGGAGAGAAGAAAAAAGTATCTCTAGCTGTTATGTTATCTTTAAATGACCTACTTCGCTTATCCGGAAAAGATAAATCTAATATCATATTCTTTGATGAGGTAGCTGACTCCCTGGACAAGGAAGGAGTAAAAGGACTATGCGAACTTATTGGGGAATTAAAGGAAGATAAAAAAGTCTTTATTATCTCTCACAATGAATATTTAACGTCTATAATAGAAGACGAGGCTACTGAATTAGTAGTAAAAAAGAAGCAAGGAACTACATCTTTCGCTTAAATCCTACCTAAATAAGGTACAAAACAACAAAATTATGATTAAACCATTTGGAAATAGATTATTAGTTCGCCGTAAAAAGGCGGAATCCCAAACCGACGGAGGAATCCTTCTCCCAGCAGAAGTAACCGACAAGAAGTATAATGAAGGAACTGTTATACGCACATCAGATGATTGCAAAATTACTGAGGGTGCTTATGTGATATTCGGAGATTATTCAGGAAATGAGATTTATGAGACTAGTACTGAAGAATTACTTACTTTAATCATGGAAGATGATGTTATTTGTACAGTTACGGAGGACGAATAATGGGATATGATATACCTGAAGGTTCACTTCAAGAATCTATTTTCATGGATAAGTACGCATATCCGGGAGAGACTAAGTGGAAGCAACTTGCCAAGAGAATTTCTAAAGCCGTAGCGTTACCCGAAAAGGAAGAAGTTAGGGAGCAGACGGAGAAGAAATTCTTTGAAGCTATTAACTCCGCGGATTTCTGCCCAGGGGGTCGTATCCTATTCGGCGCAGGTCGTAATAAGTATAATATGCTTAATTGTTATGTTCTTGATCCCGAGGATTCAGTGGAGAGTATAGGTAAGACTATTGCGGATATGTACAAGATTTCTTGTGCCGGTGGTGGCGTCGGATTCAATTTCTCCAAGATTCGTCCTAAAGGGGACGATATCCAGAATATTAAGTGGTCAGCTCCCGGCTCTATTTCAGTCATGAAGATGATTAATGAGATTGGGGAACATGTACGGGCGGGCAAGAATCGCAGAACAGCATTAATGTCTATTTTAGAAGTTAGCCACCCTGATTTCTTAGAGTTTCTATCAGTGAAACTTGACCGTAAGGAGCTTACTAATTTCAATATCTCTGTAGCTATTAATAATCGATTTATTGAAGCCGTAGAAAACAATGAGGACTGGCACTTTACATTCGCAGGACGACATAATAAATATTTCTGCTATAATGTTGAGCGCACAGATGAGGAAGGAAAGACCGATATTGTAACCGTAGTAGCCAAAGATGAGGAAGATGCAATCGGAAGAGCTGACCAATATCATAAAGTTGGGTGGTCGGATACTTTTGCAAACGCAGTTCTATCCCCCATTAAAGCAAAAGATATATGGGAGAGAATCTTAGATAACGCAGTTGAGTCGGGTGAGCCTGGAGTATTTAATGTAGATTTAGCAAACGAATACACAAACGTATCTTACTTTGAAGAAATGCCTGCCACTAACCCTTGCGGGGAAATAACACTTCCTGCATATGGAAACTGTTGCTTAGGGCATGTTAATCTAGCCAATATGGTGGATATGGATGGCAATATAGATTACCGTAGACTCGCCCGAACTATTCGAGTCGGCGTTAGATTCTTAGATAATGTGCTAACAGCTAATACATTCCCAATTAAAGAGTGTGAAGAGGTGGGCTTACGTAGCCGAAGAATCGGTTTAGGTGTTACGGGGCTTCATTATTTCTTGATTAAAGCAGGATTTAAATATGGGTCTGAGGCATGTTTAGAGTTCCTTGAACGTTTATTTTCAACTATTCGAAATGAAGCTTACAAAGCGTCTATGTACCTTGCACGTGAAAAGGGAAGCTTTGAAAAATATGATTTTAGTAAACTTAAAAATGAAAAGTTTATGAAGACTATTCCCGCACGAATTCGTGCTGATATTAAAAAGAATGGATTACGTAACGCAGTAATGCTTACTGTGGCTCCAACTGGAACTATTAGTATGGTGTTAGGAGTATCCACAGGGCTAGAGCCAATCTTTGCCCCTGTGTACAAACGCACATGGAAAACATCGACTCCAGGTGTATTTAATGAAAATGTTGTAATTGATCCTTTGTTTAAGGAGATGTATTTACGAGGTCGTGATTTAACTCATTGTGTTGGGGCTTATGATGTAACTCCTGAGGAGCATATGAAAGTTCAATCTGTAGTACAAGCTCATATTGACTCAGCTGTTTCAAAAACTTGCAATCTACCTAATGATTACAAGGCAGAAACTTTATATGATGATTTGCTTTCGCAAGCTCATGATTTAAAAGGGGTAACATTTTATAGAGCAGGCTCTAGAGGAAATGAACCACTTCAAACTATTGATCATACTTCAATTGATTTAAATGCTTTAATTACTGGGGGTAAACTCCAAGAGTTAGCATCTTCTATTGATACATGTAAAGATGGGGTGTGTGAGCTGTAATGCCAATGTACAACTATTACTGCGAGTCTTGCAATGAGACTTTTGAAGAGCTAGTATCTATGGAATACTATAAGGAACCCCAAGAGCATGATGATTGTGGAAATCTTTGCAACAGAACCGCCGAAGGGCAGGAAATTAATGCGCATGGCATAGGTTTAAAGGAACATTCTAGATCTTCTGGCTCTAGTAGTCGTAGAAAAGTAGAAGAGTCTTGGATGGAAGGGGAGATTGAAAATACTAAAAAAGCTATTGAGGGTAAATCCGGGGTTTCACCTTACACTAACTATAAAATAAATCATGACGTAGCTGTGGAGCAAGGTCTCGCTAAAAAGGTAGACCCTAAGACGGCTAAGATACGCAGAAAGTCCTCTGAAGCCTTAACTCAGACAGTAGCGAAAGCAATGTCCGACACAGATAGAAAAAGATCTGAAGACGGGCATAATGTAAAGGATAATTAAATGCCAATAGTAAACTTTTTAAATACCTCCGAAAATCCAGATCCAGCCTACAAGCATGATAATGATGCAGGATTTGATTTATACTCTAATGAAGATGTACAGATAGAGCCTAGTAAAACAACGCTAGTAGACGTAGGGTTACGAGTAGACATCCCTCCGGGATTTGAAGGTCAGATTAGATTAAGAAGTTCTTATTCTAAACTTGGAATTATAATCCCAAACGCACCTGGAACTATTGATAGTGGATATAAAGGTCCCGTTATGGTTGCTATCAGAAACTTGAAGAATCACAGCCCTTTTGTAATTTTAAAAGGGGAAAGGTTCTCTCAAATGATTATTAGCGAAGTTCCTGATGTAGTATTGAACTCTGTAGACAAAGATACGTTCTTTGCTGAAAAAACTTCTCGGAATGAGGGTGGTTTTGGGTCTACTGGCAATAATTGGTAATAATAATAATTTTTTTGTTAGTATTTTTTATATCTTAAGCGCTCTTATAACATAATGACTACCACATATGAATTATCAGATAATATCCAACGAGGTATTATATACTTAGCTAAATCGGATACTGGGTTTCTCACTCAAGCTATGCCGATGGTAAAGGCAGAGTACTTCGAATATCCCTCACATCAGAAAATGTACAAGATTATAGTAGATTACTATTTAAAGTACAAAAAACTTCCATCTGATGATTTCATCTTAGAAGATGTAAAGAAGGTAAAAACTTCAAACGAATTATTTTCGGACTACCGAGATGAGTTAACTCTTATTAATAACCTAGATGAAAACTCATTAAATAATGAAGATTACCTTTTAGACTTAGTAGAAGGATTTGCCAAAGAGCAATCATTAAAAGACGCGATTATTCGCTCCGCCGAAATGGTTAAGTCTAAGAACTACTCAGAAATCGAACCTATTATGCGTGGCGCATTAACTGTTAGTCGCAATGTAGATTTAGGATTAGATTATTTTTCAGATATTGAAGAACGTTGGGCACGTTTAAATTCGAATACGCATAGTGCTGAACATAGGACGATTTTCGAATCCCTAAATGAAGCGCTTGAAGGCGGGTTGGCATCCAAGGAGTTAGCAATGGTAGTCGCTCCTCCTGGGGTAGGTAAATCTCTTTACCTTGCCAACCAAGCTGTTCGCTCGTGTTTAGACGGGTCTAACGTTCTTTATATCTCTTTAGAGATGGCTGAGGATAGAGTGGCACAGAGATTAGATAGTATATTCTCGCGAATTCGCCAAGACCAACTAAAAGACCGATGTGATGATCTTAAAGATAGGTTAGAGCAAGTTACTTCAACAGTCCCAGATAGGGGTCAACTTAAGATTAAAGAGTTTCCTACAAAGAGAGCTGGCGTAAACCAACTTCGTGCTTATTTAAATCAACTTAGTAATTATGAAAATTTTACTCCCGATGTTATTATAGTGGATTATTTGGAATTACTAGCAACTGAGGGAGATATGGCGGAGTATCAAGCACAAGAACGGTTAGCACAAGAACTTAGAGGTTTAGCTATTGAGCATAAATGCCTACTTTGGACTGCTACACAAACAAACCGTGAAGGTAAGAAAGTAAGACTAATTACTGACACGGAATTAGCAGATTCTTATGGAAAAACTCGCGTATGCGATTTGGTTATTTCAATTAATCAAGATGAAGAAGAATTCGATAAAGGTAAATCTAGAATTTACATAATTAAATCCAGGAACGGTAGGGCTAGATTTATTATCCCAGCTAAAATGGATTATCAACGACTCGTGATAGGACAAGAATAATGGATTATAGAGATAAAAGAGACGCTCCGAGCCATGGAGCTATAATGACACTTATACGCTCCGCAGTAGGCGTAGGGCTAGCTTTCTCAGTACTGTATGGAGTAGGAATACCTTTCTACTTGGCAATCAAATCAACATTCTTCTAATAATGAGTTATAAGCACCCTACTATTCTCCATATCGGATTTAAATCCTATGAAATTATTCAGAAAGATTTATCTGATGTTGAAGGCGATGAACTTTACGGATATGTGGATTTAACAACTAATATAATCTATGTGGACCCGAAGCAAGACGATATTGATTACAAAGGAACTCTCCTCCATGAGATTCTACATGTCGGTTTTCAGTTGTTCGGATTAGGAGATGACGACGAAATGCCAGGTATTAGAAATGAGTTTTTAACTACTATTACATCTAATATGATGCAAATGTTAGTAACCTTAAACCCTGAACTTTTTGAATTTATATTTTCTCGAGATTCTTCTCCAAAATCGTTCAAAAATGTCTATAATATAAAGAGCAATGAATAGCGAAATCATAGACCTGTACAATACATTTGAAGATGAGTATCTTACCATCTCGAAGAAGTATTTACAAATCGATGATTCTGATATTGAAACTACTTTAATGAATCATTCCGCAATTTACGCATACTTTGCAGCCCTCCTCTCTTACGCTAAAAAGATAAGAGACGAAAAATCAATTAAATTAGATAAAGAAGAATCGGAAGTTATGAAAGAGCGCGCAATGGAATTGAAAGCAAGTGGTCAAAAGGCTACACAATCAAGCTTGAACTCTTATGTTCTTTCCGTTCCCGAGCTCGTGCTAGTAAGACAGGAACTAGCAGACGCGGATAGCAAGTATTCACTAGCTAAAAGCTTACTTAACGCACTAGACCATCAGAAAGATTGTTTAGTGCAAATCTCAGCCAATAAAAGAGCTGAAGCAAAACTATTTTCAACTAATTAAACAACTAATAATAACATGGTAAACATAGAAGAACTACGTAAAAAGTATAATCAAATCAATAAGGCTCCTGGAAGTGGCGATAACGCTGATTTCCTTAAGAAGTTTTTAATGATGGAAGAAGGCACTACTCAAGTGCGAGTCTTACCGGCTAAAGATCCGGATGAGAATTTCTACGCTGAAACAGGTATTCATCGTATTAATGATAAAAACCACCATTGCCCGCGGGTAAAAGGTGATGATTGCCCTATCTGTGACTTAAGCTTTAAGCTTTGGAATACTAAAGATGAGGGTAATATGGCAATCGCTCGTCAAATTAAAGCTCGTAAGCGTTTTTACTTAAATGCTGTTGAGCGTGAGACAGGTGATGTTAAAATCCTATCCGTAGGTATTAAATTATTCAGCAAGATTCTTGATTGTTTCTTTGACGATGATTATGGGGATATTACAGACCTGAAAGCCGGTAATGATTTCAAAATCGTAAAAGATAAATCAGGCGAATGGCCGAATTATGATAAATCATCTCCAAAGCCTACTAAATCAGAGGCTGGAAGTGATATGGAAATTGCAACTTGGATGGATCAACTACATGATATTCAAGGTCTTGTTAAAGTAGCTTCATACGAAGACTTAAAGAAGATGGCTATGGAAATTACAGGAGAAGATATCGTAGAGCAGGTTAAAGCTGTTGCATCTACGTCAACCGAGTCTAAATCAGATGAAGGCGACGACTATCTCTCGCACCTTAAGGGTCTAGAATAGTTATTTTTTTGTGTTGGGCTGCTTTTAGGGATAGTATTACCTAGTTTAATTACTATAATTTCACAGATCCTTAAGAGCGGTCCTTTTTTTAATAATGAGTAAAGATAAATTAAAGATATTAGTAGTTCCTGCCAATGACGGCGGTTGTAGCTATTATAGAGCAATTATGCCTTTTGAGAAACTTCTACAATATTGCAGCGATGAAGTAGAAATTAGGTTCAACAAAAATCCTTTAAATTGGAACCCTACGTCTAATACGTCAGCTGAAACTCATGAAGATATGGATTGGTGTGATATTATGATGACTCAGAATATTTCTAATTTCGGACCTCACTTCATGATTGAGCTTTTTAAACAAGCAAAAGAAAACCGTTGCTTTATCCATTACGATACCGATGACCTTCTTACAGAGATTTATCCAGGGCATAGATTGTTTGAAGTTTACAAAGAAAGAGATTTAAGTGAACTTACCTCAACATTATATTATAATGCAGACTTAGTTACAGTAACTCAAGCAAAATTTGCTAAACGTATCGAAAAAAATGTTCGGGGGACTTTAGCCGTAATTAAAAACGCTATTGATTTTGATTTACCTTGTTGGAACCTAGCGAAAAACTATAGAACTTCCAAAAAGGAACCATGTAAGATTGGATGGGTAGGGGGTATCCACCATGAGCAAGATGTTAAACAAGTACCAGGGCTGGGTATTAGTGTAAATGCTAAAGTAGGTCCTGAGAATATTAGATGGGGGTTTTACGGTAGACCTCCTTTAGGGGACGAAGGACCTGAGGATTGGCAACAGAAAGTATGGGATGAGTATACCCGTATCTTAGTAGGACCCCAAAAGCATAAAAATTGGGCTGTATACCAAGCTATGCCTACTGATAGGTATGGATCTATGTATCTTAACATTGATGTAGCTATCGCACCCTTAGAATGGAACAACTTTAATGATTCAAAATCTGAAATTAAACTTATGGAAGCTGGGCGTTATGGCATTCCTCTTATTGCTACTGATTGTGGCGCATACGACGAAATTATTAAAGACGGAGTAACTGGATATCTTATATCCAAAGAAAATAAAAGATCGGATTGGACTAAAGCTATTTCTAAATGTGTAAAAGATCCTAAACATGCAAGAGAAATGGGAAGAAATTTGAAAAAAATCGTAGATGAACGTTATAATATAAACAAGGTGGTACACCTTAGGTTGGATTTATATAAACAACTTTTAAATAAAAATGAATCCTAAGTTTACCATTATAGTTCCTCATTACCAAGGAGTGATTTCACACGAGAGATTTCTTGAAGGGATTGAAAGTTTACAAAATCAAACTTGCCAAGATTTTGAAATCCTATGCTACCACGATGGACCCCTTTTAGATGATTCAGTTGAATTTCCAATTCCGGTAAAATGTACAGATAAGAGATACAATGATTGGGGACATAGTTTACGGGATTTAGGTATTCAAGAAGCTAAAGGGGAATATATTATACACTTTAACCCTGATAATATATTATACTCAGATGCCTTAGAAGAATTGCAAAAAAATAATGACCCTTTGCAAGTTTTTTCGATTAAAATGATAGGGATGGAAGAGTCTAAAGGTGTTAGGTTCTATTCAACCCCCAGAGATATATCTAAAAGCGTTACCCTTACCGGTAATCCTGCAGTGTATGGAAATATAGATTGTGTGCAGTTAGTAATGAAAACCTTATTATGGAGATCTGAGGAAGGCTGGAAAGATAAAAGAGAGCAAAGTGATGGAGTTATGTATCCATATTTTGCCAACAAATACAATGTAAAATATATCCCCAAAATTTTAGGGGAACACCGATGATTACTTATATTATCCCCGCCCGAAGGGGGTCTAAAGGATTTCCTTTTAAAAATAGAATTTTAATGTATGAACATAAATATCTTAAAGAAATAAAAGACAATTTAATTATTAGTACAGATGATGAGGTTATAAAAGAATTCTGTGATTCTAACAATATTAAAATTCATAATAGACCACCACATCTGAAAGGGGATAAAATATCAACTAAAGATGTAATATTAGACGTAATAGATTCAATGGAAGTTACTACTAATTTAATTTCAGTTTTATATCTTACCTACCCTCAAAGGAAACTTCAGGATATTCAAAATGCTATCCAATTCCTTCAAGACCAAAAAGCTAATAGCTTGTTATGCCGTAAAGATTTAAAAGTTCATCCATTTTTAACACTTAAAGAAGAGCCATTGTGCAAAGGGTCACAAATTACCCCTCACAATTTATACCGAAGACAGGATTATCCTAAATGCTTTGAGGTTAGTCATTTTATTTCTATCTTTAAAAGAGATGAGATATCAAAATTAAATGATAATCTCTATAATGAAAATACTGTATTTTTCCCAATACCTGATGTATTAGACATCGACTATAACTTAGATTATGACACCTATAAAAATAATAGCTGAAATTGGCATTAACCATAACGGTAGCGTCCAACTAGCAAAAGACTTAATAGACATAGCCACTCTTGCAGGATGTGATTATGTTAAATTCCAAAAACGCGATCCAGATATATGTGTCCCCGATTCCCAAAAAGAAAAGAGAAGAGATACCCCTTGGGGTGAAATGTCTTATTTAGATTATAAAAAGAAAATTGAATTTGAAGACGCTGAATATATCGAAATATCTAAATATTGCCAATCCAAAAATATTCAATGGTTCGCATCTGTATGGGATATTCCATCTTGCCATTTTATGAGCAAATACGCAAATACTGCTAAAATCCCCTCAGCTTTAATTACTGACTTAGAGTTATGCAAAACCGCTAGAGAGATTTTTCAAACATTAATAATTTCTACAGGGATGAGTACACAAGAAGAGATTGACAAGTGTATCGAAGTATGTAATCCGGACGTTATTATGCACACGAATTCAACTTACCCGTCACCTTTACCCGAGCTAAATTTAAATTATATCCATACTTTAAGTTCACAAAATCCGAGTAAAGATATTGGGTATAGTGGACATGAATATGGTCTAGTTACAACTTTTGCGACTGTACCTATGGGAGTAACATGGATTGAAAGGCATATAACGCTAGACAGAACTATGTGGGGTAGCGATCATTTAGCATCATTGGAACCTCAAGGAATAACAAAACTTGTTAAAGGTATTCGTGACATTGAAAGAGCATTAGGACCTATAAATAGCGAAAGAGTATTATATCCATCTGAGCTGTCTAAGAGAAGTAGTTTACGGAAATGAAAAAAGCACTTCATTTATGGGGAGTCTCCGCGGATAATGCTGGAGATAATTTACTTGGGAATGCTACTAAAGAATGGTTCGCAGATTATATTAAAGATTCATGCCCTCAAATACAGTGGGCTTCTAAATCTTGCCGGGATATTTTTAAAACAGAAGATATAGAGTATATTAATAATAATTTTGATTATCTTGTAATCGGAGGTGGAGGGTTATGCTTGCCTGACACCGCTCCCAATATGTTATCCGCATGGCAGTGGAACATTTCAGTTGAAAATTTAAATTCATTAAAAATCCCTATTTATGTTGTATCTATTGGATATAATTTATTTTACCATCAGACAGTAGAAATGCCCTATAGAGATTCTAATAAGATTATAGAAGGCAGACTTGAATTATTTAAAAAGCATATGGAATTATTAATATCTAAAGCCGATTATTTTTCAGTTAGACACAAAGGAGATATCGCACAGTTATCTAAGATATTAAACCCTTCTTCCATATCAAAAATTAAATTCCAAATATGTCCTACCGTATCTTATACTCAGAAAAGGATAAGCACCGTAGATATAGCCTCTAAAGCCCCCAAAACTTGGGCTATTGAGATAAAAGAGGATAGAGAATGGAGAAGATTTTATAATACATCAAAATCTAAAGTATACAATGAATTGTATAAATTTATAGTGTATATGAAAGAATCGCATAATATTAATGTTAAATACTTAATGCATGAGACTAGAAATATCTCTTTATTAAGATATCTTACAGATAAGGGTATTAACCCTGAAATAATTAAAAATTGCCAAGCAAAAGAATATGATATTCTAAATAACTTTAAAAACATAGATGTCCTTTTGTGCATGGCGGGACATAGCCAAATGATTGGGCATGCTGCTGGGTGCAAAATAATCAGTTTAATTAGCCACGATAAGCTTAAATATTTTCTTGAGGATATCAATGAATATGAAATCGAAAACTACGTAGATTTAAACAAGGATTCAATCTTCTCAAAGCTTAAAAATATTAGTACCAAAATTTTAAAATAAATGACACCTAAAAATCCACATAAAGGAATTAAAGATATTAAAAAATCTTTAAGTAAATACTCTTCCGATATGGAAGTAAATTATGATAAATTCTATAATGATATAAATTATGTATCACCTGGAATTCATTTAGGTTTATATTACCCAACTTGTATAGATTTGGTGAGTAAGGGGGATAAATGGCTAGACGTTGGTTGTGGGTCATGTGGAGTTCTTAAAAAAGCAATTAATATGGGTATAGAAGTACATGGTATGGATATTGTGGATAAAAGTATAGAACAAGCAAATAAGAATGGAATTAACTGTATTAAAAATTCTGCAGCGGAAAAGTATCCTTACCCTTCTAACACTTTTGAACTAGTAACTTCTATAGATGTTTTAGAGCATTTACACACTTCTGATGTTATTTCCGCTCTTACTGAGATTTATAGAGTCTTAAAACCTAATCATTTCGCAGTTTTAGCGCCTTACCCCTTTCAGGATAGGACAGGTCATTTGCATTTAACCGTCAAACCTACTAAATGGTGGGTATCCCAATGTGAGGCAGTAGGGTTTAAATATATTAAACATATAAACCCACATGGTCTTATACTAAAAAAACTTAAATAAAATGAAAAAATCAATTAAAGAATTTAAAGATATTCATAAAAGTGCTGATATTTGGATTATCGGGGCTGGGGCTTCGATGGACTTTATAGATCCTTCATTCTTCGAGGGGAAAATTACTATAGGATTAAACAGAGTTTCTATGAAATACGATTGTTCTTATATTGTAAGTAAAGATTCTATCGGTTTTTCTAAAGTGGATACGAAAAACGCTAAACTAATAATATCTAAGCATAATTGTGGGGATACTTGGCAACGAGAAAATTCACTACATGGAGATTACTGGATTTTTGAGCATCCCGACAAACCCAATCAAGAACCATTATTACATACAATACAAAAGAATAGTGATAAGATTATAGTAAGTTATAGTACTATTACAAGTGCAATGCATATAGCGGCGTATATGGGCGCTAAGAATATTATACTGTGCGGTCATGATTGTGGGTTAGTTAATAATAATTATACGTTTAAAGGCTATTATGAAAATTCAAAAGAAGTAACTGCTTTAAATACTACATCTTCGCAAGATTTTAAGTCTGAGTACTTTAAATTTATAGAGAGAATGGCACCCCATACTATACAAGTAAAAGAAAAACTTTTAGAGGTTTACAATACTAATATCTACTCCCTTAACCCTTTTACGTCTTTTCAAATGGAGGGGAATGAAGTACTAATCCCTAAGTTACCATGATTATTTATGTGGATATAGACGATACTATTTGCTTTTACAAGGAGACAACTTCAGGGGAGATTCCTGATTACTCTCTCGCGCTACCTTTAATGGAAAATATTAAACGAGTTAACGAATTATATGAAAACGGACATACGATAATTTACTGGACCGCTCGAGGAGCTGTGTCCGGGATAGACCATACTAAATTGACAGAAACTCAACTTTCAACTTGGGGATGTAAATACCAGCAACTTAAACTAGACAAGCCTCATTTTGATATTTTCATAGATGATAAAGTTTTAAATTCTCGTGATTGGGAAAATAATAAAGGACCCTTCCTTCAAAATTCCAAAAAAGGACTATAATATAGTATGACATCATTCTTAGACGATATATGTAAACAACTTGATAATGCTGCCATCTTAGCTGATGAAAGCAAAATCTACGGATACGTAGACTCGGGCTCATATGCCCTTAATAAAATTATTTCAGGAGATTATAATGGCGGTTACCCCATCGGTTCGATTACAGAG
>Ga0098053_1000483_pt1 | contig 13288 bp, 15 predicted proteins | sample 15BtaG_FD_77068 | JGI IMG/M metagenome (GOLD analysis project Ga0098053, IMG submission 77068) | Marine viral communities from the Subarctic Pacific Ocean - 15B_ETSP_OMZ_AT15312_CsCl metaG | ecosystem: Environmental > Aquatic > Marine > Oceanic | place: Pacific Ocean | collected 2015-01-18 | reverse complement strand
TTTCTCGAAAAAGCGGTTATTAATATAAAAAGAAAGCTCGTTATCAAGAATCGTTTGTCTTGTAAGGGCTGTGCATTTTACAAAACGCAACATTGCGGTTGAGGAATAAATGAGCGAGAAGAAGAAGATTTTTGTGATCTCAGATCACCCCATGGCGCCGTCTGGGGTTGGGACACAAACGAAATATATTATTGAGACCTTGTTGAGAACTGGCCGATATAAGTTTGTATGTTTCGGGGGTGCAGTAAGACATCCAAATCATGATCCACAAAAAATCACTGGAGATGATTGGGAAGATGACGATTGGATCGTCCACCCTGTTGATGGCTATGGCAATGCCGGCATGATTCGTTCTATATTGTGGACAGAAAAGCCGGACGCGCTTTGGTTTATGACCGATCCTCGTTTTTATCCATGGCTATGGCAAATAGAAAATGAGATTCGAAATTTGATACCCATGATATATTATCATGTGTGGGACAACTACCCGCCGCCTAAATATAATGGCAAGTGGTATCGTTCTACTGATGTCGTCGCGGCTATTTCTAAGGTTACTCACGATATCGTTAGCAAGGTCGCGCCAGAAGTTGAGAATCATTACATTCCCCATGCGGTTGATGAAAACGTTTTTAAGAAGTTGCCCACCGCCGCCGTTGAAGAGTTTATAGAAGAAAACTTTCCCGATCACAATGAAAGGATGATTTTTTTCTGGAATAATCGAAATGCGCGCCGCAAACAATCCGGCACTCTGGTTTATTGGTTTAATAAGTTTGCTGAAGAGGTCGGCCCCGAAAAGGTATGTCTTATTATGCACACTGATCCCAAAGACCCCAATGGGCAAGATCTGGAAGCGTTGTTGTCTGAGTTGGACATTGATGACGGCCGTATAATTCTATCAAGGAACAAGATGCCCCCTGAAGCCCTTGCTTTGATGTATAATATGGCCGACTGTACCATTAATATATCTGATGCTGAAGGGTTTGGTTTGGGAACACTTGAGTCCCTTTCGTGCGGTACTCCTATTATTGTTAACATGACTGGTGGACTTCAAGAGCAGGTTACCGACGGCGAAGAGTGGTTTGGAATCGGCCTTGAGCCAGTTGCCAAAGCCCTTATCGGCTCACAAACCGTTCCGTATATTTTTGAGGACCGCCTGTCCGAAGAACAGGTCTGCGGCGCCCTAAAACAGATATATGACATGTCTCCAGAAGACCGAGCCGCCCTCGGCGCAAAGGGGATGAAGCATACGCGCAAAAACTACAATTTTAAAGATTTCCAAAAGAGATGGGTTGAATTGATGGATGATATTATGGAACGTCTTGGTTCCTGGGATACTAGAAAGGGCTATAAAGCTTGGGCCATTAAGGAGATAATGTGAAAAAGAAAGTATTAGTTAGGGGACCAGTTCTATCACAATCTGGTTATGGAGAACACACGCGATTTGTTCTTCGCTCTCTTCGTTTACAAGAGGGGAGCTTGGATATCCATATTTTGCCAACTGGTTGGGGGGAAACTGGCTGGCTCGCTATCAACGATGAAGAAAGAACTTGGATAGATGAGAGGATTAATGTGACCACTCAACATATGCAACAGAAGTTGCCGTATGATATGTCAGTCCAAGTTACAATACCAAACGAATGGCAGAAGATGGCTCATGTTAATATTGGAGTCACCGCCGGAATTGAATGTAACAAAGTTTCACCAGTGTGGCTTGAAAAAGCAAACGAAATGAATAAAATTATAACCATCTCGGAACACTCTAGGCAGGGACTGGTTAACACGGCCTACCATGGTCATCATAAAGATACTGGCCAAGAAATGCAGTTACGTTGTACAGTTCCGGTCGATGTGGTAGGATACCCGGTTAAAACCTTCGACATTCCCAAAGAGCCGATTCTAGAATTGGATTATGATTTTAATTATCTTACAATTGCGCAATGGGGCCCCCGGAAGAATCTTCATAACCTAATAAAATGGTTTGTAGAAGAGAACATCGATCAAGAAGTTGGGTTGGTCATTAAAACTAGTCTTAAAAACAACTCTGTTGTTGATAGAGAATACGCAGAAACCATGGTTAGGCAAGCCATTCCTGATATGTCTGAGCGTAAATGTAAAATATATCTTCTTCATGGCGACATGTCCGAGGAAGAAATGCACTCGTTGTATCACCATCCCAAGATTAAGTCACTTATCTCCTTAACCCATGGAGAAGGGTTTGGGCTGCCTTTGTTTGAGGCTGCGTATAGTGGTCTCCCAGTAATAGCTCCCGGCTGGTCGGGCCAGTGTGATTTTCTTTATGCGCCACTCAAGTCAACCGCGAAGAAGCGCAAGAAGCGCAAGAAGAAAAAGGCTTTTTTCGCAGATGTAGATTTCAATATTTCTCCAGTCCCAGAAGATGCTGTTTGGGAAGGGGTTATAGAAAAAGAAACAATGTGGGCATTTCCAACGGAAGGATCTTTTAAAATACGGCTTAGGCAAGTTCGCAAGAACTACAACAAGTGGTTAGAAAAGGCGGCTTATTTAAAAAAGTGGATCCACGACGAATTTGCTTCTGATAAAATGCATGAACGACTTTCCTTTGCAATTAGCGAACCAGATCCAAGCATTTTAGTAAAGACAGGGGATTTACCAAAGATCTCAATCATTACTTCGGTGTATGATGGTGATGATTTTATTAGGCCGTTCCTAGAGGATATTACAAAACAAACAATTTTTGAAGAGAAGTGCGAGTTAATTTTAATTAATGCAGACTCTCCCGGTAATGAAGAAATAATTATTAATGAATACCTTGAAAAATACCCTAATAATATTGTATATAAGAAACTAGACGAGGATCCCGGCGTCTATGGCGTTTGGAATATAGGCGCCAAGATGGCCACGGGTGAGTTTTTGACGAATGCTAATCTGGATGACAGAAAAGCACCACACTCGCTCGAAAAGCACGCAAAAACATTGTATGCTAGCCCAGGAGTAGATTTAGTATATGCCGATCTCTTCATAACAGATAAGCCAAATGAGACTTTTGAAGATAGCACAGCCAACGAACGTCGTTATAACTTTCCTGATTTTTCTTTTGAGAACCTACAAATGGTTAACATGCCACATAATAATCCAATGTGGCGCAAGAATTATCACGAGAAGTACGGATATTTCAATGAGTTGTATACGTCGGCTGGAGACTGGGAAATGTGGCTTCGAGGCGCCTCCCAGGGAAGTAAATTTAAGAAGATTCACGAAGTTTTAGGCTTATATTATTTTAATCCTGTTGGAATTTCGACAAACCCAGACAACTTTTCACGAAAGAGTGAAGAAGAAGCAGCAATATACGAAAAGTATGCAGAACTAGTATAACAAATGGATCTTTGTTCGGTCATAAGCCAAGGTTTTATACCTCAAGCGATCAATCTTATTCATAGTTATAAGATTAATTCTTATGATCAAACGGTGTATCTTTATTACTTTAATATCGAGAACAAAGATTTGGGTATTTTCGAAAAAATCTTTCCAAATCAGGTGGTTTTAAAGGAAGTTCCAAAAATATGTCCACATGCATTAGAACCAAGGGTATTCTTTTATAAAACTTATACTATTAATGATTGTTTGATTAATAATTCTAAATCGATGATTTATTCTGATTCTACCAATTGTTTTGTGAGGCCTCATGATATTGAAACCGATTTACGAGACGAATCTTTGTTTATGATATATAATCATCCTGCTTTGGCAAACAAATATTGGACGACCAAAAAATGCTTTGAGAAAATGGGTTTGCTTGGATCCGGATCTGAGAATATACCCCAATATTGGGCCGGCCTACAAGCCTATAAAAGGACAAAGGACAATATTTCCTTTGTTGAACAAATGCTCAATTATATGAAAGATCCCGACATAGCTCTACCTGACACAACAGTCAAAGACCCCGACGGCCCTCACTCTAAGTGCAGGGAGCACAGACAGGATCAATCAGTTCTATCCTTACTAATACACAAACACAACAGACATCAACTTTTTGAAATTCATAGAAACGATAGATATGGTGATTGGCAGACAACAATGAGTTTTAATCCGTCACAACGCCCAAATTTTGATAAGATGGTTTTATCACCAAGGGAATCTAAGTTTGGGCGTTTTAGGTTTTTTAATGGTTGATGTTAATGTAATCTTATCATGTGATGATAATCCATATTATGCTGATTTTTGGCCAATGACAAGGGATATTTGGAAACGCAGATTTGATATTGAACCAAAGTTGGTCTATATAGATGATGGCAAAGAGGCCGAAGGCTTCGAAGATGGCATACTTCGCATAAAGAAGATAGATGGCATACCGGTTCATCTTCAAGCTCAGATGGCTAGGATATATTATGCTAAAATGTTTCCTGATGATATCTGCCTGCTTTCTGATATTGACATGTTCCCCGTTTCAAAGAGTTTTTTTAATAAAAGAAAAATTATAGATTTATGCGATCAAAACACGTTTTATCACCTTAATCCTGAAAGCAGGGAATTTGGCCAGTTACCGATATGTTATTATTGTGGATATGGCTCTTTATATGAAAGATTATTAGACGGTATGCAGTGGCCTGATTTTATTAAATCTATTGTTGATAAAGATTTTAACACGGATAATTTTAATTTTACTCTCCCTAAACGCCTAGAGGATAAGAAATTGTGGTTTAGTGATGAAATCTTTCTTTATAGTCAAGTGATGAAAAAACAAATTCCTATTATTAAAAGCGATGAGTTGGTAGGCAACCGAAGACTTGATAGGGAGAACATTTTAAGATTTGACTTTTTTTCGCTGATGTCCCGGTGTGTCGATATTCATCTTCCGCGACCCTATGTGAACTATAAAACTTCAATAGACAAACTCTATTATTTGTTGGTTGAGTGATGGATAAATTTTTAGAACACAACATAGGTCTACGTGAATATATAACTGGAAATCGTTTTATTGATATTTGTGCGAACACCGGTGCGACATTCTGTAAGACTGATTTTCTAAGAGAAATATACGACAAAAATATTAAAACTTTGGTGACGCATAATAGTGATTATCATATTAATGATTTCGTGTATAGTGTTAAGCCACCAACTGTTAAGAGGTGGTTTACACAGAATAAAGATGTCGATAGTGAAACCGTGACTTCGGTACCGATTGGGCTTGAGAATATGATTCTTAGAGTCACACCTGAGAGCCAATTGGGTAGGTTTTCTTCGGAGGTTAAGAATGCTCTTTTAAAGGCACAAATTATTAATAGGTTGTTTGAGAAAGGGGTTGATAAGACAAAGCAAGTTTACATGAATTTTAATCCTGCAACGGCACCAGTGGAAAGAAATTATGTCAAAAATATGTTCAAAGACAATCCATTAATAACCACAGCAGCCGGCCGAACTCTCGATGAATACTATCATGATGTTGCAGTGCATAAATTTGTGATAAGCCCCCGCGGGAATGGCGTTGATTGTCATAGAACTTGGGAAGCGCTTTACTTGAGAACCATTCCAATTGTTCGTAGGTCGATTCATATGAACGAATTCGAGGATCTTCCGATTTTATTTGTCGACAAATGGGAAGATTTAAGTTATATTAATATAGAAGAGAAATATGAAGAGATGGTATCAAAAGAATATGACTTGGGTAAAATGAAGATATCGTATTGGGAAGATAGGATCAGGGGTATTTTAAATGAGTAATATATATGTGATTTCTACTGGCAGGAATGCGAGCAAGTATATTAAAAATTGTATAGAAAGTGTCGTCTCCCAGAGCATCAGCCCCAAAAAGCATATTTTAATTGATGATATTAGTGATGATGATACAATAGAATATTTAATAGAATATCAAGACATAGATAATCTAGAAGTTGTAATCAATAAAGAGAGAAAATACAGGCTTAAAAACATATACGAAAATGCTATTGATAAAAATCCCGAAGATATAATCTGTATAGTCGATAGTGACGATTGGCTCGGCAGAAACAATGCGTTAGAGATCATTAAAAACATGTATGCTAGCAGTGATAAGTTGGAATATGTATACAGTAGATATCTTTTGACGCATGGCGAGCTTGGATGTAGCGAGCCCATACCAAACGACAATTGGCAGCCCTACAACAGTAGGTGGATAACCAGCCATATGTCTACTTTCAAAGTAAAAGCCATTAAGGATATACCAGTTGAAAATTTTTTGGATTGGAATGGCAAATGGTTTGAGATAGCCACGGATCATGCCTTGACGCTTCCAATACTCTATAAATTGAGAAAAAGAGATGGAGATTATTCTGCCGTTGGTTTCATCAATGAGTCTCTTTACATGCACACCTTTTACGGTAACCCTTCTAAGCCACGAGCCGGAACCCCAGAATCCGAAGCTCGTGCCAAATTAGCTGTACAATGCTCTACATTTATAAAGAACAGGGGCTTTGTTGAGTGAAAAAAATATATTCCAATGTAGAAAAAGATAAACTTCTTCATATAATCTTAAGAAGAGAGGATGTAGAAACACAGAGACTAAATGTGATTAACGGTGATGAATTCCTCCAGCTCGCGGCCATGAAACTACCAATGGGAAAGACATTTCCTCCACACAAGCATGTCTACTGCGAAAAAACTTCTACAACAACTCAAGAGTCTTGGGTGATTATTAGCGGAAAAGTAAAAGCCATTTTGTATGATCTAGATGATACAATCATATCAGAACCGGTCCTTGATACTGGCGATGTATCGATAACATTATACGGCGGTCACACATATGAGATTTTAGAAGACGATACGCTTGTATATGAATACAAAACAGGTCCTTATCTGGGGCCGGAGAAAGACAAGGAGTTTATATAATTGAATAGTGATAACAAGCGCCTTGATTACTTCGTTGTTTGGGGTCATGGTATACCTTATCTGCATAAAATTGTTGAAATAATCGATCAACATGGTGATGCTGATATCCTCTATATTAAGAAGAAGAAGATAACAGATCTTAAACAATTTATACAAGATATATACTCAGAAGAATGGCTACACGTTCCGAAGGAACACACTATTTCGAAAACTCAATTCCTGTATCATGTTCCAAGGCAGGTTGCTTTGATTCTTGTTATGAATTTGGATCCAAAGACTAGAATCCAAGATAATAAGAATCCATTGTTTAGGATGCCAGAATCAGAGACAATAAAAGATATAAAAGATTTAGTTCGCAAAAAATACGACCCCAATAAGGGAGGGTATGGTAAAGTACAGTTGATCACCGGCTATAATCCGGATCAGCATGTCATTCATGCTTCTGACTTCCCAGGGCAGATTCAGAATGCTCTTAATATTTTTGAAATGAACGACGTACCATACTGGGAAAGATACTGGAAACAGAAGTACTGCCCTGTCGGTGTTCCGTCCGATGGCCAAAAATATAATGTTGAAGAAGTCTCAATCGATGATATTAGAATGAAAATATTAAATGAAAATGGAGTTATACATTCTTCAAAAATTGAAGATTCTCCTCACTATTCTTTCGTTTGTGGTGACACTGCTAAATACGAAAACTATTGGGAAAGATTTTGTGGTGATATATTGAAAGAAAACCATAGTCCTTCAAGCTTTTTAAGATTGGCTCAAGATTTGCGCTATCTAGCTGAACCTCACCAAAATAACTTTATAAAAGTAGAAAAGACGGGCCCTCTGTATTATACAATAGACGGTGACCATCGGTTATCTATTTTGAAAAGAAGAGGGGAAAGAAAAGTAAAAGTTGAGATAGTCAATGCATAAATACTCTAATATTGTTGATATACCATTAATTTTATCAACTCTTGAAGACTATGTGGTTGTAAAGAGATCACCCGAATTCCCAAATTATTATGATTTTGACGACATTGATATTTTTTCACTAAATCCACAAAAATTTGTTCAAGATCTTATCGCAAGCATTAAATTATATCATAAACACCCGGCTAGAATAATTGTAACAGAAAAAGACTATAATGTGCATGTAGATATTTGGCCACATGCGGCGCCTCGCCTAAATCTCAGATTCGATGTCTATAGAAGATTTCCATATTATAAATTTAAAGCCACCCATGAATATTATCAAAAGATTATAGACAGAGCGGCTCAGATTCAGTGCCAAGACCATATCATTCCAGTGCCGATAGAGATCGATGATTTAGTAGTGAGATTTTTTGAATGGATTGAACATCCATCAAAGATTAAACATTTAAATTATGTTAAAAATAAATGCTTGAATAAAGAACAATTTTTTGAAGTGGTTAATAATCACACGGATATTAAGGAACACTATTTAGAAGCTTTGAGGCACAAGTGATCGTAATATTAGAACAGTTTCTAGAGTGTGACCTCTATTATGAAAAGCTGAGACACCATCACAGAGCAGCTATAACTAACAATAATTCTCTTAATAAGATAGGAGATATAGTAGATTTTTATAGTGATGACAAAACGATGAGTTTTTTTGAAGAAAAAATAGTAAGACAAACCGATACAAGCAAAGTTTTTGAAGAGCCTTTAAACTTGAATGTAAAGTTTTGGAACTCTGGAAATAATTACTTTTTTAACTGCCTGAAATATGGTTTCCGAGAGAATGTTGTGCCCTATAAAGAGGCTAATAATTATATAAGGGAAGTTGCGGTTCCCGAGATATATTCGGCTGATTACTACCGTAGTCTGGAGCTGATGAGTGAGGAAGAGATAAAATCATTCTTGAAGGATAGTCCGATAGGTATCAAAAATAATGTAGCAGTACATGGTATTCACAGAGTAGCAGCTATGATTGGACGCCTTGCAAGAGGAGAAAAATATATTCCGTTTTATAACGGTAGGGGGTACTAGTGAAAAACGAATACGTCATCAATATTGTAGGCGATGATAATTGGTATCAACACGATGGCCCCGCCGGCCCCCGTGCCCAAATGAGAGAGCCTAACGGGTTCAGTGTTGTCTATAATCAAAAAAAAGATAATGTAATTACTTATTTTATAAATGACGGAATACGACAAACAAAAGAGTTTGAATCAAAAATTAAGGTCGCTCTGCTTACAGAAAATAGAAAAATTTTAGATTATGTTCCTCATACTCCTGCTGGACAAAGATATTCTTTTTTGGAGAAGAATCATGATCTGTTTGATTATGTTGCAATATATGATGGCGAGCTGATGGGAAAAATACAATCAGAAAAATGCAAACCCACACCTTACGGGGGAGCCTTCATATGGCCAAAGGAAAGACAACAAATATATAAAAAAACACATCTCTGTTCTTATATTACATCCTTAAAAATGATGACTGACTTTCAAAGATTTAGAGTAAAATTATTACAAACTCTTAAAAATCAAAATTCTTGGAATATTGATTTATTTGGCCACGGCCACAATCCTTTACCTGAAAGTAGACTTGGAAAATATTTAGGAGTAGCACCATATTGTTATTCAATCGCGATTGAAAATTGCCAAACTGGTCACTACTTTTCAGAAAAAATTATGGATTGTTTTTTGACTGGAACTATCCCCATATATTTAGGAACTTTAAATATTGGTGAATATTTTGACACTAATGGAATTTTGGTTTTCAATAATGAGGAAGAACTATTTTCTATTTTAAATAATTTGACATTTGAAGAATATTATGAGAAGATGGCCTATATCAAACATAACTACCACTTAGCCAAGCAATACATTGATTCTATAGGATACTCTTTTCATAAATATTTTAAACATTTATACTTTAGTTAGATAAAATGATAGTTAACAAACTTAGGGGACATTCAGGGTGTACAATATATCTATGTGAACAAAATAATAAAAAATTTGTCAGGAAGATATCAAAATCAAAAGATTATAATGGCCGCTTAAGAATACAGGCTGAAAAACAAGATAGTTTTGATAGTGATTTTTTGAAAACGCCAAAAATATTAGACGACGGTTCGTTTAAGGGATTATACTATTTTGATATGCAGTATATTAGTGGGGTTCAATTTAGCAATTTTATTTCCACTAACACACCACAAAGCATAGAACCATTTTTAGATAAATTGTTGGCTCACATTAAAAGCAATAGAGACGAAAAAAAAGACTATACAATACAGATTCAAGAAAAGATAAAAGACATAGAGTCAATCTCACTAATTGATATTGAAGAGTCAAAAAAATATTGTTTAGACTTTGACTGGTCTAATATTTCGTCTGGTCAATGTCATGGTGATTTGACATTTGAAAATATGCTGGTCTACAAATCAGAATTATTTTTAATTGATTTTCTAGATTCTTTCATTGATACAATCTTCATAGACATTAGTAAAATAGTACAAGACACTGTTTTGTTGTGGTCTTGGAGACACACCGCGCATAGTCCAGTGATAAAAAACATTTATATACACAATCGTATTTTTCCCTCGTTCAGTTTTACTGAACAACAAATAATCAGCCGTTTGCTTGTCTTAAATTTATTAAGAATATTGCCCTATTCTAATAAAAAAACTTGTGCAATGATAGAAAATAGGTTATATTATATAATGAAAAGGTTAAAAGAATGCGAACTCTGATTATTCCTGCTGCCGGCAAGTCCAGCAGGTATTCAAATATGCGGCCAAAATGGCTGCTAACACACCCTACGGGCGCCCTGATGATAAAGAAGGTTCTTGATGCGGTAAAATATGAACAATTTGATAGAGTTGTAATTACAGTTTTGAGAGAACATTGTGACCATTACGACGCCGACATTATACTGCGCCAAATATTTGGTTCGAGTGTCGATTTATTAATTCTTGATCAATCAACCTCGTCATCTGCTGAGACAGTATACCACACGATCAAGAAAGCCGATATTATAGGACAAATAGTAATAAAGGACTCGGACTGTATTGTGGAAAGCTCCGGAATATATGAGAAGAACAGCGTTGTTGGTATGGAGCTAGACAGCAAGAGTGATGTATACAAAATACAAACAAAAAGCTTTATAGTAAAAAATGACGATGGTATTGTTTTAGATATAGTCGAAAAAGAGGTTGTTTCTAACACAATCTGTCTAGGTGTTTACTCTGTGGCCTCAGAGGAATTCATAACAGCTTTTGAAGAAGTTCGTGACAGTCTGACCTATAAAATTCTTGATGAGATATATGTCAGCCATATAATCTCATATCTAATCTTGGAAAAACAAGAGATCTTTAACTACATTAAATCAACGAGATTTGTTGATTGGGGGACCATTGATGATTGGAATAGTGAACGGTCTAAATTTAAAACATATGTTTTTGATATTGATGGAGTTCTATTAAAAAATTATGGTAAGTATGGGGCTAAGAATTGGAGCAACACATTCGAGCCAATTGAAGATAATATACTCACTCTAAAAAACATTTCTGATGCTGGCCATCAAATAATTTTCATGACTTCCAGATCTGAAGAGCACTTGCAAGAGTTTAAATCTTATATTCAATCTAGAGATATTAAATATAAACAAATAATAACTGACTGTTTCCACGGACAAAGAATTATAGTGAATGATTTTGCCAACACTAATCCGTGGCCCTCCTGTGTTTCCGTTTCAATTAGACGCAATGACAAATTACAGGATTACATATTATGAATATAATGATTACTGGGGGTGCCGGATTTATAGGATCTCAGTTGGGATATAAATTATTCAAAGAGGGTCACAAAATTTATTTGTTAGACAATATGAGTTTTGGTCACGAAGACAATTTAACGATTAATGGGAAAAGGTTTGGGTCCTTTATTCATGAAGATATTAGATCCAGTAAATTGGTAAAACATTTTGAAGACATTGATTATGTTTTCCATTTTGCAGCGATCTCACCATTACCAAACTGTCAAGAAAATCCATATGAGGCGGTTGATGTTAATGTAGCCGGCACAGCAAATGTCTTAGAAGTATCACGCAAAAGCAATGTAAAGCGTGTTATTTTTGCCAGCACTAGTGCCATCTATGAAAACAATAACGTATTCCCGTGTAAAGAGGACCACGAAGTATCTCCAGACTTAATATACGCGACTTCTAAATTGCAGAGCGAGATATTGTGCAATTCGTTTTTAAAAGCTTACGGATTAGAAACTGTTATTCTTAGATTTTTTAATGTATACGGACCGCACCAAGACTTCAGAAGAAAGCAGCCTCCTTTAATAGGGTATATAATTAAAAGTTTACTTAATAAAAAAAGTCCGGTGCTCCATTCAGATGGCGAACAAAAGAGAGACTATGTTTATATCGATGACGTGATGGAGTTATGTAAAATAGTTATGAACCACCCAAATGCACCTAATAATATTTTTAATGTAGCTTCCGGCACTTTAGTGTCTGTAAAAGAAATTTATCATCATATATCGGAACGATTTGGAACCCAGATAGCCCCTCAGTATAATGAATCATCAAAATTTTGGGACAAGTATCCGGGCCTTTTTGATGGTCCTAATCCACTTAGCTTGAAAAGAGTGGAGAAGGAAGTTAATAAATATAGTTTAGGATGTACTGAAAAATCAAAACAAATTTTAAATTGGACATCTCATACACCACTGTCGGAAGGTTTTCGAAAAGTAGTTGAATATGCAAAGAATCTAGGAGAATAGTATGAAGACTGCATTGTGTCTATATGGAATAGTGGGAAGTTCCGAAGATAAATTTGGTATAGGATCACAACTAGACTACAGAATATCTTTAGACTATTATAAAAAGAATTTTTTAGATGTCAATAATGTGGATGTATATATTCATACTTGGAGTATTGATCAGCGGAGAGGGCTAGAAGGAGATTACAGACCAGTTCTCTCGCTGTATGAACCACAAATACACTTCAACCCAGATATTCGAACGAATAGTATTCATAGTCGTTGGAACTCTATTCAAAAGGTTGTGCAACTTAAAAAACAATACGAAGAGCATCACAATTTTACATATGATTGTGTTTTCGTTGGGAGATTGGATTTAGCTCTTTTAAGCCCAATAGTACTTGATAAATATGATATGAACTATTTTTATGCGTCTCATTGGAACGATGAGGAGGGGAAAATACGATTTTTAGGAAAGGGTTTTATGGATTTATGGTTTTTTTCTAATTCTAAAAATATGGATTCTTTTGGAAATCTATATGATAATATAAATGCATATACCAATAATGCTCACATTATGTCAAGAGAGCGAGTGGTTGATGTAATAGGTGAATCTAAGATTCGTTACACACTTCGACGTTTTGAAGACCACGACATCGTGAGAAGAGTATTGGGATGTAAAAAATGAGGTTAAACATATGATAAAATTACATTTGGGT
>Ga0098053_1000472_pt1 | contig 13473 bp, 14 predicted proteins | sample 15BtaG_FD_77068 | JGI IMG/M metagenome (GOLD analysis project Ga0098053, IMG submission 77068) | Marine viral communities from the Subarctic Pacific Ocean - 15B_ETSP_OMZ_AT15312_CsCl metaG | ecosystem: Environmental > Aquatic > Marine > Oceanic | place: Pacific Ocean | collected 2015-01-18 | reverse complement strand
TATACCCTTAAGGGTTGTAGCTTCGACTCAGAATCCATTAGCTCAAGCATCGGAGCCACCAAGCGCGTAGATTTCACCTTTTCCACATCAGTGGGGGGTCCAGGTGACACCTCTCATGGTGTGTTTATGAGCGGTGTATCTGCTACAGCCGTTTAAGTTAAAATGAAAAAAGAATTTAATAAAGACTTTCCTAAGGACGAGCCAAAGGAAACGACTCCAAAAACATTTGTCACACCTCCCCCCAAGAGGAATCTCACCGACGACTTTAAAACAGGGACCAAGGTGATAAGACATGTAAGGAAATTATCCGACGAGGAGAAAAAGTTGTTTGCTGCTAAATATGGTATTTCTTATAAGGACGTAAGCGAAATTTCTGGCAATGCTCGCCAGAAATTCTACAACTCTTAAACTATTTTAAAATGAGTACATCAAAAAAGAAAGCCGTCCCCAAAAAAAGTGAGGCCACAGCTAAGAAGGAAGCTCCGAAGAAGGAAGCTCCTAAGAAGGAGACCCCTAAAAGCGCGACCCCTCAAACTATTGAGGAGCTAAAGAAAAAATACACGGCAGACAGACAGGCTCCGAATGCAAATTTGCCAGCACTTCGCGCTGAATACTTGAAAAATCACGCCGCTATTAAAGGGGCTATGTGATAGGGTAGGGTGTCGCATACCCACTGGCATCTATGCCCCCTAATTGACGGGGCTGTGCTTGGTAGATATTATACTGTGCCGCCAATTGCGTCACCTTGTCCATACAATCGTTTGCAAGCCCTCTATAGACCTTCGACACCTCATTACGGTTAACGAACGTCACAGCGCTTTCTCCGTCCTTTAGCGACAAAACGTTATCTCCACTCACGCTTGAACTTGCGATGCCTCTGAGAGCATTTCTCGCCTGCTTATTATAGTAATTACCAAGGTATAACTCTTTGAGAACATTTTGGGCCTCTATATCCATTACCCCATATGTTCCACTAGCCCCTTCGCCACTGAAATCAGTATATAAATAAGTGTTAGCCTGACCAAGGTTTTCATATAACCATCCGCTCACAGCGCTAACTGTAGCTATCCCTGTGTCACTATCAAATTCAGTGACCACAATTCCCGAAGCGAGATCTTCTAATACATTGGGCATATAGTGTATTACACTATGTTTAGCTATTTAACCAATCAAGAATTTCTTTATGCTTGGGGTTCTCTGGGTTCAGCTCGGGCGTAGGAATAGACTGTGGGGCTGTAAAGATACTACCGCTGTGTAAACGGCGGAATTCTCTTAAGATGTTACCTATAACGATATCCTTCTCATAGAAAGGGTTAATGCCCACCTTTTTGCACAACTCTTGCAACTCAACTTTGCTCATTTCATCAAGATTTCCTTTTAGGATATTAATATCAGTGGTCCCAAAAGAATTGGTTTCTCCCGCTCCGAAGATGACTTCTACTTCTTTTAATACCTCTTGGTAGCGAGCGCTACTCGTTTCTCCTTTGTTTCTAAGCTCTTCCAGCTCTTCCAGCAAACCTTTTTTCGCAGGTTGCTCCTGCCCCGTAGTTACTTCCTTGAAGGGGGGCGATTTCTTTTTAGCTGCTTTTTTCTTAGCCATACAATATTATATACACTTAACTAATAAATTACAACAAAAAAGCCGCCCCCGAAGGAGCGGCCTTTTTTATTATAGAAGGGTTTCTATTAAGCACGATCAACAATAACACCGCAGAGAACGCGATTATCAAGAATGACACGGCCTTCTTCGACAGAGCCGAAGTATCCGATCTTATTCTGACGGATGCTATACTGATCATCAGCGATTAAGGTGAATTCGCTTCCACTATCAGCGTCCGTAGCAACGGCGCGGATAAGAGAATCGCGAGTGCGGTCAATACCCACCACAATCTCATCAGTAGCAGCGAACGCTCCTGAATCAGTGCCATCCCACTTGGTATAGGCAGTGCTACCAGCAGCGGTATCAAAGAGCGTATTGAACTTCTGGCCCTCACCCATCTCGTTATATTCCAAGATGTTCAGACCCATGAAGCTGCTAATACCAGCATTCCTGTAAAGATCGTTGCGGACCTCGTCGGTAGCTGCCAGAGGAAAGGCAGTGCTTCCATTTCCAGCAGTTGCGTCTCCTCGGCCACCCCGTGTATTTACAGGATTGTAAGCCATGGCGCGGATACTGCCCACGACTTCAGGAGAACAGATAATATCTGTAATTCCTTTAGTGCGAGAAGTAGGAGTTCCTGCGATCCACGAACTATTAATGCGCTTCGCGAGAGTAAACAAGTTGTTAACGTCATCCATGAGGAAGGCATCTGCGACTGCTCCCTTGAAAACTTGAACGTCAGCAGTTAGCGGCGAAGTCTTAATGGTAGCGCCAGCAAGAGAGGTCATAAGAAGGCTAGCGGAAGTCCGCTCCTGCTTAAGAAGAATCTCTTGTGCAACGCGAGCAAAGGTCTTACCCACAACATCTAAACGGCTTTTGGCCGCGTAACGCCGATCAAAATCAACTGCGGAATCAAGGCTGTAAGTAGACAGCTTCAGTTCAGAAGCGGTCGGCAGCACTTGGTTGCTAGGAAGACCACCTGCATGATTCTGACTCCAAACCCTGACGTAATCTTCGTCAGCGATATCGTAGTAGAGATCAAGAGGGATGCTTGGATTGTCATCAGCATCGAATTGAAGTGATTGGAACAGGTTGCTCACGGTAGGGGCATTGTTGAGCACTTCGGCCAAAACTGGTCCGATGAATTCAGCAAGGGCCACTTGAGCCTCGTATGCAACATTCCGATTACGAGAAGCCATAGCTTTAACAAGCTCGACTTGTTCGGGAGTTCTTTTTAAAGTAATTTTCATGATTATAAAGTCTTTCTAGTTTTAGGTGGCGTTACAATCAAAAGATACAACGATATAATCACCAGAGAACTGGTCAGTGGTGATTCCAACATTAGAGCGGGTGCCCGTGCCTAGAACGTGTCCAAAAGTCTTGGAGTCTCCCCGAGTCGCACCAGTAATCTTGCCATTAGTATTATTAGAAGTAATGATAGCAGTTCCTGGAGTATAACTTGCGGTAGTCCCGTCGAAAGCTTCAGCCGCCAAAGTAACAATCCCTTTCGTTAGAACGGGAACTGCCTGCCCTGGAAGCATGGCTTGGAGTTCGGCGGCTTTTTGTGGATGGTAAAGCAACTTCTCGTCGTTTTCGTCCTTTTTGGCCGTTTGATACAGGGTAAGACCAAGGGGAATATCCCCTGAAGTAGAACCTGTAATCTTAAGATTAACTTCAGGATACATCTCCGTAGTACCAACAAACGGATAATCGGTTTTACCGAGATAGCTGTTTGTTTGATAGGTAATCGGATCAGCATCGAAGTTACCAGCGGAGACCTTTACGAAGAGGCCAGCATCGCCAGCCCCCGCGTCGGTCGTTTGGTCGTTCACATCACTGTCAATGACAGAATAGAGGTTCACGACATCGTGATCAGAGTATTGTCTGAATGGTAGAATGCGTAATGCCATAATTTTTTTTGGTTAAATTAAGAAATTTCAATATTGTCGCGGGAAAAGGCGGCTTTAAACTTATCTCGGAAGGATTTCTCCTCAGATGCGACAGCTTCGTTAGAGTTAGAAACATCCGAATCGGTTGTTTCGGCTGCGTCAAGAGCCTCTTCAATTTTCACCTCTTCAGTAGAGGCAGTGGAAATTCTCTTAGCCACTTCCTCATCAATGCGGGCTTGGATTTGCGCGTCGAACTCTGCTTGGACTTCCTTGTTTTTATGCTTCCATAAAACTTCAAGCTTGGAGGCAAAAGCTTCATAAGCCTCTGTATCTTCCAAACCTCTCAGTTCGGTAGCAAGAAACTCGCGATCTTGGTCATCGAGTTCAAACTTTTCGTCCAATTTGTCCATATATGTATTAAAAGATGCGACGGCCTCTTCGGCTTTTTTATCTTTTTCAAAAACTAAAATACGCTCATTAGCGGCATTTAGTTTTTCTTCCAGCTCAGAAACGGAGGACTTTAATTCCTCGTATTCCTTCGTCACGCCTTCTTTAGCTGCCTTTTGCGTTTCGATATCCTTGCGGTATTGTTCATCCCGCTCACGGATAGCTTCAGCAAAAGTGTCAGTCATCGAGGCGACCGCTTCTTTGGAGAATTTCTTCTCAGAAAGAAGTTCTTTAAGTTCATTAAGAGTCTTTTCCATTTCCATGTTAATAAAGTTCTTTTGGTTGTTTACATTTAATTTATTATTTTGTGAAATTTTATCCCTTTTATCGTTTATAAAAACTTGGGTTTTTGAGGGATTTCCACCATATAGCCCCCTTACGTCTGCGGCGGGATTAAGCGTATATGCAATACCCAATGGATAAATATCGCCCATAATTAATCTATAAACACTTTCACCCTCATCTGTCGTCCCATTGCCTCCACAACTTCTTAAAAACCCTTGTAATTCTAAAATTTCATCAGGATCTGCCACTATTCTAGCCTCACTTAAAACGTCACTCCCCACCGCCAAAACATAATCATTGAATCCAACTTCCCAGCTTGCAGAAACCTTCTGAAAAGCAGCGTCATCGGGGTCCAGAGATTTTTCCACCAAAATGGTAAAATTTTCATTAATCGTTTTGTATAAAACGGCACCCAAGGCGATATTGAATGGTTCTGTGGTGTCTTTTACTTGTTCTTGAGACAGCAATTCGTTAGATCCAAATTTACTATAACCCGCAGCGGCTATATGTCCCACTATCTTATGCTTGTCGTGTTCGATATTAGTGGGCTTGTGGATAAAATTATTTGTATATTCTACAGCTGTGGCTGCGTTCATCCCATCTCCATTTTTATTGAACTTGTTTACGACGGCGGCATTAAATGCCACCCCCAACAAGTCTAGATTGCTCTCATAATCAATATCAGTGGGGACAAGGGGCGCTAAAGTTTCTAGGGATGCCTTAGAAATTAATGAGGATTCATTAATCTCACACGCCAAGAGCGGAGACTCAAAAGTGGTGGTATACTTATAGTTCATTACTTTTTGTCGTTCCAGTTGTTTCATGGCTATGATATAAGATTGCTGCTGGATAAACCTCTAAAGAATGTTCTGCTGAAATGTCCAAAACCCCTTTAGAAGGCTGAAGGCTCTCTATTTTGTTAAAATCTTTTACACACGATTCTAGGGTTTCTCCCCAATATTCTTTGCTCTGAGAGCACACGATGGACTCACATAAACTATTCACCATCTCCTCTTGAGACTCACTAAGTTTTTCAGCCTTCAGCTTTTTAAGCATTTTCGCCTTGGCTTCATCAACAAAACTCTCAATCTCATAAATCGTGGTTTGTATATTAGCCCTAGAGTAGGATGCTTCAGCGAGAGGGATATCAGTAGTCCCCTCTGGCCTACCCGCCTCCTTTCTGGGACCAGTCGCCTTATCACCAGCAGGGGCAATAACAGGAACGCCCCCCACTATAGGATTGTAATAACCTTTTTCCCTTTCCTCCACGAAGTCCTTTTGAGCACTGACAAGATCTTCTGAGTCGGGGAATCTCCCATTCTGGAACATTTCCATTCCTTGTTTGGGAGTAATGATTCCCAGCTCCATAAGCCTAGTAGAAGCCCTCATAAGCTGCACCTCATCTCTCATGTCAATATCTTTCATCTTCGCCTCAGGCCATGATCGGAAACCAAGGTCTTTAGCAATTCTTTTGATTTCGCGATTAAGAAAATCATTTAAAAACCCATAACGAGACTCTTGTAAACGATCAATAAAGATTTGAGCCTTTACCTGAGTAGAATTAAACTTCTCTTCCCCAACCACAATGTTTTGGAGACCTTGTTTAATGTCATCATTGAGTATCTGGTATTTTTCTGGCCCCAACACCAAATTAAGCTCTGGAATGATAAATTCCGCCTTAGTAGTATAATCGGAAACCAATACGCGCCCCACACTTTCATTTTTGAAAAGGTTCTGCATTGCCGCCATATTATTGGGGTTAATGCCTCCTTTATCTGGATCAGCCCCCATCGTTATAAGCAAAATAACATTTTCTACCGTGCGGGTAATAGCCTGATCCATTTTCTTCAATTCCAGTTTGGCATTAATGTCTTCCAAAACAGGGAATCCAAACGGGATGGCAAAAGGCTCATAATCCTGCTTCTTATAAAAAGAATAAGAAAGCCTCTTGGGATCTAAATTCATGTGGATGCCCACCCCAGAATAAGAACCGTCTCGTATCATCCCCTGAACCTCGGGGTCGAGTCCTTGGAAAATAGCCAAATCTTCATCTGTTTGGGGGCTAGCGAGACGAGCTATTTCATATTCGGATAAAACTTTTTGGTAAGCCCCTCCATAAGTAAAAGTCGTGGCCCTTCTAGCTACAACATCAAAAGGATTGAGCAAAACATATCGAAGAGGAATTTTATTTGTAGAAGCATTTATGGACCCCACTTGGTTTATTAATTTCGCATAGTCTTCGGCTTTGAATTTTCCATCTATTCTATAAAGAAAGATATTGCCACTCCTGTAATATTCGCGGAAATACTGGTCTTTTAGGTTAATAATATTAACCCTCTTAAACCACTCGTAGAAAAACTCTCTGCTTTTGCGACTCCCACCCTCTAAATAAATATCAGTGTTGGTAAACTCCGACATTATATCTATAGCATTTCTAAAAACTGCTACATTTGCGTAAGCTTTTTGACACAGCTCAATACCGTCTCTAGCCGTAACTCCATCAGAGGCATACTCATATGGGAGCATTCCTACTCTAATGCTAGAAAATCTATCTTTCGGGTTGTTGTAAGCCACCCTGTTGGTCCGCGATCCCTTAAAACCTTGATTGGTCATTGCTTGTCGCCGCGCCTTAGAAATATATTCATAGGAGGCGGTCGAAGTATAGAAGGGTTCTCCTAAAAGTTCGGGCGTCATCTCTTCTTTTGGGGGAAGAGAGGGGTGCTCATTAGCATCAAATTGGTTCCAATATTCTGAGCGTTTGGTATATTTTCTTTTAGCCATGGAATGTATTCCATATTACACCCCAAAGTTAACTTTCAACTTTTAAAAGTTAAGAAATGAACATTGGAGTAAAGGTAGTTTGGATATCAGCCACATCATCAGACATCATGTCATAAAAGACATTCATCGCCCAATTGCCTAAAACCAAGGCAGAATAGGAATCTTTGCGGGCCTTGCCAGCACCTGTTTGTTTTCTTAGATTCAAAGGAAGATCAAAACTTTGAGTTCCCTGTAAAGAAGTTGTGATTTGGACAAGGGCACATTGAACCTTAATTAAATCCATTATATCCTTCTGGTGTTCCACGAAATCAATCATTCTCGCGCCAACGGTGCCCTTTTCATTAGGATCGTTTTGAATAAATTTTAAATCTTTAATAGGGACTTTTGCCTTTCGCTGAATATGGTAGTCATCATTCATGGCTGCTCCCGCGAAAAATATCCGCTTGTGGTCAAAAGCTGCCTGTAGAGATTCATTTGCTATTCTAATCCACTGGGAAGTTGGCTTTCTTAAAAAGACAATGTTTTTTGCGCTAAGATTATATTGATGTTTTAATTTGCGAAGGTTTTTTTCGTAATCCTGAGCCTTATCTAATTCAGCCTCAATAACACCCAAGTGGATATTCAGTTTTTTAAAGATCTCGCTTTCATTACAGGAGTTGATAAATTGGACACCGCCATTGTAATCGCCTACGATTGCTACCACGTTGAAGTGAGTCAAAACAAAGGCTAAATACTTTATGTGGGTTTTTAAATTAGCTCCCGCCAAAGCATAGCCATGAACCACAGTCCCCTTCCTTGTGTCCCTATTAAGCTTGATAAGTAACATCGCAAAATCGTCAGAACTTTCACTTTCAGACCACGAAGGGTCAAAGGCTAAAATATATTCGTCTTTTGGATTACCATGTACCTCTACGCACTGACCCTCTCCATCTGGATGGGTGCAGCTGGCCATTTTACTGACCTTAAAGTAGCCCGAACTGTCATCTGTAAATATCGCTCCAAATTCCCTCTCAAATTGTGCATCGCTCATTGTAGCCTTAGATTGGCTAATCAGATTTTGATCATAAAGTTGCTCGGGCGCACAATCATAACTAAAGTGCATAATGGTTCGATGCGCCCCGTCCTGCTTGTTCTCGTTAAGAATTAAAGTCTCGTATTGTTGATATATCTTGTAAAGGTATTCGAATTTGTAAGAAGCGGAGGACAAACCAATAATTTTGTTGCCCTGCCAAGTCCTTCGCTCCTCTTCTTTCATTTTACCCTTTTCGATCAGCTGGGTTTCCAAATCATAAACCTCTTGGCGCTCAGTAGGGTTCTCCACCACGGACAAGAAAGGGATAATAACCTCGTTATAAATCTTTTCAGGCATCAAAAGCAATTCGTCAATAATTATGCGCTGGAAGCGGAAACCCCTAAGTTTTTCACCGTCCCCAAGAGGAAGGGCGCGAATACTACTCCGACCAATTTCCATCACCCACTCATCATTCATTCTAGAAACCCTAGTTATGCATTGAGAAAAAAAGGTGGCCTTGGGGCTTTTAGATATGTCTTCTATTTTTTTGAAGATCATTTTTGACTGTCTGAAAGACTTAGACAAAATACCTATCTGGACACCTTGGTTCAGAATAGCGTCTAGAAGCGCGAAAACACCCGTAGAAAAGCTTTTAGACATTCCTCGACTCCAGATGCCCAAAAAGTAGTCAGAGTCCATCATAGCCTTAATAGCCATGTGCTGAAAAGGGAATAGCTTAACACCAGTAAACAATTCACAAGCAAAGGAAGGATTTTCCCTCAGAAACTTATAAAGCAAAATCTTCGCCTCAGTTTCCTCTAAATATCCCTCTTCGCCTAGAATTAACTGGTTTATATCCTTGAACTCTCGACTTAGTTTTTGTTTTCCTTCTATCCACGCCATAATCTTTAATTTGTTTATCCCAAAAGTATTGAACGTCTACTTTCCAGAGTTTCGTTCCTAAAACAAGAATCTTAGGCACAAGCTCTTCGCTTTTTTCTCGCGAGCCGCTAAATATAAACTGACAGCAATCAGAATACTCAGCTTGGATCTGTCTCATCATATGGTAGACATAATCAAGATTGAACTTTTTATACCCCCGCCTATTCTCCCCCTCCATGTCTCCGAAAGAGGTTTCCACTACCACAAATAAATAACACCCCAAAGACTTGCATCTTTTAAGTTCTTTTACAAATCGGTTATAACTGTGGGTTATAGTTGCACAGAAGTCCTGGTATGATTTCCTATCCACGAATGTATAGTCATATAAATCTCCCCCAACTCCGTAATCTCCCACATCCAACTTAAGGGACTCTGAATTCCTGAAAGACAAGGGCTTCTGCTCTCTTGTATCCACAAGGATAGTTGTTTTTGAGTAATCGTTTTTAAATTCACTTGGTAGCTGTCCTGCCAGCATCGGGACCATGCTTAACTCCTTACAGGCTTTGGCATAGCTTCCGAAAACCTTCTTGCATACGTCTATATCGGGAATTTCTGCTGTTTGCAAATAAACGGAGGGTGGTCCTCCTTTTAGTTTCTTGTCTTCTTTTTTTTGTCCTAGGGTTTTTATTATGTATTCTTTGACTTCTTCGTAAGGTGCCTTGTCGCACCATTTTTCCATATTGTCCTTATTGAGAAAGTCAGCAGCGAAATACTGATCGTATTTTTTAAATGGGAGAAGCTCTTGTGTTAGTTTATCTCTTCGTGCGAAATACTCCACATAGTAATCCCCGAGAAACTTCCCGTGTTTTTTTATATGTGCGTGGAGACTCCTTAAAGAATCAAATGAATCCCCACACTCTTTGCAATCATAAGACATCTTGTTGACCAATTCCTAAAACTCTTGCTTTCCACTCTGCCATTCCCTCTAATCTTTCGGCTTCTTGCTTTACTGCTTCTTTTTGCATCTCTGCTATCCTTATCATCGTTTTTCTTTCCTCTTCCTCTTGGAAAAGGTGGACGATAGAGAGAAACGAAGCGTTTTCTTTGTGCATTTTCTTCATTCGCTCGCCACGGTCACCCTGAAGTTTTTTCGTAAGGTTTTCGATGCGAGTTTCGCACTGATGATACTCCGAACTCTTTGCTTTGATGATTTCAGCAAGACGTATAGACATTTCCGCCTGTTCGTCAGCCTCATCAAACATGTTATTTAATTTATTAAGGTTGCCGCTAATTACCTCCAAATTAATCACCTCCTTGCAGACATTTAAATACAAATTAATCTCATCCGCCGTCAAATCAGGTTTGTCCCAAGTCAAACGAATGAACTCATGCTCGAACAACACCCTGTCCCCTTCATTAAGGTAGTTGTTAATGATTTTAAGAAATCTAGAATTCGACAGATTTACCATAAGCCTTTCAACACAAATTTGTTTTTGTCTGTTGATTTTTGCCTCTTCTAATCCAATTCCAGTAGCATCATTGATTTTTTTGATGATTCGGGAAACAGCCTTCGGTGGAATGTATGAAGTCAATGCTCCGCTATCTTGAGATGGCATAATGTCTGGATTTACTTCTCTAATTGTTGCGAGCACCGCTCTTTGTTCTGCGCTTAACGGCCCTACTTGGCGATCAGGAAAAACGATCCGCGCAATCCCCAAAGAAGAAAGGCCGTCTTTGGCCTGATCAAGAATAAAATCCTTTTGCTCTTGGGTAAACTCAACTGCCTCGACAGGAAGCTTCTCCCTCGTCCTATATTCTATAGAATTATCGGCCAAGAATTTTCTTACTGCTCTCCCCTCCTTCGAACGACCGTCTAAATCACTCCTATTGAAACACTGTCTCGTTAAGTCGATTAAATCTGGAATCCGAGCGGCGTTTTCTCGCAAAAAATCCTTCTGTTCTTTACTCAGGTCCATCTTTTATGATATCTTGCTCTTTTAAGATTTCTAAAGCTAACTCTAGGAACTTTTTCTTAAGGTTTTTAACTTGGCGGTATCCTAGCTTGCTTTTTTGGGGTGATATCTTATATCCCATAAAACGGGCCACATCCTCCTCGGTCTTGTCCTCAAAATACAACATGCGGTAGGCAACGTAGTGATTATTGCTCAACTTGATCTCCATATAAAAATTAAGCTTTTTCAGAGAAGAACCAAAATCAAAATCCTCATACGGCCTACCCTGCACCTCCTTTGGAAAGTCCTCGGTAGATAGAGGCGTTTTTAACTCTAGCCCTGATTTCTTGGATTTTTCCCATTTCAAATATGATGTGCAGGTAGAGTCTTGTTTTCTGCTCTTTGTCAAAGAACAACCCTCCCCTAACGCAAACTTACAATTAGAACAGGGCCTCACATAATTTCCATAATGATTTCTTATCAGGTTCCGCATCTGATTAGAAATAATACGTCCTATCCACGGTTCCAGTGGACGCTCTTGATCCCACATATGCCACTTTTTGGATATGTGTAGTTTTATTATCTGAGCTACGTCTTCAAAGTCGAACCACTTAACAGCATTTAGCCTCCACTTATACTGCTGCTTTTTTATGGCGACATCTATGATGTCCGAAAAATCTTCGTAGGTATATTCACCTTTCTTTTTTCTTTTCATCAATAAATTCATTAACTGAGAGAGCCCTTTTGCTCTTTTGGTAATCGGGAGGGGTTTGCTCCCCAATTAATGAACCTAAAGTTACAGAACGTTGTCCCGCGCTATATTCAACTTGAAAATCAGAAATATGAGGAACAGATGTTGCGTCTGTTTCATTCTCTGATATAACTACTGACTTTTCAACCGTAGACGCCGCCGCAGCAATATTAGTTGTTGCACTCATGTTTAATTGCTGTCCGCACTTTCCACAAAAATTTGGCTTTGCATGACTGTAAGAAAGCTTGCCTCCGCAGCTATGACAAAATAGATGGCTCATTATTATTTTATATGTTATTTAGGGTTTTTTTCTAAAATAAACAAGATCCTAGTCCTGTGAGTATAGAAGCTGTTCGCCGCTGTCGCGTTGACGTTTGCTCTTGATTATATACATATGATATTACACAGGTTTGTATGTTTCTAATTTAGAAATGATAAATTTTAAAATTTTGCTACGCACAATGTCGTTACGGTTAAACCTAAAGGAGTGAATGCCATTCTCAATAGAGTCTTCATCCCCAAACAAATCAAACATCTCACCAAACCCCGTTTTCCCATTAATATCACTTTGCATAAAGTCTCCGCTTATAATCAGCTTGCTTTCTTCACCGATACGGGTAACTAACGTAGTCAATTCTTTGAAGGTGAAGTTCTGAGCCTCATCTGCTACAATTAACTTGTTGTTCCAGTTCGCTCCACGAAGAAAGTTTATCGGGATCGCTGAAATACGCCCTTGTTGTTTGAGAAAGGCTGTGTCGCCCTCAAAAACGATTTCATCCAACTTATCATACAGGGGCATCGAAAAAGGATCAAACTTATCCGTTATGTCTCCAGGAAGACTCCCTAGCCCCTTGTCTGCACTTTCTGCAATACTCCGCACATATAATAGCTCCTTATTGGCGTCCTCTGCTAAAAGTCTCAAACACCCATAAAGGGACATGTATGTTTTACTCGATCCCGCTGGCCCCGCCACAAAAAGAACTTTAACGGTGGGGTTTAAAAGAGTGCTCAGAAATTTCTTCTGTTTTGGGGTAAACTTGAACTTCCTCTCTTTAAATTTGATGGAGTGATGAAAATGCGGCGTTAACTCAATATTAGACAAGTCTTTACGTGCCATTATAGATATTTACACGTAAACTACAATTTAACCTGTTTTATTGTCGCTTGGGTAGAAACAGTGTCCCCACCTGCAACCCCATAGCTCTCCGTCAGAACCCGCGCTCCTGCGGGGAAATTAATTAAGTCTGGTATCACGGGATACGAAATACCCACCCCTACACCCACCATATAAAGCTGAAGGGTTCCCCCTAACTTATCCCCGCTTAACCCAATCAGGCTTTCGACACCAGTAGAACTAACCGACAGTTCCTCTTCAACACCATCTAAGAGCATCGTGTCTGCGTTGATGGACCCAAGTTGGTAAATTGGGGTTCTGGAGTATGTCCTACTAAAACTTATACTAGATTGGACATCATTCAAGATATTCGCCCCATCGCTAACTACAACCGTATGCCCATAAACTATATCGTTACTCGAAATAGGAATATCGCCCCCATCGTAAGGATTCGTATCCCCCGTAATCTGTCCTCCCGTAGGAGGATCTAATGAAACAAATTTGGCAGACAAAGAAACAGGCACAAAAGGCTCTATGTTAACAGATACGTCTGTCGCGTAGCACTTGTTGAATTGGCCGCTCCCTATTTTAATGGTAACATAATTATCTTGGTTAGCGTCCGCTAAAAAGTCGAAACCAGATGCCAACCCCGATTGGACTATACAATCAACGGAAATGTCCGCAGTTAACGCTCCACCAAACCCAAATTGGTCGTCAGACGCAATTGTGCTCCCGAGCTTTCTTTTGGGGCTGTGAGTTG
>Ga0098053_1000468_pt1 | contig 13539 bp, 7 predicted proteins | sample 15BtaG_FD_77068 | JGI IMG/M metagenome (GOLD analysis project Ga0098053, IMG submission 77068) | Marine viral communities from the Subarctic Pacific Ocean - 15B_ETSP_OMZ_AT15312_CsCl metaG | ecosystem: Environmental > Aquatic > Marine > Oceanic | place: Pacific Ocean | collected 2015-01-18 | reverse complement strand
TTCATCTCCTAGGCCATAAACATTCGAAGAAAACCCAGAACTATCTCTGCCAGAAAGATCTGGCATCTTTACATAAAGATGATCCCCAACCGCCGTGAAATATCCGATTATCTTTTGGGAATCTTCTCCGTCTATATAGTCTTCATCTATATTGAAGATAGGAAACATATCAAGCAGTACTTGGATAATTTCATCCTCACTTGGATCTGAATCACTTAAATATCCCGCAAGAGCTTCGAAATTTACTCCCGATATACCAACATACTCCCCTAATCCTGGATTATTTTCATCCCCCGTATTAGTTAATGCTTCCAGCATTGTGCCCAATACATTTATTGGAATAAATTTAAACCCGCCAATTTTGCTTAAGCCAGAAACTCTTATATTATCAGACTTTCTCTTACCTATTTCGCTGTCAAGATCTGATGCATTCTCAATCTCATCAGACCTCAGGCTAGATAATTGCAACATAGGAACGCCAGACTCATACCAGCCGCTTGTTATATTTGGCATAGATTCTAATGATTTATTTATCTGAACCCTTGCATCAAGCAAGTCTGATGGCTTGGGGAAATCCACTATTGTAGGTATTTTTGTAGCAAAGCTTTTTAAGCCGCCTGTGCCATACCTGCTTATACGATGTGGGTTTTTACCTTTTGATGAATCTATTTCTGTATTTTGAAGCTCTATCTTTACAATCGCTCCGCCAACAATGGGGAGCAGCTCAGACTTAGCCGCCTCTGGCGGGAATATAACCTCCGCCTTAGAGGCCTCAAGACCACTGGCTCCGCCACCTGAAGAATCAGAAGCCTCTGGGTCTACGCAATTCACATATACTTTGGAAAATTGCTCCTGACTATTAAGCGCACCAACTATAGTGGCAAATATTTTTGATTCGGCCATACAAAACTCTCTCTAAACTAACTTTTATTATACTATACACCTAGAGATTACTAATAAAATTAGTTGATTATTAAGAAAATAACTAAAAGCTATTCTGTGATATCAGCTATAGCATCTAATATGCAACTAATCTGCTCCGGAACTCCCTCTGGAGTAGCATCAGGGGTATCGGAAGAGACGGGATCTTTATAAGTCTTCCTTGGAGGCCGGTTGCCCTCCCTGACCTCTACAGTCTGTCCTGCTAAAATTAATTTAGCTGTACTCTCAACACATAAATCTCCATCATTCCTTATAACCATTGGAGTTCCCGGCTTCATACCCGCTATAACCAACCCATTTTCACTGATCGAAATAAGATAATCTGAAGAATTTGTCACATTAACATCGTCCTCTCCTAAAAACCCCTTGTGAGTTACATTTACTCTTAAATCAAATCTCCCAGGATTAAACTGATCTCCGTTTGTTCCGCCAATATTAAATAAAACTTCTCCATCAGTTTGCACAACCATGCTTCTGCCGCTTTTGTCCATCCCAAACCACGCAATCATGCTTCCGGCGGCGTCAAGAACTATGCTCTTTTTATCATTATTATCCCGGCCTATAGAGGCCTCTATCGATCCTTCAAAATTTAAATTAGCACTTTTACCTCCAGGGTCTCGCCTAGACTCTCCGGAACTATCTGTATTTATTGATCCGAACTCATTGTCATCGCCCTTACTTACAGAGAAAGAATTTGTATACTGCAAGTTAGTTCTATTTCCATTTTCTTCTGTATCCAGTGTTAAATCTTGTCCTGCAACAAACACCCCTCCTCCCGGATCAATGGCTGGAGAGGCGGGAGAAACTCCGATTGCAGACATATAATTCACCTCTGTATCATCAGCGCCGGCCCCATCATAATCTTTAGACTTTCTCTCAAATGGCTTACCAACCGAGTTGCCCGGGATATATCCCGTACATTTTGCATTTTGAAATGGAATAAATATATTTTGAATTGAATTAGCAATAAGCATCTCTGCCGCCGCATACATATTATGATGCTTTGTAGAGTTTATTCTAATATTTTCTCCACTCTGAGCCGTTCCGCTACCAAGGCCCTGAAAATAATTGTCTTCATTAGTAAATCTAATTCCAGTATATCTTTGGATTCCATCATCAGAAGATGACATAGCATCTGCAGCTGTTTCTGATGGAAAAATAACATCATTATCCTCATTTCTAAGAGTTACTGGAATTTTTTCGATATTCCTAAAGGTATCTGGCGACGTTATTATTCCATCTGATCCTCCAGAGTAAAACTTGGCCCTGGTTGGATATAAAACATTTCCTGTCTTAGATGTCTTTGGAACATTTAGCTTAAGGACTCCCTCCTTATCTATCGCGAAAATAAAATTATCATAATCATTAGATATTTCATTAGAATTACTATTCGTTGATAATTGAAAATGATATCCAATTCCGCGTCTGCTTATTAATCTGGCCTCTTCATACTTTTGGTCTAATCCATCGCCGCCAATTAAGCCCAAGGCGTCTCCTATCTTTACAACGCCATAATTAGGGTCCATCGACTCCCCTCTGGCATTAACAACATTTCCTCCAATAACTTCGATTAATTGATGCGGAGCTAAGTGAAGAATATTCCCCGGCAATAATGCCTTCTTTATACTCCCATCATTAAAGGTGGGAACTCCAGCGCTATTTGCAACACCAGCCTCTACGTCCCAGCCGTTAAAAAACGAGGTCTCTGATACTTCATTTATAACCATTCTATATTCTGAAATAGCCGGATTTCTAGCTACCCCCAACACCTTTGATGCAGAGGCAGTTGATCCGGGATATAGCCCACGCTCAAGGCCTACATCTGTAGGGTAAGCCAATATAGCGTGACCACAAGTTGACGAGGCACCCTGGGCTGCCGCCTGCGCTCTTGGGGCGCGAATTATATCACTAGTAATCGCTCTATGAGCAGAGCTGACCGATTGTATAGAGTGACTAATCGTTGTTAAATTTGACTTATGAGCCTTTGAGTTATACACATAAAGCCCACTTTTTAAATAGTTGCCGATAAAAACACCGGCTTTAGGAGACCCCTCTCCTCCGGAAAGATATAACTCCCCTCCACCTGATCCGCATACCTTTATTTCTCCAGGATTTAATCCCATAATTGGATAGTTAGATCTTCCTGGGGGAGAATTTTCTGGAGGCGGAGCAGAAGCAGAATTTAAATGAGCACTAGCCTTTGGGATGACCCTTAGCGCCTGTGTAATTCCATGACTTCCTGGGTGTATTCTAGCGCATATAACCGTATCCCCAATCTCTGGATGTTGAAAGAATCCAGCATCAGATGTTCCTCCGAAATATACCGGAGGGATCTTCGTTGGGGACCCTGCATCTCCCATAAGGGTATTGGAAACATATATCTCTCCAGTTATTGGATCTATATCCTTAACTATCGCCTCATATATATTAAATGAAGATAATTGATTATCTACTGATGATGCAGCTGCCATTCCTTATCCTTCATAAGTTTCTGTTAAAATACTATTTGGAATATCTATTATACCAACCTCAATAACATTCACCTTGTAAGAGCTTCCAAAATTAAATCCGCTTATTTCATCTCTGAAATCTAACCAACTTCCTTGGCTAGGACCTCCTTTGGGGAAAATTCCACTAGCTTTAGTCTCATCAACCTCCCCTCCCAAATCGGCCATAAACGTAGCAATTAATTTTCTATCCATACACTTTATTTCTCCAAGAGGATTTGTGTCATCCTCTCGCTTCATATAGCTAATTTGTTCTATAATTTTAGTTGGATTAATCGGTGTTACGGGCATATTATTTGGCAAAGTCATAGGCATCAAGCTCTTTGTGGTTGGTGCTGATCCGCCCCCGAATGCAGAACCAATGCTTGTCGCTATAGATAAAGCTCCCTCCAATAAATCATCCCCGCCTGAAAATGGATTACTCTGAGATACTTGGCTTGGATATTCCAATATAGATCTAACTACTGACATCTTAAGGCTAACATCCTGAACCGCCTCTTGATCATCTGGATCCACAACAAACCCTCTTACCAACACATACTTTGTCCCTGATAATGATCCGGTGAGATCCATCATCATATTTGTAAATCTTATCTGATTATCACTGTATGCCAAAAGTTCTGCCGCACTTGCACCGCCCGAAGGAAATACAAGGGTAGAGTCTGGCTTTAACACTCTATAATTATCATCTGATTCTTCAGTTCTATATATTAAAGAAGGATCCTCTAAAAAGTCTGAAACTAATTGCTGGCCAATTACATCAAGTGGGCTAGGAACATATGTCCCTGGAGGATGGCCATATATTAAGGATAATGTTGTAGTGAATGATGATCCATAAGAAAAGTTATGACTAACACTCTTAACATAATACAGCAGGCCCTTGGTCGGTATATAAACAGTGTCTCCTGGCTGATAAAACTCATTGCCAACGACTGTTACATCTGCTCTATTTATATTTAACTTTTGCATAGTCAGCTCTAATACAGCATAAGGTCTAGCCTGGCCTTCCGTATCGCTAATAAACGGCAAATCTATTGATCGATCAGTATATCCATATTGTCTCCATAAATCAAAGTCTGTTGCTCCTGCCCAAAAATATAGCCCTTCCATAGCGCTATTTAGCCCATCCCCAACTAGCGGTGCATTACCCTGTATATCCACCCTTGTAAAGTCAGGAGGGGTCTCTGTAAATGTGGCCCTTGTTATATGCTCATCTTTTACTATAAATCTTTTTCCAGAACCATATCCCAGAAGATTTCTTGTATCATCTTCTATCAGATGGTCATAAACACTTCCCTCTGATGTTTTACCTGTAATTATATCCGAAGCTGTTTGTAATGTTGTAGCACTCTTCTCTAAGAAGTCAGTAAACTTACCGCTTAGCGCGCCTTCAGAAACACTAATGTCGTCTTCTTCGGATCCAGTCTCAATAAAATTCTCTATTTCATTTAGCTCTTCTTGCTTTGCTAAATTTGCCTGAAGCATAGTTACAAAACTATCTCTTGCAGAGATTGCGCTCTTTAGCTTCTGCAAAATATTCCCCGAGCTAGCAAGAGCTCTGTCTAGCTTATCTGCATCACTCGTCTTATATATCAAATCTTCATCTGTAAATTCGTCACTAATCCCAAGTCCCTTAGCTGGGTCTCTTCCGAATTGTCTCTTAAACGTATCTCTTATTCCATTTAAATCTTCTGGCTCAAATTGAGCAGGTGGGCCATTGGTCCCGCCCGCTACTGTCTGCAAATCATTGACAATACCCATTTGCTCATGAATTATTGGGTCAAATATTCCCAACAAAGTCTCTGTATCTCCACTTAGTATATCCCCCTTCTCTTGAAATCCTGTGGATACTTTTAAATTCTCTCCTAAGAATGAATCTTCTGATGTTTCAAACTCTGTTTGTCTCAGCCTAAGACCATCTGGATCTGGAGATTGCCCAGAAAAAAGATTCCCTAGTTGCCCGATTAGATCAGCGCTGCTATTTATTTCAACTCCAAAAAACTTCAGAGAACTCGCTCCGCCAAGATTCATATTAGGAATAAGTGTGCTATCCGGATACCGACCCATCATTAATGCAGCCAAAACTATTTTAACATTTAATGTATGAATTTGAAGATATAATCCCTCTATTCTTGTCTGAAACAAATCTGTTATAAAGCTTGGAATAATAGTCTTGTTAGTTTCGCCCTGAGCCTTAATCGCCGCCTTTAATACGGTTAGTGGCACTCTATTCCAAAGGGGTGGTCTGAATTCAAGATGACCTTGGGTGTTGCAAAAAAATTCTAAATTTAACATATTAGATGCTTTTTCACATTTTTGATAAGAATTTATATACTGTGAATCAAATAATTTCCACCCACCGTCATTAAGTTTTAAAATAAACGGGCGTATATCAGCCGCATCATACTGGTCTGATACTATAAATAAATTCCTATCCCTATTTAATCTAACATCTTCTATTCTTCGCTGAGCACCTATTAACATCGTAGCTCTGGTAACATCATGATTTTCGTCTTCATCTCCAGATATAGGAAGATTGGTGCTGGACCCCGTTAAACTAATCTGAATCCCGACCTGCTCCTCTGAAGTTAAAGCTCTGCTTGCAGAAACCCCAATTCTAACCTGCTTGCTTATAGCTGCATCAATAGTGGCTATCTCAGACTCTAAGGTGGCAATCAAAGTAGACTGAGGAATTCCAGAATTTGCCTTAGTCGAAGCGTCACTCTTCTGAAGATCTCTCACCTTTCTTCTTAAGGATCGCTTTCGATCTTGTAAATTTTTAACATTACTGTTGGCTAATTCTCGAACTCCTGCGTTATTAATCATTTGTTCTGCAGAAGTAGAATTTACAGATAACATACGATACGGATGAAAATTTCCATAATATGCATTTTGCTTACGAATAGTATCAAGCACGCCCGTCAGCGGGTCGCTGGGATTCATTGTTCCTGATCTATCAGATATATTATGTGATGCAAAAGCCTGCTCTATAAAAGTCTCTATGTTATAAGGCTGTCCAACAATTAATATGCTCAAAATATTAGGTATATCTAAGTTGTTCAAAACATCATTTGCAACTGTAACGGAATATTGCTGATCATAATTTTGACCTGCCTGACGCTCTCCAGTTGAATCTATAACTTGAAATCCTGCCGTTGCAGTTATTATTCCGGTCTTCCACCTATATATAAAGCCGCTTGGGCTTTGCATAACCTTCTTTCCTTTAGACGACCCAAGGCCATTATACTGTCCCTGCAGAAGATTACCCTCTGCAGCATTTTGCCCTGCAAGCAATCCGGAATCATAACTTAAAAGCCCTGTTTGTAAAAGCTGCTTATTCTCATATAAAAGCTCTCTTGAAGAGCCTACTTGCCCCTGAGAATCTACGGTTAATTCAAATGGGGTTAACGGATCTTCTAAAATATTTTTAGGATCACTCAAAGATGGCTGAATGGAGAACCTGCTCCAATTTAACCACGCCATATTATCTATGCACGATACCGATAAATCCCAATATCCTCCATTAAATGATTCAGATGTGTTCTTTACATATCCTCCAAAGACGTGAATCATACCAAAAGAATTGTCCTGCATTCTTCTTAAATCTTTATATTGCTCTATATCTATTTCCTGGCCTGTGTACAACAAATACTCTGCCTTTAATATTGTATCATCAATCTCCATATAACTATTATCAAAAGGCGCCTCACTAGATTCGTCCGGATAAGAAGAGCCTACGGAAGTATAATCTGTATATGTTCTGTTCCCTCGTATATAAAAATGCACAGGATCTGAAGGATTAATGAACGGCTTGCCCAAATAAAATGTTCTAAGCCTATCTCTTATATAGTCTGTATCCAAAGAGGAGTCCGCATCACCTGCTCCGCCCAATTCAATTGCCGAAGACACAATAGATGCGCCATCTATAGGAGGCATCTGGCCCGATAGAGCCTCTGATCCTAGCCCGCCGCTCATCATCTCGTCCAGAATCCCTAGAGTGCCATTTAAAGCGTCTTCTATAGCCGCCTCGATGTCATCCTCCAGTATAGTTCCAAGTCTATATGGATACGTTAATGTGAAGCTAGCGCTTGATGGTGCTGATTCATAATTAGATTGAGTCTGAAACTGCTTAAATATAGCAACCTCCATAACTCCTGTTCCTGGTCCGGTTATATAATTCTCCGGACTTTCTGGATCTACAATCCATGTTGAAAGCTGATTATCTGCAGAAAAGGCATTTCTCTTGATGATACTTATGATATCTTGATTCATAGCATCATACTGCTCTGCTGCTGCGCCATATGAAAGCAAATCACCCAGATCATTAAAGAAATTCTTTGCGCTATCCCCCCTTAGGTAGCTCATATCTTGAGCTGTGTTGCCACCCATCTGATATGGATCGCCAACCTCATTCCATAAATTCTCATCAGCACCGTATAGAACGGAAGAGTGCCCATCAACTCCTTCGTATTGGTACTTAAATTCATTCTTTTTATTCTCTATAATAGCCTTTGCTTGTGATGATGAAATTGATTTCAAATATTCTCTGTTTGTAATAGTCTTTCTATTTCCCGTATCAGTTACAAACTGCCCTGTATTTACATCAAAAGTTGCGTTACTACCTGTGCTTGAAAAATTTTCAGCAAAAACTGTTGTGGTATCAAACGCGGAAGTTGACATATCCTCGCCAAGCCAGGCTTCTAATTTTTGCGTAACATATTCGTCAACAGTTTGCCCAAGCTTGCTTATGTCTATAAGAGACCCCTCTTTAATTAGGGACGATAAAAGATTCATACTATACATATGATTATCTGAAAGATAATTTTCAAACTTAGTTAAACTTTCATATGCTCTTATCTGTTGAACTTTAAAGGCAAACAATGCTTTTGTCGCCCTCAAAAGCATCTTCTCTGTTTTGTCCATGAATCTTAAATTATTAGAACTCTTGAGCGATGAAAATGCCTTCTTTTTAACAAGAATAGTTGCCTCTGGCGACATAGCGATGATATTTCTAGTATCCGGAGTAATAGAGTTCGCATGATTTTGATCTAAGTAGACAGCCGCACCAGTCCCAACTAACGAGGGTGGCGTTCCATCTATTTTCCCAAAGTCTACATATGCCGGATGACCTCCATGAATTATATCCGAAGAAGCCTTTAACAATGTTTCTGAAATTTTCTTTTTTAACAATATTGATGATGACATAACTAAACTCTATTATACTATACTAAGATGAAGATCCTGTTATAGATGCATTTCTATTTATCTCAACAGACATGCCTTCAGCAGCGGTTGGATCATCTGGCTCTGAAAATGTCGAAGAAACATACCCTGGAGCGCCGATAGAATTACTTGGATCCAAAAGCATTTCGCTCCACTCTCCATGAGAAGAGCCTACTTCGTCTGGAAAGGATAAGGTTCTATTTCCAGGATAAACCCCTTTAGACTCTGTGGTTTTTTGGCTCATCATTGTTTCTCCATCGACACTAACAGCCTCTCTGTGCCATGGCATAAAGTTTTCTCTACGACCAGAGCGTCTTGTGACTGTAAAACTAAACTGATAACTAAAATGTCCTGGCTCATTTGCATTTTCGGTTGAGCTAAATGATGAGAAATACCCCCTATAGAACTCTCCTTGATAATACATATCAATATTTGTAGCAAATGCAGCCAAAGTTGGAATTGTCGAAAAGGCCCCAGACCCACTAAGGGAAAGGGATGTTCCACTCCCTGTATCAAAAATCATATCTACGGCATTCCCCAGCCCGTCTACAGTGCTTGTGAATGCGCCTCCGGTTAATGTGTCTGCAACATTTGAAAATGTTCCCCAAGCACCAGTTCTTTCGCTTAAACTTTCCGCAGCATCTTTCGCAGCCTGTTCTGCCGCTGCCGCAAGCTTTCTTTGTCTTTTTTCCAAAACTCTTCTGTACTGAATTTGCTCATGCCTATAAATGTCTCTAAGAACATTTATTCCCTCTACGCCTGATGCTCCGGTTATACCGCTAACCTCAATGGTTGTAAGCTCCTCTCCCCAATATTGAGTAACAAAGCCCCCCTTTGTAAGGTCTGACTTTATATATTTTCTCTCCCTCATGTTAAAAGACTGAGGGTTCATATAAAGCTGTCTTTTATCCCAAGTCACACCGCCATCACTATTTGTTGCAGAAAATGGATTTTGATCATTTGTAAATGATCCCATTTCTAATGGTAAAAAGAATATTATTGTTTGTCTATTTATTATGCTCATTTATTTCTCTATAAAAATTAACCGTTTATTCCACCAACTTGGTTATTCACATTTTGTGTAGTTTGAACAAACTCACTTGCCGCTGGAGTCAAATCTACATTCACAGTAAGCTCATCAGACAATGCTGCAGCAATCGCAGACCCTACTGCATCCGCAAAGTCATCTCTACTAAGAAATCCTGCCTCTTGAATAGCTGACGTTGTGGCGTTAGAGGCTGCTATAGATGCTGCTCGCTCTATTTCTTGAGACATATTTGCATTAGGATTTGCAAGATTTGGGTTTATAGCTCTTGCGCTCCGCCCTACCCCTGGTAAATCTCCTGCAGCCGTCTCTTCTCCAAGCCTATTTGCCGCAGCAGTATCCGCAGGAGTAGGCTCTGCTGACAACATTCTGCCTGCCGCACTATCTGGGTCAAAGCCAAAATTTGTTAATGCATTCATAAAGTCATCGCCCAGGCTTTCTGCCCCACGTCGTGCTGCAGCGCCTCCCGTATTAACGGCAGAATCCAACTTTTCTCTTGCAAATCTAGCCGCACTACGCGCAGCCATAAGTGGCTCTCTAGCTATAACTGCCAATAGATTCGATTGAACCTCTAAATTAGCATTAGCCTTTGCCCACTCATCCATAGTTTCATCTCTTCCTTCTCTCTCATTTGCCAACTGCTCTTCTAACTTTTGCTGAGCATCAGTATCCCCACTTCTTGTGGCCTCGTCCAATTGTGCCAAAAGATCTAAAACACGATTTGCAGAAGCTTGATCTGTAATTCCAAATTGAGAACCCAACATCTGCTGCTGAACATAAAACTGATTTTGCAAACTAGAGTCTGCAGCAGCATCTTCGACAGTTACTATGTCTCCTCCGCCGAACGAAGCTATAGTATCTCTCATTCCCTGCATTAGGGTGCGGCCCAACTCAGATTGATCCCCAGTCCTATCTGCTTGCAGCGTTGCAGCCTGAAGGCCAATCGAAGCTCCCAGCGCCCCGCTTCCTCCGCTTCCGCCCATTTCTAAGCCTCCGCGCTGAAACATAACATAAGCCGCCGAATAATTTGTTGCAAGGCCTGCTAATGATTTTGAAAGCTCCCCAGTAAGGCTTGTTGCATTCTCTATGCCCAAACCCATATCGTCCATTACCGTCGCAAAACCCTCTAACATCGGCCTTCCAAAGTCTGCCGATAAGCCAAGCTTTGTAAAGCCATCAACGGCGCTATTCAAAGTCCTTGCTACAGTATCTGCTGATAACCCGGTCTCCGATGCAACTCCGGCAAATACTCCAAGCATCTCTGCGGCGTCTTGAGCGCTCTTCCCCTGCTTGTTCATAGCTGTATTTAAAAGCTCTGCCGCCTGAGAATTAGACATACTCATAGCTGCCGCAGCCGCTGTTGCCAATGCATAAAGTTTAGTTTGGCCAAGACTTGTACTAACAGTTTTGTTTAATTGCTCAAGAGTAAGGTTAGTCCTCTTTGTGGCATCAAGAAATTCTGACATTTCAGTTCTTGTCAGGTATAGAGATCTAGAAAATTCACTTGCAGTCTCTTGCTTTAAACTGTCTGCAAATCTAGACGCCTCATCTATAGTGCCGCCGAACCTCTTATTCAGGCTAAACATATCTGCATCAAAGGCTCGTATGTCTCGTGATGGACCATCAAATAGGTTCATCGCATTTTTACCAAGAGTTATCGCTGCCGAGCCCAAAGCGCCAAAGGCATCAACCCCAATCGCAAGACCGTCTAGCAGCCCCTTAAATGCTCCGCCAACCAAGGGCAGGCCGCCTGCTACGCTCGCGAGACCAGTGGTAAATGTTGATATCGCTCCAGTCCCGGTAGACAAGGCTCCACCCAGATCCATAAGGGCATCGGTTGTCCCCTGGACATTCGTAGCGGCACGGGAGCCTAAGGACGTTAAGTCGCTTAAAGTGCTGGTCATCTGTCTAGATGACTGAACATTTGCTTCCTGAGCTTTTGTTAGCTGATCTACCCGCTCTCTTAATAGCCTCATTTCTTCTGCATCTGACATTATTCTATTTTATCTCCGGTCATACTAAATAATTTAGACATATCTCTGGGCATCCTAGTGCTCCTGGCATCTCTGTCCCTGCTAATATCTTGTAAATTAGTATTTTTATACCGCTCTTTAATAGACTTAATTATTTCATCATTCTTAAAGCTTCCATCAAGTATCTGTCTTTCAAATTCTTCATCTGTAGCAAATCTTTCATCTTCAGCAGCTTCTCGTGCATCACGAACTTTCCTAACAGCCTCTGCATTCCAAAATGACGCCATATACTCTGCTAGATCAAGCATATAATCATAATTTTCTTTTTTATCTACATGAATCATTTGAGCGTACCAAAGCCATTGACTTTCGGTAATTTGCTCAAATATCTCATCATCTACTGGGCATTTCCATAGTTTGCACAATTCCCAGCGGAGCCTAATTATGGGCTCATCTATAATTTTTTTAAGTCTTCTAGCCCAACCTCTTCATTAGCGGCCACTACCAGTCTTTCATATACCTGATATAATCTTTCCACTAAAACTGCCTGCATACTATTAACTACGCTAACTCTACGATCTACTGTCTCTTTAATAGAATCATCTTCGCACAACTCCTCTAGGGGAACTCCGTTAATAGACTCTACAACATAAGCTATAGTCATAGGCTTTATGTCCAAAAGACGATCAACCTGGTCGATCTTCATTACATTTCTCATTACTTCTTTTTGCTGACTTGCTGTCAACGTCGTGACTACAATTTTAAATCCAGCTATATCAACAGTTTCGCGTAATCTGCCTAAAAAAACTAAATCTTTCAAGTCCGATAGCCCGAGCATATTCTGACCTTTTGATTGGCCGTCCTCCTGATCAATATGCTCGACCTCTTCTTCAGTCGCCTCAATGCTTTCCATATCAGGATGGGTTATTTTTCCGGTTCTTCTAGGCATAGTTACTCCTTTAGATGTTATACTATATTACTCATTTTTTCGCTTTTGTATTATAAAAGAAATTTAGATCAAAACTCATATCCATATTTATCTATAATAAGCCTTTCTTTCTCTCTAACTATATCTTTTAGATCATTTGTATAAAATTCTCTGTAATGCTGACGCTTTGACTCATTTCTTTTTATTTTTTTATTATTTATAAACTTACTAAATTTATCATATGATTTTAAAGCATTATGCTTACATCCTGATGATATTAAGACTCCATACATTTCTTGCTCTATATCTTCGCACTTTATTATGCGACCAACGCTTGTTAATTCCTCGTGATTATTCTTAATATAATCAATAGAATTTCCAAAAACATTCTTTTTATAGAACATATTTAGATACCTAATTGTCAGCACACCAGCGTTTAATTTATCCATCCTTATGAAAAAATCACCATAATGTCTTCTTACCGACCTCTCATCAATAGATCTGTTTGGATCAACCAACCTTTCGACAAACTCCGCAAAACTGCTTGGCTGGCCTAGTTTATTGTATAAATTTCCCTTTGCCCAAGATGCATGAGACACTTGTTTTGAAAAAGAATATAAGGATACATAATAATCCCAAGGGTTTCTGATAGTGCCGAACGATACAAGATTCCTTAGCCCTCTAAGCTTACGTATTCTACTTAAGCTCTCAAGCTCATAATGAGGAATGTGCATCTGAGCGGCGCTGTCCTTATGCTCAAATGGCCTATATGATTGTGGATACATTCTTTGCAGAAGATTATTCACAAAGGTTCCGGCACACTTTGGCAAATGCACAAAAACCAATTTATCTTTACCATCTTTAACAACTAACATAAAAGCTCCTTATATAATACAAAAATACCACCCGACTAGGATGGCA
>Ga0098053_1000454_pt1 | contig 13827 bp, 24 predicted proteins | sample 15BtaG_FD_77068 | JGI IMG/M metagenome (GOLD analysis project Ga0098053, IMG submission 77068) | Marine viral communities from the Subarctic Pacific Ocean - 15B_ETSP_OMZ_AT15312_CsCl metaG | ecosystem: Environmental > Aquatic > Marine > Oceanic | place: Pacific Ocean | collected 2015-01-18 | reverse complement strand
TTATGGCTAGACCAAAACCTACAATAATATTAGAACATACCGACAATCAGACCTATCGTAGTGAGCAAGTACTCAAAGCAACCGCAGTATATTCCGTGTTCTATAAAGGAGAAGCGATTAATCTTCGGAGCCTTAATTCGTTGGTCAATTTTCCTGGTCCAAAATACAAGAAAGTATCGTTTTCTAACCCAGGACACGCAATCAATCTAGCACAAAGATTGAATAAGTTGTTTAGATGTAACGATTTTGAAGTGTATGTACTAACAAAAGGTGACAAGTTAGAGATATAACGTGAACAAGATTGAGTTAATTGATTATATTAACGAAAATACCACCAGAAAAATCTCAGGTAGAAAAAAACTTACTCCAAACGATATTTTTATTAGTGACAACGATTCATCTAGGGGATTTAGGGTATCTGCCTTTGGTCGAAATATCATTTCCAAACATTTCAAAAAATATACCATAGAAATTAAGTCTGAAACTGCAATTGGAACAGGAAAACAGATACTTATACTAGATAAGTACTTAAATTCCCCTTATTATCTAAAAAAATCTCAATTAGTTCTATTTGAAGAGGTTATTGCCGCGGAATTACTGATGATTGACGGTGATATAGACCTTTGGGTAGAAAATAAGACATTTTTTAACTCAAAAACTTGACAGAATCTCGATTTGTGATATAATAGTAGTATATTCAATAAAGAGAGGTTAATATGACTAATAAAGTATCAACAAACGACTTAGATGTGAGGGTAGTTCGTCCTAGTGATGTTAGGGCTGAACTTAATTATGCATTTAATCGTAAACGTCCTGTATTTATTTGGGGTCCTCCAGGGGTTGGTAAATCAGAAATTGTAGATAGTATTACACAAGAAAGGTCAGGTTTTATGATTGACCTTCGTCTTGCTCTGATGGAACCAACTGATTTGCGAGGTATTCCTTATTTCAACGAAAAAAATGGTACCATGGAATGGGCCACTCCGTCAGACTTACCTAGTCAGGAGTTAGCAGACCAATATGAATCTGTTATTTTATTCTTGGATGAAATGAACCAAGCACCGCAATCAGTTCAAGCGGCGGCTTATCAGTTAATTCTAAATCGTAGGTTGGGTTCTTATGTTTTACCAGACAATGTTTTAATCGTTGCGGCTGGTAATCGTGAGAGTGACCGAGGTGTTGCTTATAGAATGCCTTCACCACTTGCTAACCGTTTTGTTCACCTTGAAATGGGTGTTGACTTTGAAGATTGGCAGACTTGGGCATTAGAGAACAAAATTAGTGCTGATGTTGTAGGTTTCTTAACTTCAAACAAGATGGACTTATTTAACTTTGACCCACGAACTGCCTCAAGGGCATTTGCTACTCCTCGTTCTTGGACTTTCGTTTCAGAAATGTTACCGAAAGATGGCGAAGATATTAGCAATAGTCGTTTACACGACCTAATTGCTGGAACAGTTGGTGATGGTGTTGCTACTAAGTTTATGGCTCACAGAGCCTTATCTAGTAAGTTGCCTGTTCCTTCTGATATTCTTAGTGGTAAAGTTACTACACTTACAACTGAGGCGAAAGAAATTTCAGCAATGTTTTCATTGACAACTTCACTATGTTATGAGTTGAAAGATTTTGTTGACCGAAATGGCAAAAAGAAGATGGACGAGTTATATGTTATGGCTGATAACTTCTTCAACTTTATGATGGAAAACTTTGATACTGAAATGACAGTATTGGGTGGAAGAACTGCTCTTAAAGTTTACAAGTTACCTCTAGAATCTAGAAAAGTTCCTTGTATTGAGAAGTTCTTCAAAAAGCATGGGAAACTGATTATTGAGGCCCATAATGCGTAAATCTCAATAAATTAACCACTCTTAAAGAGGGATGTCTATTGACTTCCCTCTTTTTTTATGGTACAATAATATATATGATATTCGAAACTATTAAGCATTCGGCCCAAGAAAACGGGTCAAAGACTGCTATTGTCTGTAAAGATAAACAATATACTTATTCTGAACTTGTTAGAAGTGTAGAAAATCTGGCTGCCGTGTTATCCACTGCGATAAAACCTGGTGAAAAAATATTGTTTGCTAGTGAAAAGGAATATCATTATGTGCGAATGATACTTGCTTGTGATATCCTAGGAGTAACATTTATTCCAACTTATCCTAATCTATCAGAAGATTACTTGTTTAATATTATCGATGCCTGTAAACCAGACCATGTTATAATGAGTGAGCAAGATGCTTTAGAACTAGAACCACACGGAAATGCGTTGATATACGCAATGAAACCTAATCACATTTATACAGTATTGTTTACTAGTGATTTCACAGATGAATTAAAAGCCGTGGCACATACAGGTGCGGGATGTTTACTTGCTTGTCTGAATAGCATTGTTATTGGTGGCTTAACAAAAGATGATGTAGTGTTGTCGCAATTGCCACCATCAACTGTTGCTGGCTTATATTTGTATTCATTGCCTGGATTAATTAAAGGGTGTACTGTTATAATGGAACAGTTTAATGCTGAACGATTTTCAATGCTATGTGAAGAATATAAACCAACCATAGGCACGGTAGTATCTAATGATATGATACCGACAATATATAATTTAAAAGATATGTCACATTGGCGAGAATTAAGTATAGATAGCACTGTTATATCTGAAATTCTGGTAGATACTCTATTTGCTAAAGGTGTTCCTGCTATTAGAAATTTGTACGGACACACAGAAACGCATACACCATCATTTACATTCTTAATTAAATCCGATACAAAACATAAGTTACAACTTGAATGTAATGAACAATACGAATATAAATTAGATAGATATCACAAGTTATGGATAAAGAGTCCGTTATTAATGTCTAAATACATCAATACACCTACAAAATTTGACAAAGAAGGATACTGGTGTACTGGTGATATATTTGAACGCAAATATAATAAGTTATTTTATAAAGGAAAACAAAATGAAAACGAATTGGGAACTAGGTAAAGAATTATCTGATTATCATTTTAATAAGTCAATAAAAGACACGGAGGCTTTTCAGTTATGTGGCCGATTTGTGGGTGACTGGGAAGATGAATTAGAAAAAGCATACGAAACAATGGAAACAGTTACCTGGGGTAACAGATGGGATAAAAAAGGACTTTCTAGAAAGACAGACCCACGTGGTGTTCTAAAAGAAAATGAATTAAAAGATATTATTGATGCTGGTGGTGACCCAGAACAACCAATGTATCATGGCACACGTGATATTGGACCTCAAATGCAACGAATGATTGATATTCTTGGCATGGAAAATCCAAGACATAAGTTACACATTCAACTCACAGGTGAAAGTGTCGCAATGCATTTGGACAAACATTATGAGGCAGAAGAAAAACATGATGGCAAAGAAGTGCGTAGATTTTTAATAGCATTAGCAGATTGGGAACCAGGACAGTTTGTTGTTTTTGGTAATCAAATATGTGAAAGATGGGTAGCAGGTAGCATTCTTACTTTTGAATGGAAAGATATGCCACATGGTACTGCGAATGCGAGTTTACATAAACGACCATTTTTATCTGTTGTTGGTTCTGTTACAGATAAAACAAGAGATTTTGTTGAAAATCCGAAGTTAAAACATTATCTTCCTGGGTCTCAATTTTTAATTTAAATGTAAGGAAAAACTTGACAGATTCGTATTTTATGCTATAATTATATTATAATCAATAAAAAGTATAGAAAATGATGGATACATCGAAAAATCACAGTTATATCGAGTTTAACGATACAAAAGTATTAAAATACTTTGACAAGTATGATTTTACTAAATCGGCTGAAACAATCATAGATATAAAACAAAATAATAGTCCTTATTCTTTTACTAAAGAAGAATTATTAATTGCGTCTATCGTTGCGACTAAATTCAATAAAACTTATGTAAAATCTGCCGGTGAGTATGATATTATTAACGGCGATTTTATGAAGACCGCTTTTAGTAACAAAGATATACTTATTGGTGTTTTAACTAAATATCCCGAATTAATTACCGAAGAAGACCTGAAAGAAGCAGGAATTATAATGAAATATCTTGAAGATGAATTTTCTTTTAAGATACTTGCCGACACTTTAACTGATTTTGAAACATCTATAACTAAATTTTTGTCACCTGAGACTGAAATGAACAATAGTGTATTTGGAATTGCCGCTTTTATTCCTACTTATTATAATAATAGTGTAAAAAACGAAGTTCTTAGAGATAGAAGTACCAATGATGGACATTTAGGCAGAATAGGTGAAAAGGTTAATACTGAAATTGAAATACTTACATCAAAATATCTAGCAGATACTCAATATGGTGGTTCTGGTTATATGATTAATGCTATTACAACTGATAATCATAGAGTAACTTTTTTCACCTCAAACGAAGATATAGCAAACAGTAAAAAGAATATTAAGGTTTCTTGTAAAATTAAAGCATTGGGCACGGCATGGAATGACGAAAATATCAACGAAACCAAGATAAATTACGTCAGAATCTCGTAAAAACTTGACAGATCCTCGATTTATGTTATAATAGTAGTATATTTAAAGAAAAGAGAGGTTAAAATGAGTACAGATTATATTTTAAACAATACAGAAGGTCTAGTCAGTGAATGTTGTGGTGAGATTATGTGGGAAGACGGAGACCGTTGTCCTGCTTGTTTTGATAACTGTATGGGAATTACTCCTGCTGAGGCATTCAGTACTCCTAAAGAAATTATGCTAGAAAAGTTAAAAACATTCGCAAGTCCTAGTTATGAGACAAGTTTGGCAAAAGGTCTTCCTATGGAAATGCTTGATAAGATTAAATCAACTTTTCCAGGTGAATTTTTATACAGATATAGAGGTCCTTCAACTCGAACATTCACAAGGTCTCCATATAATACGATTATGGAACACGCAACCTCATTCGCAATTTATTACAAGTAGATAATTATGGCTGAAACCAAGACAGTAACTAATGAACAAGAATTAGATAATGCTTTAGATGAAGTATTAAAGGCTAACGGTGTTGAAATAGATGACACTCTACCGCCGCCAGTAGTTTTTGATTATACTGATAAAGAAGTTAAAGAGATGATTGTAAGTAGTCGTGTTAGACTTCTTATCCGTCATCCGTTTTTCGGCACACTTGCTACTCGATTGAAACTAGTCGAGGCAGAATGGGTTCCAACTGCTGGAACTGACGGCAGACATTTATATTATAATTCAGATTTTTTTAGAACACTTACTCCAGAACAAATTGATTTTGTAGTAGGGCACGAGGTTATGCATTGTGTTTACGAACATTGTGGTGAGTTTGGTCGTTTGATGGACCAAAAAGAAGACGACCGAGATATGAAACTTTGGAATATTGCGGCTGACTTTAAAGTTAATCAAGCCCTAGTTGAGGCAAGGGTCGGTGAAATGCCAAAACAAGCACTACATGACCGAAAATATTATAGAAGTTATACCGAAGAGATTTACGAACACCTTAAAGAAACAGGCGAAGCCGATGATAGAGAAACTTTAGATGTTCATATGTTTGGTCCTGATGGTAAAGATAATGAAGAAGGTGATCCTAGTGGTCGAAAAGCACCTATTAAAATTTCACCAGAAGAAGCAAAAGAGATTAAAGACCAGATGAAACAGGCAGTAATACAGTCTGCTCAATCAACGGATGCAGGAACTCTTCCTGGTGACATCAAACGAATTATTAATGGAATGACTAATCCTAAAATGGATTGGAGAGAACTTCTTAACATTTCAATTCAGAGTTTAGTAAAAAGTGATTTCACATTTATGAGGCAATCTCGTAAATCAAGGTCAATGGGAGTTTATCTTCCTGGTCAAAAGAATGATGAAATGATTGATGTTGCGATTGGACTTGACGTATCAGGTTCTATTTCATCTTCAATGATTGAAGAATTTCTTGGTGAAGTTTACGGCATTATGCAACAGTTCCAAGACTTTAAAATTAGAATTTGGACATTTGATACAGATGTAAATCAAAGAGGTTATAAAGAGTTTGACCCATACAATGCTGACGAACTCAAAGAATACGAGATTGTTGGCGGTGGTGGTACTGATTTTGAATGTAACTATAACTTTATGAAGGACAACGATATTACTCCTAATAAGTTTATTATGTTCACAGATGGTATGCCTTGGGATTCTTGGGGTGACCCAGACTATTGTGATAGTTTGTTTATCATTCACGGTACTGACCAAATTGTTCCTCCATTTGGTGAACACGCATATTATAGTCAATCATAAGGAGATATATGAAAAAACTAATTAGTATTTTTCTATTAACAATTTTAACTTCACCAGTATTCGCAACCTCAGAATATGGTCCAGAGTTTGACCTTTATTCATCTGGTTATGACGAAGATGGTTTGTGGTTTGCACCGTCTGGGTTTACATATAAAAATATTGATGAACCTACAGACTACTCAATTTGTGTAGGATACAAAGTAAATGAATGGACTTTATGTAAAGAAATTCTTAAGTCACGAGGATATAGATTTCATAATACACTTAATGATATTGATGTATCAGAAACGTATGAAATTGATTTCGAACTAGCAAAACTCAAATAAATTAAAACAGTTCATAGTTCTCAAACCCCACTCTAAACAGTGGGGTTTTTGACATCTGGAATTTGATAAATATTCAACATGAGAGATACCCTCCTTCTGAACGCAGACGGCAATCCTTTAAGTGCCGCACCACTTTCAACACTCACCTGGCAAGAGAGTATTAAACTCGTCTGGCTCGATAGAATTAATGTCCTGGAATGGCACGAGGATTGGCAGGTTCATAGTCCTAACATAACAATGACGGTTCCCAGTGTTATGATGGTTCGAGAATATGTTAAACGAAGGTCAAATACGTCATTCAATCGAAGTAATGTTTATCTAAGAGATAATTATATTTGCCAGTATTGTAAACAGATGTTTAGTTATAAAGATTTGACACTAGACCACGTTATTCCCAAATCTAAAGGTGGTAAAACTGAATGGACAAATGTCGTTTCTGCCTGTAGAAAATGTAATAATGATAAAGCAAGTCACACCCATATCAAACCCTATAAACAACCTAGAAAGCCAGATTTCCTACAATTAGTCAATGGAGTCAATGTCAAACACATCGAGCATGAGATTTGGTTGAAGTATATTACCCTCGATTCAGAGAAAAAAAGAGCATAAATTAGTAAAAATGCTTGACTTTTTATTTTCAACCAGATATAATAGACTAATGAATTGTAAAAATTCATATTATATAATATTAATTTAACAAATGACAAGGAGTAATCATATGTCAGAAACACAAGAAACGGTAGCACCAGAACAAGTGGCTCAACCAAGTGTAACAGTAAACGACTTGGTCAATATATATAACATTATTGACTTAGCATCAAAACGTGGTGCCTTCCAAGCGAATGAATTATCATCCGTGGGCGCAGTTGCTAATAAAGTTAAAACATTTGTAGACCATGTTCAAGCGGCTCAACAAGCGGCAGCAGACGCAGAGGGCGAAGAAAAGGCGGATGTGACTGCAGATAAAGGAGAAGATAATGGCTAACTTTTTAAAACACGTAGGCAATCATAAAGGAACTAATACTCGATTGAGTGTGGCATTTCTTCGTCTACCTGATGAACCAGAGAATGCTTTGGTAGTTTACAGTGATTCATTACCAGACAAGTATCACGATGATTTCATGTCTGCTCTTGAGTCATCAGAAGGACAAGCCGCTACAGAGTTATACGAGGTTCTTTCTCGCAAAGTATTTTGGAACGGTAACAATATGCTAGAGACTTTACATAAAGAAGGTCTTTTAAAGAAAGTGCCAGTTGAGTCAATCATAATGTCACCAAACTCAACTACTTCACTTCCATTGACTGATTTATTGAAACAGATGGACGATATTGCCGCAGGAGCAGAAAGACCACAGGATGAAGGTCCAACAGTTCAGGAAAGAATGGAAGAACAAGTTGATATGAGTCTTGAGGAAGATAACAAAAAGATTGCTCAAAACTTATTGATACAAGCAGTTATGTTAGAAGAGGAAGCAACAAAGAAACGTGCTGAAGCAGTTAAATATGATCCATCACTTGCTGAGAAGGCAGAAAAGCCTGCTAAACGTGGTAGAGGTAGACCTGCAGGAACTACAGCAAAAGCCATGAAGGCTAGAGCAGAAGCGGCGGCACCAGTAGAATAAAGATAATATAATTTGAGGGCGCAAAGATGATGGATGACGATCCTAACTTTGACAAGTTAATGGAAGAAATTTTTCCAATGAGTATTCCTACTGAATATGTAGAAAGTATATTGGTAACATTAGCAAGTGGGCAAGAGATTGAAATGTCAGGTGATGAATTATTACATCCGTTACCACTTGCCGATGATTTAAACTGGGAAAAACTTGTACACAGATTCGATAAGATTGCTGATGTTCAAGTAAAAATCAATGTAGCAAAGATTAAAGAAGATGTTGAGACCAATGTAAAGTCTATATTAGGTGCCCATTTTGATGATGACACTTTGGATGGTGGAATCGAAGATGAGAATAAGGAGACACTGACCGATAATGATTAACATGATTCTGGCTGTTGATGATAATGGCAGTATTGGTTTTAAAAACGGTCTTCCCTGGCCCAAGTTAACAGAAGACTTAAAATGGTTTAAACAATTGACTGACAAAAATGTTGTAGTCATGGGTTCTACTACTTGGAAAAGTCTTGGTATTCACGCACCATTAACATCCAGATTCAATTATGTAATAAGTTCATCTCATAATAAGAATGATTTTTCAGGTTGTTATGGAGTTCGTAATCCATCTCAAGATTCTATTGAACTTATTCTTACTTCGTTAGACTTTAATCATCCAGGCAGAGATGTCTTTGTGATTGGTGGAAAGACTCTATATGATGAGGCTTATAAGTATTGTGAGGCTATATTCTTAACTAGAGTACACGATATCTATCAATCAGATACTAAAGTTGATATAGATTTATATATTGATGATTATGTATTATTAGACAAAATGAACTCTAAAGGAGACCAACACACACCAGATGTAACATTTGAGACTTATTTGAGGACTAATGATGAGAAAGATGAGGAAATAGAGTGGGAAGATGATATACCATTCTAAATTTGATAAATAAGAGTGTTACTATTTTATTAAACTTATTTATTAAACTTATCAGACACATTTAGGAGTAAACAACATGATAAAAATAACTACAATATTTACACCAAAAGAAAAACAAACTTTTGAGACAGTTGCGGAATTTGAAGCCTTTACTGCCGACTTCCAAGACCAACATGGAGATTTTCAGAGTCATTTGGTTGCTGCCGGGGTTGATGTGACTGATGATTCAGTTTATCAAGAAGCAGTAGTTACTGAAGATGATAATACATCATTGAAAATTACAATAGCATATGCCGACCAAGAGCAAATTGATACTGTAGTGGAATCATTGGCAAATTATGTCGCTGGTTTAGATTCTGAGAATCCTGTAGAAACTGGAGTTCCTTCAGAAGACCATTTGTTCTAAATCTCAATGATTAAAAAAACTACTATATTTACACCAGAAGAACCACAAACCTTTACTACAATTGAAGCGTTTATAGATTATTGTACTCTAGGCGGTACTAAGCCAGATTTTAAAGACCAATTGATTGCTGGCGGAATTGATATAACTGATGATTCAGTTTATCAAGAAGCACTACTTTTCACTCCAGACGGTACAGATCCTTCAATGAAAATTACAATAGCATATGACAACCAAGAGCAATTTGACTCTGTGGCTGCCTCTTATGTGGATTTTCTGGAAGAATTAGATTATGAAAGACCTGTATATTTGAGTGAATCAACTGACCATTTGTTCTAAATTTTAAAACACAAAATTAAGATGCTGATAAGTTACGTAAAACTTTCTTAACTGCATCTGGTGTAGTTTTTACATTTATAACTATCCAATATGTTGGTTTCTTACTTGTGTTAAACAAATAATGCATTTTAATTGTATCAACAAAATGCATTCTTCCCATTTCAAGATTTAATATTTTATCTTCTACGATAAAATTAACATTAGGTGGTTCTACATTTTGAAGAGGAACTATAAGACGAAAAGTTTTTAAATCATGAGCATCACGATGAGGTGGAAAATATCCACCAGGATTTATTTTTAAAACGTGAGTTCTACCCAACCAAAGTTTAAATGGATCTAACACTTCTTTAAAATATTCATATGCTGGAGTTGGTGTAGAAAAATCTGCTTCTCCATATGAAGTATTATTTTCATTATTATATTCTAATAATGAATCTAAATCTGGTGTTCCAGACATTCCACCATCAAGTGAAGTTAATGGTAATCCCAACCTATCAATTTTATCTTTTCTAGGGTTATATTTCGGCCAATCAAATTTTTCTTCTATCTCTGTTACAATCTTATTAGGATTGGTTAATGTGTAAATAGTGCCGTAGCACTTGCCATATATCGCTAAATGATAATAGTCTAACATGATTTTATACTCCTTATGTTTATTTCTTTTTTGTCCAAGTCATTAAATATGCGCCAGTCACCATTCCTAGTGAAAATCCGCACATAATACATAGGACGATTATTATATTTGTTGTCATCTCTTAATATTTTTTTCGTTATATACTACATGTTTACGTATAATTGGGTCATACATATTTAACTTCATCTTTTCTGGATGTAGTCGTTTGTTTTTATGTCGTGTGTAAAAATGTGCTGATTCTGACGATTGCATTCTAATTTTTGTTCTCATATTAACCTCTTATTTTTTTAGTAATCCAAAGAACAGCGGCATAAACTGCCAGTCCATACAATGTTGCGAAGGCTAATTCAGGTAGGTAATTATAAATCTTCTCAATAAATTCTATTGTTGCGGCTACATCGCCGTTACCTCTTGTAGATGTGATTGTGTCACCCACATCACCAACGTTAATTGTTTTGCCTTCAAATCCACCTGGTGAATCTGAATATTGTTCTATTGTTAGGTCACTCATCTTCTACGCACCTTCTCGTGAAATTCAACTAATTTTTCTAGTTCTTCCACTCGTTTGGTCAACTTATATATTTCTTCTAACAATTCATTAATTGTTTTCTCAATCTTATCAAGTTTACTGCCCATTTATTATTTTGCTTTTACCTTCTTTGGTTTTGCTTTTGTTATGGCACCTTTTGGAGCCTTTTTCTTCATCATTGCTTTACTCGTATTTAGTTTTTTATCACTATTAAACTGCAAATATTCGGGAATCATTGAACCCTTGTACTTTGCCGGGTCTACGCCTTTGCCAAAAAACCATTCAGTTAAACTTGGCCAATCTTTTGTATCTGTACTCATTATGTTTTCTCCTTATTGAAAGACGTGTCACCTGGATAGATGGGAATCATCGTTCCTGGCGCACGTTTTGGTATTTTACTATCTGCACTACTGACACAACTATCGCTTATACAAACTTTAGGTGCATCAAATAATTTGAATCCACTCTCAATATATCCCAATGGTTTATCAGCACAACTGTATGAACGTTTTATTGAACCATCTGGTTCACGAATTACAATGCCTTTAAATCCACTAGTACATTCCCAATCTTTAAATTTGTTAAAATTGAACGCATTAAATCGTTCTGCTTGGTCTATATACCATCTCTTGCCGTTGCTGTCTTGAAACTCTACTTGCATTATTGGTGGCACACTTTTGTCGTCACCATTTTCCATATCCATTTTCCACATACTGCCCGATTTAGGTTTAGGTCTTACAACTTTTGTGCCTGTTTCTTTTTGTAGGACAGTGGTATAATCACGTTGTGGCATGCCATTACGCATTGTTTCTAATTGCTGGTCAGTATACCCAGACACAACAAAAGACGCTGTAGGGTCACTCTGCGGCTTCAGAGTAACGTTTATGCCACGTTCATGGAAGTACATTGCTATCTCCCAATCTCTCTCAAACCATTCAGGTACAAGAACCATATTAACAGTTACTTGTACATCGTGTTCCATACAGAACAATAACTTATCTGCAAAATCATCTTTCTTAGCAAACTCACTATGAAAACTTGCGGTGATACTTGCTCTATTCATCTTAGCAACTGTATCACAATATGTCTGGTGCCACTTTAGATTGCGTGACATATTCGTTGTCATATGTACCGATGTGTAGTTTGTATTCTCTACATCATCTGCTATGTGATTGAGTATATCTAAATATCCTGGATGAAATGTTGGTTCACCACCTGACAAACTGAAATGAAATGAATTGAACCCATTATCTCTTGCTTGTCTTTTAATCTCATCAACTGTTGCTAGACATAGTTCTGTTGGTCTATGGTCTTTACGGTCACTTCTAGCATAAGGCCAACAATAAGAACACTTATAGTTACAGAATCTTCCCAGCAACCAACTCACTGAGAACAAATCTCTGTATAAAAGAGTTCGTTGTCCTACACTAACGAGGTCATCAAAGGGTATCTTTGTGAAGTCGTATTGTGACCAATATAACTCATCTTTTTCTTTATTCATTTATGACTCATTCCACATGGTTCGTCAAATCTAAAATTAAAAAATCGTTGTTTGTTGACATAAGCATTCTCAACTATTTTATAATCTATACCGACTGCATCAAGAATAGTTTTTATATCCTCTTTGTCCTCTTCATTCATTTGTTCTCTTATGTTATCTCTTATGTCTTGTTCGACCATATCATAGATACTGCCGTAACACCATTCACAAAATGTAACTGGTGTGACTCCAAAATGTCCTTGTATTCCGCCACATGCTTCGTCATACTCACCACCACAAACACTACACTTGTCTGGTGGTGTAAAATCTTTTGTTGGTCCTAATTCTCTATATATTGTATTGTCATCCATAATCTGTACCTTTAATTATTATTTTCTTTGTCTTGTCGGTTTTTTAAAACAATACACTCATACCATTTCATTAACCACGTTACTTTGAGTGGATAATGGTCCGGATTAGGTAATTCATCACCAAAGTAATCAATAAATCCTTGTATGTCTTTGTCTGCTAATATTTTTTGCATGTTCTATTAAATAATTTTATCTCTGATATCTTTTACACACTGTGTTTCACAAACTTCCAAGTTACTTCTGTGTCTTAATCTAATAGTAATAATATTATTACTATGATTGGAATAGTAATGGCGAAAAATAGTATCATTCATTAAATGCCCATCCACGTTCCCAACACCACCAGCATTTGCCACAAGGAACTGTATAATCATCTGTTTGGTTTGCCTCTCCCTCACACGACCATGTCATTGGAAAGAGATTTTCTGTTAAATCAAATTGTCTATAAATATCAGCAATAAATTTTTTGTTTATTTGATATAATGGTCTCATATGGTCTCGTTCTGGGCATTCTAATTCTTTCTCAACATTTTCACCACGACGGTGTTCTTCTAGATTTTCATATGGCATCTCTGATTCTGGAGGATTAGATGTTAGTCCGTCATACAGCACATGCCAAACTTCTTTTGATTCATTTTCTCTATCTCTATCTATAAACTCTTGCCATTCAGTTTGATTTGGATCTTCTAAAGGAGGATAATAAATTTGATGTGGCAGCATTCTATCAAAGTTAAGTATTTCGATGACTTTTTCTATGACTGGCCCTGCTTTAACGGGATTCCACGGTCGTTGTCTTCTTACAGTCATGGGTTGAATATGTAAATCTAAATCATGGTCTTGAATAGTTTTTGCTAGAAGATATAGTAATGCAGTTGAATCTGCACCACCCGAACACCAAATACCT
>Ga0098053_1000450_pt1 | contig 13831 bp, 12 predicted proteins | sample 15BtaG_FD_77068 | JGI IMG/M metagenome (GOLD analysis project Ga0098053, IMG submission 77068) | Marine viral communities from the Subarctic Pacific Ocean - 15B_ETSP_OMZ_AT15312_CsCl metaG | ecosystem: Environmental > Aquatic > Marine > Oceanic | place: Pacific Ocean | collected 2015-01-18 | reverse complement strand
TTATAATTGAAAAATAATTAAAATAAAATGGCAGTATTAGATCCTAACGAAATATTCTTTACCGCATTTGAGCCGAAGCAAGCAAATAGGTTTATCCTTTATATGGATGGGATACCTAGCTTTATAATCAAATCAACCGCAGCTATAACATTAACCCAAGGTACAGTACCTTTAAATCATATTAATGTTCAAAGGTATGTAAAAGGTAAAACTACATGGGGGCCTATAGCTTTAACGTTATTCGACCCAATTACCCCTTCAGGCGCTCAAGCAGTAATGGAATGGGTTCGTTTACATCACGAATCTGTAACTGGTAGGGATGGATATAGCGATTTTTATAAAAAAGATTTAACCGTAAATATACTAGGTCCGGTTGGGGATGTAGTTTCAGAATGGATTATTAAAGGAGCATTAATTACAGATGCATCATTTGGTGACTATAGTTGGGACTCACCAGACACAGCTATTGAAATCTCAATGACAGTACAACCCGATTATTGCGTATTAAATTTCTAAACAACTCTCTCACTTGTTTTTTAAAGGAGCTTGAATTTTTATCAAGCTCTTTTTTTGTCGTTATATTTATCGTAGAATAAAAGTTATTAACAAATAAAAGATTATGTCCGAATTTAAGTTTCCAACCGAAGAAATAGAATTACCCTCAAAAGGATTATTATACCCTAAAGACCATATACTATCATCTGGTAAAATTATAATGAAGTATATGACTGCTAGAGAAGAAGATATTCTTACCAACCAAAATTATATAAGCAAGGGAGTTGTATTAGATAAACTTTTAGAGGCATTAATTGTTACTAAAGTTAGTTTAAAAGATCTCTTAATAGGAGATAAAAATGCAGTTTTAATTTCTTCTCGTATTTTGGGGTATGGTAAAGATTATACTATTTCTTATAATGGTACTGATCATACTGTAGATTTAACTGAATTAGAAAATAAAGAACTAGATGAAAAATTATTTACAGAAGGTATTAATAACTTTGAATACACTCTCCCCCACTCTAAAACAAAAATAACATTTAGGTTATTAACTGATGGTATTGATAAACAAATTGAAGAAGAAATTAAAGGAGTTAAAAAAATTAATAAAAATGCCTCACCTGAATACTCTACTAGAATGAAACATTTAATAACCTCAGTAGAAGGAGATTCATCAGGAAAAACTATTAGAGATTTTGTAGATAATTATCTTTTAGCTAGAGATGCTAGAGCGTTAAGAGAGTATGTAGTTAAAATTCAACCTGATGTTGAATTAAAAACATCAATTACCAATGAGTTTGATGAAATTGAAGAAATAGATGTTCCAATCTCTTTAAATTTTTTTTTCCCTGACGCCTGAGGAAGCTTTAGAATATAGGAGTAACTTATTTTCCCAAATCCACGAAGTAGTTTTTCACGGTAAGGGAGGTTATAGTTGGGAAACTATATACAACATGCCTATCTGGCTACGAAAATTTACCTTTAAGAAATTAAAGGAATATTATGATGCTGAACAAGCAGCAGCTAACAAAGACCCTAACCAAATTGATTTAACAAACCCAGATAAATCAAAATTACCCCCTAAAAGTACCTCTTATTCACCCCCTTCGTATGTTGCAAAAGCAGCAAAAAAATAATACTTCATAGTATTTATAACAAACCAACATTAAATGGCTAAATCCCCTATAAATAAAAAACAGGTACAAGAAGTCAATGAAGAATTAGGCTACTTAGAAGATCAGTTACTTAGTATAGCTGATAGGTTATCTACTACTATTAAAGGTGCTATTGAAGACATTAAAGAGGAAGGTAAGGGAGTAAATGAAATTTTAGCAAATCAAGTTAATAAAAACATAAAAGATTTAGCTAAAGGATTAAATAATACTTTAAAAAACACAGAAGCATTATATAAAGGTACTTTAAAAGTAAGTGATATTAACAAACAAATATCCGATAGATTGGTTAAGAGAGCAGCTATTGAAAGGAATTTACAGACTTTAAAAAATAAAGGGCTATTAAGTGCAAAGGAATTGAAGAAAGCCCAAGGTGAAATAAAGGAAGCCGAAGAAGCCCATACAGCTTTGTTAAAAGATCAACTTAATATAGCTAAAAAGATTACTAAGAATATGGGGGTTATGGGTGCCCTTATAAAGGGTATATCTAAAATCCCAATATTAGGGGATTTAATAAAATCTGAAGAGGTTTTAGCTAAAGTTCAAGCTGCAGCAGCTAAAAAAGGAGCAAATAGATTTAAGGTGATGGGTGCTGGGTTTAAAGCTTTAGGTAGTAGTTTACTTAGTAGTTTAAGTGATCCTTTAGTAATGATACCTTTATTAGTTAAAGGATTTACTTCTTTATTAGCATTAGGTCAAAAATTTGCAAAATACACAGCAGATATAGGAAAGGCATTTTTAGGTATGGGAGCAGATTCTAAAACTGTTGCAAAGAATCTAAAAGCTATGGCTGCTGATGACTTATACATGAATTTTGAAGAAGCCAAAAATGCTATGATTGGGTTAAATAAGGTAGCTGGAACAAATGTTCAAGTATCTAAATCCCAAATAAAAAATTATAAAGAATTAACCCATTTTTTAGGTTTAAGTGAAGAAGCAGCCCAAGGATTATTTAAAACATCAGTACTTTCTGGAAGTAGTTTTGAAGATGTAGTATCAGAAATAGGAGGTGTAGTAGCAGGATTAAATCAATCAAATGGTTTATCTCTTAATTTAAATGATGTTTTAGAAGAAGTATCAAAAGCTTCTTCAACCACAAGATTTAATATGGGCCAAACACCAGGGGCTTTAGCAGCAGCAGCATTTGAAGCTAAACGTTTAGGAATGACTTTAGACCAAGTATCTTCTGCAGCAGCAAGTTCTTTAGATTTTGAAAGTTCTATTGCCAATGAACTTAAAGCTGAATTACTTTTAGGTAAAGATTTAAATTTAGAGAAATTAAGATACGCGGCATTAACTGGTGATACTAATACACAGGCCAAAGAATTAAATAGACTTCTTGCTGAAAATGTGGAGGCAACAGAAGGTAATGTTATAAAACAAAAGGCATTAGCTGATTCTTTAGGTATGAGTGTTGAAGATATGCTAAAAGCAAATCAAGCACGAATACTACAAAATGAACTATCTAAAAAAGGAATTACTGATAGAGTAAAAGCAGAAAAAGCACTTGATATTTTAATGTCAAAAGGTTTAACTAGAGAACAAGCTTTACAAAAATTATCCGCAAAATCCCTACAAGCTACTATTGATGAAGGTGAAAAGGCTGAAGCTTCTATGAGAATGTTAGAAAATGCAAAAGAAACTTTAATGGTATCTATAGCACCTTTAGCTGATAAAATAGCAAAACTTATTCAGTCTTTTGCTGAAAGTGACCAATTAAAAAGCACATTAAAATTTTTAGGTAAAACACTTAAATTTGTTGCAGATAATGCTGCAATATTTGCAGGTATTGCAGGTATTGCAGGTATTGGGATAGGGGCAAAAATGTTACTTGGTGGTGTTGGTAAGTTAGGTACTAAAATGAATGCCATGTATGTTAGATTTTCTGACAAAGGTATGGGTGGACTTGGAAAGTTATTTAAAGGTGAAAAAGCATCAAAAGTAGCATCAAAATTCTCAACAAAACAAATAGCTGCTGGGTTTGCCGGGAAAGCAGCAAAGGATCAATTATTGAAAACTGGGGGGAAATCAACAGCAAAAATTGGAGCTAAATTAGGAGCCAAAGCAATTGGAAAATCAATTCTTAAAAAAATACCAGGTATTGGCTTATTAGCAGGTATAGGTTTTGGTTTGCAAAGAGCAATGAAAGGTGATCTTGTTGGGGCAGCATTAGAATTAGCTTCAGGAGGTGCAAGTTTACTACCCGGAATTGGAACAGGAGCTTCACTTGCAATTGATGCTGGACTAGCTGCTAGAGATATTTCAAAAGCAACTTCAGGTGGAACAGCAGCTGATTTTATCTCAAGACCAGGCCAACCAATCCAAAAATTTAGGAAAGATGATATTGTAGTAGGAGGTACGGGTATAGGTAGTGGAGGTGGAAATGTAGAACAATTACTCCAAAACATATTGGTAGCAATAGAAAAGGGAGGTGACGTTTATATGGATACAAATAAAGTTGGTCAATCCTTTAATGTAGGAGTTAGAGGATAGAACGTAACCTTTAATAACAATTAATATTTATTATAAACAATTAAAACTCAAACACATGGCAATTTTAGATAAACTTATAACCGGAGATTCTACATTAACATCATTTAATGGAGCAAAACCTCCCCAAATGCCTGGATCAACTGATGCTTCAGCTTTACATGATGAATATTCTATAAATGGGGTACCAAATGTAACTGAAAAACCAGACCCATCAACATTAGATTTAGACGGACAAGTACCATCATACAATTATAAAAATAATCTACCAGCAGGAGCTTCTCTTTAATGGCATTAATAAACCTACAAACTGATTTAACATCATTAAAGTACGGACATGATAGGCCTGCAGGGGGTTCAAGTAATCAACCCTACATCCAGACTGACATTCCTGATGGAGACCTTCCTGCTAAGTCTCCTGATTTCTTATTAAGAAATGGTTATTTAGCACCGGTTGCAGCTGCTAAGGATACAAGTCGAATAACACAAATGCTTTTCGACACCAAATCTCCTAGGGGATTATTATTTACTGCCAAAGAAAACTTACTATCTAGATTATCTGTAAAAACCCAAGCATCTAAAGGCCCAGCCTATGCTATGGGTACTATTAATCAAGGTGTTTACCTCCCAACATCTACAATAGCACAAACACTAGTTGGGTTCACAGGTACACATTTAAATTTATTAGGATTAGATCCTTCTTCACCCATGTCTGGGGTAGTTGAAGGAGAGGGATTGTTGGATGCATTAGGACTTCCGGGTTTAGGTCTTAAAAGATATGAAGATATTGTTAATGAGCAAATTACCCCCCCATTAGGTTTCATCCCTACTCAAAACAGATTAGAAGAATTATATGATGTTAAAATCCAAAAGAACCCAAAAGGCCAAAGTGATTTAAATGTTAAGGATAAATTTAAAGAAGGGGCAAAAAATGCCATTAAAGGGGCATTAAGTGGTAATAATGTATCCTTAGACCCAAATAGTCCTTTCTTTTTATCATATGGTGGAGGACCTGGTTCCGTATTAGGAATTGGAAACACTAAAATCAAATTTGCAGATAATCAAAGAACAGGTTATAATTCAAACTTATATAAGGAAGGACAAGTCATTTTTAATAATGGTAAAAGACATAGCTTTTTCACCCAAAACCAAGTGGATAAAACAAACAATCCCCTTCAACAAGATTTTAGAAAAGCAATATTAAAAAGAGAAAACAAAAACACCCCAGAAAATCAAAAGGGTTCTACTATTATGGGCATTTCCCCTTCTTACAAACCTAAGGATAGACTAACAATTGATAATTCAACCGGTAATTCTAGAATAAATTATACTTCCCCGGGACAAAAAGGTAACATTATTAATTATACTAAAATGAAAAGGGACAATACCGGAAACATTATAGGTCCCGTTGATAGAATTAATGCATCCCCAATTTATAGAAGTTCAGGAGTTATACAAGATACTCAATTTGCTAAAAATGATTTAGTTAAATTTAGAATAGCAGCTATTGATAATACTAATCCTTCAATAAAGGATTTTATGCATTTCAGAGCTTATATAGATTCATTTTCAGATGCTTATAATGGATCTTGGACTGGAATAAAATATATGGGTAGAGGAGAACAATTCCATAAATATGATGGTTTTAACAGAACTATTAATTTATCTTTTACTGTTGCTGCTCAATCAAAACAGGAACTTATACCTATGTACAAAAAACTAAATTACTTAGCTTCTAATTTAGCCCCTTCGTATAGTACAAATGGATATATGGCTGGATCTTTAGTACAACTAACCCTAGGTGGGTGGTGTTATGAGTTGCCTGGATTTATTACTAGTTTAACTTTAGATATACCACAAGAATCACCATGGGAAATAGGCATTAACACTGAAGGGGGAAGTGATTCTACTGTAAAAGAATTACCTATGATAATTAAAGTCTCTGGTTTTTCCTTCACACCAATTGAAGAATTTAGACCATCCAAACAAACTTTTGGGTATGGAGATAAAATAACAGATACAAACACTAAGGGTGAAATTTTAGGAACCCATAATGAAGTAACATCTTATGATGAACAACGTTATATAGCATTAGCAGATGGTAAGGGGGCAAATCACAATAATTATGATAACTAATGAGACGCTACAGAAACATACCCGAAACAAAAGGACCAGAAGGTAACCTAATGTATAAAACAGTTAGATATCCTGAAATTCCTAGAAATTTTAGTGATACCTATGTTTACGTTACTGATGGAGATAGGTATGATGCCTTAGCTTTAACATATTATGGAGATGCTTCATTGTGGTGGATAATTTCAATAGCAAATGCAACAAATACTCAAAATTCTTTAACACCCCCCCTAGGGGCACAAATAAGAATTCCTGCTAACCCCATCCCCATCCTAGCCAAGTTTGAAACAATGAATAAATAAAAATAAGTTATGAGTAATATAATAGGTCAAACATTTGAAGATTATGTTGGGGAACAAATAAAAAAACGTCAAGAAATTTATGGGAGTGGTACTCCTGGAAATACACGTTCAATAGAAGAAATTTCTTATTTAAATTCCCGCACATCTTGGTTAAAATTTGCTTCTGGTACTTCTATGGATTCAAAAAGATTATCTTTACTAAAAAAAAATGGCAATGAATTAGTAGGTGATGAAGAAGGATTAGCTCTAGCTAAAAATAATGTATTATTCGGGGGGTTAAGTAGTTTACAAGGAGATAGTTTAGTAGGACGAAGTGGTATAACGGGTGAAAACAAAGCTTATGGGGTAGGGGGAACTGCTTTTGGTTTTTCTCCAATACCTGGAATAGTAGATGCTAGTATTGTATGTTTAAATAATGGTTCACTTAGAAAAGCTACTATAAACATAAAAGCTCATAATAAAAATCAATTTGATATAATTGATGCCTTGTATATGAGGTTAGGATATACTGTTTTATTAGAATGGGGTAATGATAAGTATTTTACCAACCCTCCCAACAGTTTCCTTACCCCTATGGGACCTACACTAATAGAATCTCAATTTTTTGATGAGGGAAATAACGAAACTTCTTATGATTATTGGCTTCCAGCAATAGAAAAATTAAGGAGAGAAACAAGTGGCAATTATGATGCCCTATTTGGTATAGTATCTAATTTTAGTTGGACTTTTGAAACTGATGGAACTTATACCATTAAAGTAATGTTATATACTATGGGGGATGTAATGGAATCCTTTAAAATGAAGGTACCTGTTCCTTCAAAAATTTCTACAAAGGAGTTTTCAGATTCCCCCCAAGGTGAAAATTTCGAGACAAACCCAACCTTAGATTCCGAAGGATTTGAGAAAAATTATGTTAATACAGATGGCAGCGTAGAAGAAGGTAAAGCTAATGCTGCTGGGTATTTTGGTTTTCTTATTACTGAGTTTGCAGATGAGATATTGGACCAAGATCTAACCCTCCCCGGAAGATTATCGCAATACAAAGAAAGAACAAATGGGGGTAGTATTTTCAATCTTCAAATATACCCAAAAATCCCCAAACAGGTGGATAAAAATAATAAAATGTGGTTTTATATATTAGCTGCTGAAGAATTATGGAATTTACAGTACCACCCAGAATCTAAAATAGGGGAAGGCGCTACAAGACAAATCACTAAAGAAGGTAAAAAAACCCTCCAAACTTATACACAAGCTTTAGAGTCACTTACAAAAGAGGAAAACCTTAAAAAAATCGAAACCCAAAAAACTATTGAAATCCAAGTTGAAAAGCTACAAGAAAGCAAAATCCACTATCTATTTTTTCAGATTAAAAAAATAGCTGCAGAACATACAAAAGAGAAGAGCCTATTAATTCATTATTTAATTTCAAATACATATAACATAATTGAACGAATAATAATGGGGGAAATTCTTAATAAAGATGAAGATATAAGAAAAAACTTAAAGGGTTTAGGTTTAAATACTTCTGATACCACAGATGTTATTTCCACAGAAATATCATATCCCACTGCCACTGATAAGGTCCAAAAGGCATATTACATAAGATTTGGTACTTTTTTAGATTTTATCCAAAATCAAATTTTTATGAAGATTATTGGGAAAAATGATTTTACAAGTTACCTTCAAATAGATACAGAGGCAAAAAATAATATTATGTATACTATACCTAACCAATTATCTACAGACCCTACTATTTGTATTATAAAAAATCCAAGTTTTGAACTTGCGGGTGGAGAAAAAATCAAATATTGGGAGGGTTTAGAAGATTTTATAGGAGAAGTAGGTGAAGGAATTGCTTATGGTAAGATAATGAATATCTATTTAAATCTTGATTATATCGAAAATATTTTAGATTCATCAAACAAAGTTTCTGTATTTTCCTTTTTAAATACTATATGTAATGATTTAAATTCTTCCCTTGGACAGGTTAACAATTTACAACCTGTAATTAATTCTGAAGCTAATAAAATCACTATAATAGACCAAACACCGATTCAAGGGAAGGATAAAATAATTGAAAAATTAGGTGGAAAAACAACCCCCGATCAAACCCCCACATTAGAAGTTTATGGTTATAATCCAAATAATAATACCTCAAATTTCGTAAAGAGTATTGGATTAACGACAGAAATATCAAAGGAATACTCTACTATGATTACCCTAGGGGCAACTGTCGGGGGTTATATTCCTGGTGAAGAAGCTACTGCTTTTTCACGATGGAATGTGGGTATAGAGGATAGATTTAAAAAGTATTTAGGAGATGGATCCTCTAATGACCCCAACCCTATTGAAAACTTTGAAAAAGAAAATCAAGGGGTTAAAAATAGTTATGTTAAATATTTATCCCAAGGTATGAATAGAATTGTAGGACTTAACCCAAAAGATAAAGGTTCTCCTTATACCACTAACCCTAACACCATCTCAACCAATACAGAGGCAGTTGGTCATTTTAATAAATACTTACAAGCATCCGCTTCCTTATCAACCGAAACTGCTGAAAGTTCAGTGGGTTTTATCCCCTTTAATCTCCACCTTACATTGGATGGATTATCTGGTATAAAAATTTATAATAAAGTAGAAATTACTCAAGGATTTTTACCTTCTAATTACCCTGAAACTTTAGAGTTTGTAGTAACTCAAGTTGACCATAAATTATTAGATAATACCTGGGAGACTGAGTTAGGTACTATAGGCACAAGTAAAACAAGACCCGAAGGTAGTGTTATTTCAAATAAAAGCTTTTTATCAACAGCAGAAAGAATAAAAACAGAAGTAGAGAGTACAATCTCTACAAATGGGGAACAAGCAAACCTATTAAGGGCAACTTTATCATTATATGGGTATACTGAAAAAGGAGTAGAAATAGATAATGGAGGAGACATTACAATAGGAATTAGGAAAGCAGCAGAAGCTATCTTTAAAGATCTCAACAGAGTAAAACCTAAAATGAAAATAGAAGTTACAGGGGGGAATGATATTTTTCATCAACGATTAAAAAATAGTAATAGTAGACACAAGGCTGGAAATGGGTTAGATTTTGTGATTACTCCTAGTACAAATAAAAATTTAGATGATGTAGTTTTACTTCTTCAAAGGTATGCCGCTGGAAATGACGGGAATTTTAGATTCATAGATGAGTATAGACATAAAACCGAAGATGGAACTGGTGACCATTTTCATATATCTTGGGGAAAAGGAACTGAAGGTAAACTTGAATTAGAGGGGGCATTGCTTTTGGCTAGAGCAGGGGAAATTGCACCCATCAAAATTGTATAAAAAAATTATGTATTTTCCAAAATCCCAAATAAAACCCAATTTATACACTAGTGGAAATGAATTTGCCTTAGAATCAGACCCAACAACTTCATATGTGGGGTTTTATTATGAAATATCAACGGGGGAAGTATTTACTGGGAAAACCCCACAGGATTCAGGGAATTTATCCTTGATCCCAATAATAAGAGAAGGAGATAAATTCGGTAGTTTATCATCAGAATCTCCTATCCCACTACCATTTATTAACCCTGTATTTTACAAACCCACCCCATCTTCTATATTACCAAAAGAGCGATTTTTACCATCTTATAATAGTACAAAACCAACAGAAAATGATTATGATCTTGGGGAATATCAAAGATATTTCTGTAAAAAAAATAATGAATTAATTTATTTAGAAATAGATAAGGATACATTCAAAAAACTTAAAAATAAAGATCCTAAAATAGCATCTGATTTATATACTCCAATCAGTACACCTTGGACTATAACAGGTGCCCCTCAATCCGTTTTTAACACAAACAAAAGCATCATAACCTTAATTGAACGAAATCAAAAATGGTATGGTTTTACAAATTATTTTCAAGATAAGTTTTCTGAATATTATTTGGAGGAGTAAAAAATAGGTTGTATATTCGATAAATGTTTTGGATAGTTGAAAGTTTTGATCAACTAAAGAGGTTTTATAATATTGGTTATAAAGAAGCTTATATAGAAGTCATACCTTACTCATATAAGACTCACCCGACTGAAACCTCTGTTAGTTTAGTTTACATACGACCTTTGGATTCACCTAAGGGTTATATGTTGGCAATCGATCACAGTGAAGTTATGCGTTTAAACAGCGAGTATATCGCAGAATTAATTAGTACTTATGATACGTTATGGGTTTGGGGTAAAAAGGAATTTCTGCATTTATACGCGCGGAAAAACATCAACGACTTATCTTTATCTTCCCCAAACTATGAAATGGAAACTACAAGAGCTCATAAATTTTTGCAACAAAAATATCCAAATAAAAAAGACATAAACAGAATTATACCAATAGTTAAACATTATGAATCTTGTGAAAAAAATTATAATAACCTAAAACAATACATAAATGAACCAATCAATGAATTCTACAATGACACAGTTCCATTGGTATTCAACGCCATCGAAAGGAATGGAATACAAGTGGATCCCCAATTGTTTGAAGACTACTTCGATAAACCTGGGAAAAATAAAATATACACACAATATAATTACCGGACTACTACAACTAGACCATCTAACAGATTTGGAGGGATAAATTATGCGGCACTTAATAAAGAAAATGGATGTAGGAAAGCGTTTATTCCAGGTAATGATAAGTTTGTTGAAATTGACATCTCTGCTTATCACCCTACTTTGGCTGCTTCCCTTATTGATTATAATTTCAATACTGAAGATATCCATGGAGAGTTTGCTAAAATGTATAAGGTGGACTATAAAAAATCCAAAGAATTAACATTTAAACAATTATATGGTGGAGTATTTAAACAATATAAACACTTAGAATTTTTCCAAAAAATAGAAAAATATGTTAGTGAGTTATGGGATAAATTTGAAAATGATGGTTACATTGAATGTCCTATATCTAATCATAGATTTAAAAAGGATAAGTTGGAAAACATGAATCCACAAAAGCTGTTTAATTACCTACTTCAGTCTTTAGAAACGGCTCTAAATGTTACCATTTTGTGGGAAATAATAAAAACATTAAGAGGCAAAAATACAAAACTGGTACATTATTGTTACGATAGTTTTTTATTTGATGTGGATAATAGTGAAGAAAAGGTTTTAAACGAAATAAAATTAATCTTTAAGAAAAATAAACTTAACATAAAAGAAGTAAGTGGGTTAAATTATGGGGAAATGAATTAGTTTTGCATTTAAATTTGGCTACTCAAAATCCACTTCGTATATTGATAATGAAATAAAAAGAATCAAGTAAAAATAAATTATGGAACAAACTACGATTTTGAATGAGATAAATAATATTTATAGTATAAGTTATGATTTTGATAACCCACTAAATATTGGAGATTTGAACAATAAATTGTTCCTCACTTTTACAACCCTAGAGGAAATAGATAATGCAGTAAATGCATTGTCTTCAAGGTATTCTATAATGCACAATAAGATGTTTGTGCTGTACATTAAGAGTAATGAGGAATATGTTATTACCTATAATGTAGATAATGGGAACGTTACTGATATTCCCGAAAATACCATTTTAGTGCATAGAAAGAAAGAAACAAACACTCTATATACTATAAACGCTTTGAATGAGCTTATAAAAAGCTTAAATGGTGGAGTTGTTAATACTAAATTTCCAATAGATTGGCAACATTACCGAAATTGCATTCTGCTTACTCAGCATAATGATTTAAAACAACTGAATACAAAAATCCATAAGATAATTGAACTCTAATTTGGATTTTTAATAAAAGGTTATTATATTTAATGTTATAAACAAAAACAAAAACAAGTAAATTATGGATTTAAACGCTATCAGAGCCAGATTAGACTCTTTAAACAAACAATCAAACCCACAAAGTAAAGAAAAGAAAGATTATACTTTAATCTATTGGAAACCTAGAGAGGAAGGAAAATACCAAATCCGTTTTGTTCCTTCTAAACTAGAAACACCAACAAACCCATTCCAAGAGATATTTATGCATTATGGAATTGGAAAATTTCCAATTGTTGCTTTATCAAATTGGGGTGAAAAAGATCCCATTGTTGAATTTTCAAAACAATTAAGAAAATCAAGTGAACCTGAAAACTGGAGGTTAGCTAAAAAGTTAGACCCGAAATTGAGAGTATTTGCTCCGGTAGTTGTCAGAGGTGAAGAAGAAAAAGGTGTTCGTCTGTTTGAATTTAGTAAAACCATTTATATGGAATTGCTTTCAATTGCAGAAGATGAAGATTATGGTGATTTTTCAAATGTCGCTGAGGGATTTGATTTTGTAGTTAATGCTTCTAAGGTACAAGACCGACCTGGTTTTGCACTTAGTTTAAGGCCAAAGCCAAAACAAACACCATTAAGTTCAGATGCTAAACAAGTTGAATCTTGGTTAGAAACTCAACCAATTCTTTTGGAGGAAAGATTCAAATACACTTATGACAAACTTAAGGAGGAATTGCAAAAATTCTTGACTGAAGGGGAGGATGAAGAAGATAGTATTATTTCTGAAACTCCATCAAGTTTTGAAGGTGATAAAGATGAAAAAACTAAAAAGACTTATAGTTTATCAACTCAAGGTACTCCTAAAAAATCAAAAGTAGATGAATTTGATGATATGTTTGAGGATGATAATAAAAAAGATGATGGTTTACCTTTTTAATTTAGTTTTATATGCCCAAAATAAAAAAATCACTATCGGAGGCAGTCTCCAAAGAAATAAAATCCAAATTTAGTTTAGACTCTTTTAAAGAAAAAAAGGGTCTTAAACAAAACGTTAAGTTTAAAGACCAATCTTGGATCCCACTTTCTAAAGCATTTCAAAATGTCACTTCAGTACCAGGTATCCCAATGGGGCATATTGTGTTACTGAGGGGTCATTCTGATACAGGTAAAACCACTGCTTTGCTAGAATCTGCAGTATCAGCCCAAAAGAGAAATATATTACCTGTTTTTATTATTACCGAAATGAAATGGAATTGGGAATATGCTAAACAAATGGGTTTAAATGTAGAAGAGATTATAGACAAAGAAACAGGTGAAGTTGAAAACTATGAAGGTAATTTTATTTATGTTGATAGAGAAACTATCCACACTATAGAAGACGTAGCCGTTTTTATTCTAGATTTAATGGATGAACAGAAAAAAGGCAATTTGCCTTATGATTTATTATTCCTTTGGGACAGCATAGG
>Ga0098053_1000445_pt1 | contig 13992 bp, 20 predicted proteins | sample 15BtaG_FD_77068 | JGI IMG/M metagenome (GOLD analysis project Ga0098053, IMG submission 77068) | Marine viral communities from the Subarctic Pacific Ocean - 15B_ETSP_OMZ_AT15312_CsCl metaG | ecosystem: Environmental > Aquatic > Marine > Oceanic | place: Pacific Ocean | collected 2015-01-18 | reverse complement strand
TTCATCAAAGAGTGTGAACAACGCAAGCGAGCAGAACGAGTCGCAAAGATGCCAACAAACAAAGACGACACTGAACAACAGCGCAAGGAGTACGAGGAGCGCAAAAAGTACGTCATTGAAAAACTAGAACAGACATCGATCGAGGATCTTCGATCTGCAACAATCGAAGTTCTTTCAAAGTTCGGACACATAATCGCAAGACCAGAGAATGGCAAGCCGAGGGAGTGGAAGCAAACACTCCGAGGACTTGTATTCCAGAACCTGTATGGAGATCAAGATGAACCAACGAAGTGAAACATATATCAGAGTACTTGAGCGCAGGATCACAAAACTGCAAGAACTATTCCCGAAGTGGATCAGAGTGGAGGATGCCTTGCCAGACGACAAACAAAAACTAATAGCGATAAACAAGAGAGGCGGAATGATCTTGATGGAGTATTCGATCCAGACACTCTCAATCCTGTTTCCAAAGGACTACACTCACTGGATGCCACTTCCAGATCCTCCGAATATCTGCACAGAATGATCGTGGATGGTCGATGTGCCTATATCATGGAGGATATGATATGATTCTACGCATGGGAACTGCGGGACTACAGCGATGAGAGAAGCGGATCGAATGCGATTGCTTGTTGTCGATGCCTGCGACACGATGAGCCGAATGTCGGATCGTGTCATGCTTGAATCTGCTCAAGGGATCACGGAACATCTGGAAGATATTCTCCTCAACTCTGCGGAAGATAGAGTCGGAGATATCTGCGCCAGTTCGCTTGTCATCGTGCTTGCTATAATAAAACCACTGACGGAGCAGATGCTCGCTTCCACGGACGGACGATATGCGAGGTCAAGGATAGACATTGACGATGAGTCGATCGAGCCTGCGAAGATTGACATACAAACATTGTGATCGTTGTGATGGACGATCCTCCCTTCGGACTCCCTGCTCTTGATAGAGTGGGGAGTTCTTTTGTTGACATGGTCGATGATATGATGTGATCATGATCCCCAATATCGAACTACCATTCCCACCGTCAGCGAACACATACTATCGGTCGATCCGAATGGGTCAGTCGTGTCGAGTCATCATGAGCAAGAAGGGTCGAGAGTTCAAGCAGGAAGTGTGTCTGCTCTTGGCGGATGCTCTTGAGTCGCCAGAGTTCGCAGACTTCGAGTTCCCACTGAAGCAAAGACTCGCAGTGACCGTGTTCCTTCACGCTCCGAATCGTCGCAAGTATGACATTGACAACAGAGCGAAGGCTCTGCTAGACTCTTTGGAAGATGCGCTATTATTCGAGGACGACGAGCAGATCGACTCTCTTTGCCTTCGCAGAGGAGAGATCATCAAAGGCGGGAAGTCAATTGTCCATATCATTCCATTAGCAGACAAGAGTGATTGATTCACTCAAGTAGAATATCTCTATGCTTCAAACAACCATCGAATCGATCGCGCAGTTCACAGGAACCATCTCTGGAGTAGGAGTCGCAAGTGTTGGACTTGCATCATCCTCAGCATCTGGAGGACTCATCAACGAATCCACACTTCTTCCTCTTTCCCTGTTCATGGGAGGGATCATATTCTCAGTCGTCTTGACTTGGCGAACAGCATCCGCGAAGGCGGATCTACATCATCGACTCGACATGATCGAGAAGCGACTGGACAACATCGAGGACAAGCGATGAGGAAGCAGACATTCTTCTTGAATCTGTCAGCGTTCATCATCTGGATCTCAATCCTTGCGTTCTCGATGATACTTCTCGCATCCATGAACGGATGCTCCGCAGTGCAAGAGATCTCCGACAGCACTGGCAACATAGACAAATTGTCACAATCGAGCGAGGATCGCTTCGTCAAGATTGCCGACATTTCGACAGTCAAGGAAGTAGACAAAGAAGCAGAAGAAGGTATCATAGAACAGCAGGAGATCCAGAACTCGGTGTCGAACATTCGGCAAGCACTCCCACGGGTCGAGGATAAATCTCCTTCATGGATGACGTTGTTTGAGCGAGGATCGATTGTATTGATATTGATTGCGATCATTATCCTTCTTTGGCAAACAGGAATCGGATCACTCGTTCGATCTTTGCTTTACTCCGTCAAGTGGTTCATCCCTCGAAAAAGTATGCGAGATGCAGAGATGGACATGAAGATTGCAGACGCAGATCATGAGATGACGATACGAGAAGCAATCGCATCAAAGCGAGCATCTGACAAAGCGTACGACTCAGCATACAAAAAACTCAAACAAGGAGAATGACATGGACTTAATTCAAGGACTACTGGACTCTATATTCGCAGTTGGCGTAGGAATCATCATCGGTGTTCTTGCCGATCGACTCGGCTTTGTTGATTGGCTCAAGGGACTGGTCATTCGGAAGTAATGACTTCGATCTCTACAATTCACACGACCGTCGGGACAGAGGTTGCAACAACTGGTGTGACATTTGCGGAGGTTGCGGAATCAGACGCTCTCACAGACGGAAAGACATACTATGTCATTTGTCATGGACTGGTCGAGTCTGATTCTGCGAGCGTCGTGTCACAGTGGCGACTTGTCGATCGAACAAACTCTGACGCGGTTCTCGCAGGTTCAACTCTGAAGCGCGAGGTCACACAGGCAAACAAGACGCAAGGATATTCGTATATCGGGAAGATCACTGCGGGATCTGACGGAGGCGGGATTGCTTTTGAACAGAGTTCGAGTATCGGACAGATTGCACGAACGCAGTATCTGTCCATGATCCTTCTTGACTTGAGCGAGATGAACTCCTCCGACTACTTCTACGCGACCGACACAACTTCGGCAACACACACAACGACGATGGCGGATCGTGTTCAAAAAACTATCACAAGCGATCCAGATGACGAGTGGCTTGTGTTTGGATTCTGTGAAACTTCGATGGACTCTACATCCTTGAACGCTGAAGCCGTGTTGTATTGTGATAATCCCGCAAGCGAGAACAGCGAGCCTCTCTGGTCATACGAGGGAGAGGACTTGACAGAGATTCTTCAGTTCTGGACTTGTCGCGTGTTCACTATAATCGAGGATCCTTCTGGAAAGTCGGTGGACTTTGCAATCAAGTCGCGCGATGATGCAGTCGGAACTCAGAACACGTATGAAAGTTCTTCTCTCTTGGGGTTGCGACTCAATGCCTTTGAGCAGAGTGTGTCCGAATACACTTCTGCTGAAACCTCAACGACTGCGACAACTTGGCAAGAGTTGGAATCGCTATCCATAACGCCAGACACTACAGGCTCTGTCTTGGTCTTTGGTACTTCGATCTTTGATGGCGACTCGACGAATAGAAAAACATACGAACGCATCCAAGTTGATTCAGTCACTTCTCCAAACAGCATTCCAGACTCAGAGTTCTCCGCAAATATGAACGACGGATCTTCCTTGATCCCATTGCCATACGCGACGCTATACACAGGAACAGCCGACACTTCTGCAACTATCAGTCTTGATGTGAAGAAGGGTCACTCGGCAGACACAGGATGGCTCCAGTACACGCTCTGTGCCTTCTCGACAGAACTTGTAAGCACGGCTCCGATCACTTGGAGTGATGTTGCTTCGCAGACATACAATGGAGGAGATGTTGCAACTGACAACTACAATGCAGGCGACACAGCGACGGAGGTCAATTGATGAGCAGTACACCGACAAGGGCTACAATATACGAAGATAGTGGAACAACTTGCATGGCTCGGATCATGGGAGATGACGCGTCTGCGATCACGCAAGCGGGTCTATCTTCGATCACGTTGAACGTATTCAAGGACGACAGCACAACTGCTGAGATCACATCAACAGTGTCGATCTCGACTTCCGTGTTCGACACATATCAGACGGACGCGCGATGGAGCAACAAGGATTCGACTGGATACAACTTCCGTCATCAGATTCCCTTTACAGTGATGGACACAGGCGACGCAACCTATAGATGCGAGTACAAGTTCGTTCCAAGTTCTGGCAATCCTTGGTTTGTCGTGTATCTGATCGATACAGTGGAGATCCGTACTTCATGATGCTATGGTGGTCATCGCTTGTGGTGATACTTTCAGATCCCACGCTTCACGGATGGAGTCACTTATGCGCCTACGCTTGACATGTGATCTCTCACAAGAACAGATCGACGGTGGTTTTGACTGTACGCTCTTGACTATTCATTCACGATTCGTGGAGTGGCTTTTGTCTTTGCAGTTGCCGATCGTTGACTTCCGTATCTTCTGGCAAGACATCGACGACACAGATCCTCACATGTTCGTCACGGCAGAACTTCTACAGGACGGAGAGTTCTCTATCGATGTGAAGTTCTTGGATGAGTTACATCTGGGCGGTCGTGATGAGTGATAGAGGAATCGATGGCAAGTTTGCAAAGGGCAATCAGTGGACATTCAGAGAGAAGCCTGAGAACATCAATCTCAATGGTCGTCCAAAGGGTCGATCACTTTCTGATCACTTGCGGAAGTTGCTAGATGACGAGGAGAATGGGGAGAATCTGGCGGATGCGCTTGTCAAGATGGCGGTCGATCGTGCTTTGCGTGGCGACTTCAAGTTCTGGCAGGAGATCATGAACAGAATCGACGGTCGAGTTCCGAACACTATTGCAGGAGCAGACGGATCTTCATTGACATTCTTGATCGGTGAGGCAGTACAATCAGAAGATGAGCAACAAGAACACAACGAGGATTGATCTACTTCCGCAACAGTTGAAGTTCATACAATCAACAGCGAGGGAGTTGATCTATTCGGGAGCATTCGGAGCAGGCAAAACAAGAGCAATCTGTTATCGTCTTGCTATTCGGGCTTCAAGGGTCGGAGCAAGAGAGGGTCTGTGTCGCAAGACGGTCGTATCTTTGAAGCGTTCAACGCTCAAGACACTACTCGAAGCGGATGGATCACTTCCGCCAGTGTTGCCAGAAGGGTCGTATGAATACAAGAAGATCGACGGAGAGATCAAGATTCACGGTGGCGGATCGATCATGCTGTTCGGAATGGAGGACTCGGCTCGAATTGCCTCGATGAACTTGAGTGGAGTCGCAGTTGACGAATGTGTGGAACTCACAGAGAAGGACTGGACGATGCTTCGAGGACGGATTCGGCTTGCGATTCCAGAACTTCCCAATCAACTGTATGGGGCTTGCAATCCAAGCACTCCGCAACATTGGATCGCGAGAAGATTCGGTCTTGCAGGCGGTCATCAATGTCAGCCGAATTGCGAAGCAATCACAACAACAAGCCGTGACAATTGGTTCTTGCCGAAGGACTATGTTGAAGATCTTGAAACAATGACGGGAGTTGCTCGCAAGCGATACGTCGAGGGATTATGGGTCGGCTCAGAAGGCTTGGTCTTTCATGACTGGGATGAGTCGAAGTTCGTTGTCGATGAGATGCCTGCAATATCTACGATGGATCGAGTAGTGGTGGGAGTCGATGAAGGATGGAATCATCCGTCAACACAGATTCTGGTCGGGATCAAGGATGACAATGTGTTCGTGTTCGACGAGTTCTGTGAGCGACACATGCTCGAAGTTCAAGTCGTCGATCATGCTATCCAATGGAAAGAGCAGTATCCAGAGATCGAGTGCTTCATGGCGGATCCCTCCTGCGCGAAGTTGCGAGCGTCGATGCGACAAGCGGGACTCGATGTGATGCCTGCGGAGAACAGCGTGTTCTCTGGAATCCAGACAGTTGCAGAGCGATTGACGTTCGACAAATTGGATCGACCGCGACTGTCAGTTCATCGGAGTTGTTCAAACTTGATCAGAGAGTTCGGATCGTACGAATGGATGAGTCGGCACGATGGCACTCTGAAAGAGAGTCCGAAGAAGGAACAGGATGATTGCCTTGATTCTTTAAGGTATGCTATGGTTGAACTATGCGGAATACGGAAGTCGCCATCCATTCGGAGTATCGATCATGGCGGTCTTGACAATAGGTACAAAGTAGATCCACTGCACGATGAACGATTGTGGACGGAGATGTGAATATGCTCGGATTCAATCGAGGCGACAAGGACGAGAACAACAACATCAATGAGAAAGCGACTGATCGCCTTGCATACATGAGAGCAAGCGTTCCCGCATGGGAGAGGTCTGGCATAAGCAACACACGATCTCGATCATACGCATCCTTGATGGAGAGATTCAATGGATGGGTCTACGCTTCCGCAATGATCAACGCCAGAGCGATTGCCAGTCAGACTCTGAAATTGTATACAATCAAACCGAAGAACGGAGCGAAGGCGATCACTGCGACGAAGAGTGTCAGCAATCAAAAGCAGATGCACTTGAGAGGCGAACTTGAAAGCAAGCCATCGTCATTCGTGCAACGCAAGGCAATTCAAGGAGATATCATCGAGGTCTTGGATCATCCTGTTCTCGAACTGCTTGACAATCCAAGTCCAGAGATGGACGGATATACGCTGACAATTCAGCGAATGCTCAATCTTCAACTCACTGGGAATGCGTACTTGCATCCGATCATCTCTGAAACACTTGGAGTACCGATCGAATTATGGAACATGCAGAGCGATCTTGTGACTATCATTCCCGATGGTACGATGGATCTGGTCGAGGGGTATGTCTACGGCAAACTCCCCACAACGACTGACTTCCGCAGAGATGAAGTGTTGCACGAAAAGCAACCGAATCCATCTGATCCGTTCTATGGAGTCGGATGGGTCGAGAAGGCGATCACAGCAGTTGATCTCCTCGCTTCAATGGACAAGTACGAGCAGGATGTTCTTGACAATCAAGCACGACCAGACTGGATGGTCATGGTCAAGGATCATCTGACAGACTCGCAGTATCAGCGATTGATGCAACAGATCGATCGAGAACTCGGTGGTCGCAAGTCTGGAAGCCGTCCATTCATCTTTGAGAACGGTGTGTCGGCATCTCCGATGAACTTCAGTCCACAGGACTTGGCGTTCGATTCTGGCGAGATGCGGAAGATCGAAGTCATCTCTGCGATCTCTGGCGTTCCCGTGACGATGCTCAAGGCGAATGATCCGAATCTGGCAAGTAGTAGAGAAGGTTCAATGAATCACTTGAGAAATACAGTGATCCCATACTTGACACTGGACGAAGGATTCTTGAACAGACAACTCTTGCCGATGTTCGGACAGTATGCGGAGAATCTCTTTGTCGCATACGATGATCCCATCACGCAAGATAGACAGATCCAAGCGTCGATCGATGCCAGTGATATATCCGCAGGCATTCGGACTCGCAACGAGGTACGTCTTGAAAGAGGGCTTCCGCCAGTGGATGGCGGTGACGAGTTGATGATTGCAATGGGTCAGATGCCGATCGACACTGCGATTGAACAAGCGAGGAATCCTGCACAAGTATTCGGAGCCTTCAGCGCGTCGCCTGCTGAGATCAAGAACGAGGCAGAAGATGAGGAGATTCTTCAACTGCCTGCATTGCCAGAAGTCGAGGAAGTTGAAGAAGATCATGACAAATGTTGTGACTCGCCTGCTTTTGAAGTGTCACAGAAGATGCTATTCGACTCATCTCGATCGCTTGCAGGAGCGAAGCGCGTTACAGTCGATCGACTAAATGAAGTATATGAAGCGATGCTCTCAGGCAACGCAGGAGCGATCGAACAATTCGAGCGTGGCTTGACCGAGTGGATGGAACTCCGCATCGGTCGCCTAGTCGATTCTGGATTGCTCATCGATACGATGTTCGATGCAGATTCACAACAAGAGATCGAGCGATTGTCGAGCGAGTTTATATCTTCTGTGTCCATGCAGGGAGGACAGCAGGCACTCGATGAACTCGGAGTCGAAGTCGAATGGAACTTCCTAGATCCTTCGATTGACCGATTCTTAAAAGACTACACTTCAGAACTCGCAGGATCAATTCTTGAGGGTACGAAGCGAGATGTCGAAGCGAGGATCGATCGTGGCATTCGCGACGGTCTATCAACTGACGACATAGCAAGGAACATTCTGGATCTGACTCAAGAGGGAGCAGACGGTGTTCCAACTTTGAACAGAGCGCGGATGATTGCAAGAACAGAAGTCGCAACGATCCACGAACAAGCACGATTGCAGGCATGGGAAGAAAGCGGAGTCGTCAAGGCGAAACAATGGCAAGTATCTGCGGGAGCATGTCCATTCTGTCAAGAACTCGGCAGGATGCGACCAGATCCGATCCCACTGTCGGAGGCTTTTATCTCTGGCGGGAAGCCCATATCCGCAGGCGGAAAGACGATGAGAACATACAAGGCAATCAACACAGCACCACTTCATCCCAATTGTCGTTGTGGAACGATCGAGATTTTGACGGATGAGGATGTCACAATAGATGAGAGGAAGTTATGAACAACGAACGAACAGAATTGAAAGACTTCACGGTCAACGTCACAGCAGACATAGAGAGCAGGACTTGTATCTCTAAGATCTCCACAAGTTGCGTCGACGAGGAAGGAGAGGTCGTTCTTCCATCTGGGATCCAGACGACGAGATTCACAAAGGGTGGCGGGACTGCATTCTGGAATCATGACTACGGTGATCCAGTCGCATCGACTCGATGGCTTGAGTTGACAGATGATGGAATGGTGGCGAGTTCGTACTTTCCACCACGACCAGATGGACATGTCGGAGAATGGCGACCAGATACCGTGTTATCACTTGTCGCTTCTGGATTGTGCAATGGCGTATCAATCGGATTCTCGTACATTGAAACAAGAGAGCCGACTGCGAAGGACAAGTCAAGATTCAAAACAACAGGCAACGAACTTCAGCGAGTGATCTCAAAGAGTCGCCTGCTTGAGTATTCGTTCGCGCCACTTCCAATGAACGAGGACGCTCTTGTCATGGCAGTCAGCAAGGGACTCATCCGCAAGGATGGAACGATCAACGAAGATGCAGTCAAGGCGTGTCGGCTAGGATCAGAAGCCAAGATCGAACAACGCTCACTCCGACTGGATCGAGCGAAGGCTCTGCAACTTGATCCCGCGAAGATGACACGACTGGTCATAGAACGACTACAGGGTCGAGTATATTGACTCGCTTTTGTATATTAGAGGCATAGTTTGTCGCAAGAATTGAAGCGAGCCGAAGCGAACGCGAGTCGGATGCGATGTTGGAGCAAGACAATTCAATTAACTTTTTACTTTTTAGGAACATAGAACAATGAATCGCAAACAACTAATCAATCAGATTCGCAACTTGAGCCACGCTCAATGCGATCAACTCGGTGTATCTGCGCCATTCAAGGGTCAGGCATCCTTGAAGATGGTCGAAGCATGGCTCGGTGATGCTACGCTACTCGACGCAGATGGGAACGCTCTGGAACTTGAGAACATCTTTGCTGACTCTGATCCCGCAGAAGTCACTCTGCACAGTGGAATGCCTGCGGAAGAAGAAGCAGAAGAAGCAACAGAAGAAGCAGTCGAAGTCGCAGTCGCTCCAGAGGCAGACATGGAAGCAATGATCAAGCGATCAGTCCAGTCCGCGATGGGCAAGTCAACACGACTCGCGCTTCCTCGCACTTCCGTTTCAATCACTTCAGATGCAAAGAAGTCTAAGCAGTTCGGCACTGGATACGATCAGCACTTGGCAGGTCAATGGATCGGTGCAAAACTCTTGAACATTCCAACTGCTCAGAAGTGGTGGAACAGTAATGGAATCAAAGCACAGAACGAAGGCACGAACAGCGCAGGCGGTTACTTAGTGCCAGATCCACTTCAAGACGCAATCATCCGAGTCCGTCAAGACGCGGGAACTTGTAGAGCAACAGCGCAAGTCTATCCCATGTCAAGCGACACTCTGAACGTGCCAACTTTCACAAGTGGCTCCACAGTGAGTTATCCAAATGAAGGATCAGCAATCACAGAGTCATCCGCAGTATGGGGATCCGCAAATCTGGTAAGCGTCAAGCGAGCATGTCTGATGAAGTGGTCGAACGAACTCGGCAGTGACTCAGCAGGATTGTTTGATCTCGCAGGCGTTCTCTCTGAGTACATGGGCGAAGCACTCGCAGTAGAAGAAGATAACTGCTTCATCAATGGCGACGGCACTTCAACTTATGGATCCGTAACAGGACTCAAGAACAAGGCGCACTCCTTCGTCACAGGCGCAGGGACAACGTGGTCAGACTTGACACTCGCGAATCTCGCATCGACTGTCGGAACACTTGGCGACAAGTATCACAGACGAGCCTCATGGATCATGAGTCGTCAGTTCTTCTCACAGGTTGTCTTGAGAGTTATTGCAGGAGCAGGCGGAAACACTATCGACTCACTCGGTATGGGAGCAACTGGATCACAATTGCTCGGATATCCTGTGTTCTTCAGTGACCAAGCACCGACCACAACTGCTGTCGATATCGACTCTTGCTACTTCGGTGACTGGGCAGGTGGCGTAGTGTTCGGAGATCGCAATGGAATTGATATCGCGACAAGCGAACATATCAACTTCGCAGAAGATCAAGTCAACATTCGTGCAACTTCACGATATGACATTCAAGTTCACGACGGCTCTGCCTTCGTAGCACTAGCAACCGCTTCCTCTTAATCGAGAAAGCGATGAGTATTCGGTGGGGTCGGGCTTCTGCCCGATCCTGCCATCATGCTCGACAATCAAGGAACAGCAATGGCAACAAGCACAACTGCAATCACAACACTCCAAGCAGTCAAGCGATATCTCAGATTGACCACGACTTCAGACGATCGGTTGCTCGTTGAACTTCTTGACTCTGCGACAAATCGGATCGAGGCATTCTGTCAGCGATCCTTTGTCACGAAGTCATACAAGTCTTTTGTCAATGGGAGTGGAACAGGCACTCTATCACTTCCGAACTATCCAGTCACAGCAATCAGGCGACTTGGATGGAGTCGCAAGAACGCGATCACAATCAGCGCGACTACTTCCTCGGATCTTCGAGCGACAGCAGAAGTGCAAGACGACTCGATTGTTCTCAAGCGATGGGATTCAGCAGGAACAGAAGTCGCAACGACTTTGACTTTTGCAAGTTATCTGACAACATCATTGATGGCGACGCAGATCACAGCAACTACAGGATGGACAGCGACAGCAGATGCGACCGTGATGTGTGACGAGTTGATGCGACAAGGCGGTCAAGATGCTATCACGACAGATGCAAAGGTCTTTTATATCAACAGCACAGATGGTGAATATCGTGTCGACGAGGATTCTGGACGGATCGACTTGCTCGGTTCGCAGTCAGAAGCACTCTGGTATCCGTCGGATCCGAACGCAGTATCCTTCCCGCGTGGAAGTCACAATATCTACGTGGATTATGACGCAGGATATGGTCAAACGAGCGTACCGAAGGCACTCCAAGAGATAGCATGGGAACTCGTAGCGACTGCATATCATGGCGGGAAGCACGATCCAACTATTGCAAGTGAGTCGCTTGATGGATATTCGTATTCGACAAGGAACGCAATGGAACTGAGGACAGACCAGATGACACGAATGGCTCCATATAGGCGGAATGCTGAATGAGTTTGTCGGGATTGATCCAGTCACTCGGAGTGAGTGTCGACATTCACACAGTCACTGAAACAGTCGACGCAGGCGGATTCCCCATTCGCACATATGCTCTATCACAAAGCGGAGTCGAGTGTGCAATCTTCCCCACTTCAGCAGATTCAGTAGTTGAGGGAGGACGACCAAGAGGCAAGATCACAGCGAATGGATATCTGTTGCCGAGTATCACAATCAATCATACTGATCGGATTGTCTTTGAAGATCCAGACACAGGAACGACTCGGACTTTTGAAGTCACTTCTGCAAGACGTTCGCTCATGCTTCACAAAGATAATCACATGCAAAAGCGAATCGTGGATCTTGTGGAGATCGAATAGATGGGCGTGAAGGTCGAACTACAATTTGGAGAATTTGAAAGCAAGTTTTTTGATGCAGTTGGTGATGAAATGGTCAAGGCGGGAATGATATTCCGAAGGAACTTGTCAACGGTGTTGCGAACATCAGGAAAATCCCCGCCACCATCGCCAGACGGTTCATATATTCCGTATAATCAAACAGGAACGCTTGCAAGATCATGGATGTCGAGCAAAGGCGCAAAATTTGGCACGAAAACAATCACGGTTTCTGTTGGAACAAACCTAATGTATGCAAAGTTTCTTGTTCAAAAGACAGGTAAGGGAAAGCGAAATTACATCAGCGAAAAACTTGCGTGGCGAAGAAAAACAAAAAGAATGATGTTGAAGCGGTTGGATGCGAAGCGTCTGATCGCGTCAGCCATTAAAAGTCTTGTAACTTGGGGAGTTTGAGATGAGCCAAGATATCAAAACAGCAATCTACACAAAACTCACAACAGACCAGTCGGAAGGGTCATTGTGGGATCTAGTCGGTGGCAGGATCTACGAGATGGAAGGCAAGGACGACGCAGATCTTCCATTGCTAGTCTACGAGGTCACATCCTCGCCAGTGCAGGGTTTGTACAATGGGACAATCATTGTGAAGGCACAGGTCGTGTTCACAATCTACGGACACAGGCGACTCGGATCGGCAAGCATTGGAACGATCGAGGAGAAGTTGTATGACTTACTCAAAGACGTTGAACTTGCACCGAGTGGATACGATAGAGGAGTGGTCGTGGCACTGGATCGAGATCGGAGAACTGTATTCGACGAGATCATTGCGAGCGAGTCGGTCTATTCAGTGGAAGCAACTTCAACAAGTTAAAGGACAAAAACAATGGCAAGAATAGTTGGAAACGAAGGGTCAATGACATGCAGTGGTCATGGTATTACTGCAAACGCATGGTCAATGTCAATTAGTAGGGTTGTCAATGATGTCACAGCATTTGGTGATGCGACATCTTCTTTTAGGGGTGGACTTCCCACATACACGGGAAGCATATCAGGATTCATGGATGATGGTACTGACCCGAATTTGGGTTCTGCTGAATTTACAACAGGTTCAACAGTCGATATTGTATTGATAGCATCGGGAGGTAATACATACACTGGAACTGCTGTCATATCAGGTGCTTCGATAAGTACATCAAAGACAGGCGAGGCAACAATATCGCTTGATTTCTCATTCACAGGTGTTGTTACTGAAGCATGGTCTTAATCTGTGCTATGATTCCCGCATGAAACATGAACGAATCGAAGTACCGATCCTCGATGGAGAATCTGCATGGCTTGATCGACTCACGCCACGCCAGATGATCGCCATCGGGGATCGCTTATGGTCGGAACAACGCAAGCGACTCATCCAAGACATGAAAGATGCAGAGGTCGAATCGGCAGAACGAATGTCGGCTCTGCAACAACACGACAACAAGCGCGGACTAATGAGCGAGATCGTACATCACGCGATCGTCTTGCATGGCTCTCTGGACATTATCGAAGAAGCGTCCAAAGGCAAGAACGCGGAGAACGCGGATGGCTTGCCAGACAACTTCAGCGGATCGAGTGAGGATGCGATGAAGATCGCGCTGTCGCTCATCGGTGCAGAACTTGACTCTGATTCAGGGTCACAAACAAAAAAAAAGAAGTAGAGAAGCGACCACGATGGGTCACAAACTCTGCGCTCCTCTCACAATACTTTTCAGGGTTCGGAGATCCTATGGACATCCCGATCGACTTGTTCTTGCTCCTGCTCGATAGAATCAGTTATGTTCGACAGTTGGATTCGGACGCTCCGATGAGCGATCGAGAACTCGTCGAGTTCACTGCTCACTTCAACTCACTGGAAGAATAGAACAATGGCAGAATCAATCGGAAAGATCACAGTAGCAATCGAAGCACAGACGGCAGAACTGCAATCGGGACTCCAGAAGGCAGAGCAAGAAGTCAAAAAGTCAGCCGACAAGATGGCAGAAGGTCAGCAAAGTCTGGGAAAGAAGATATCTGGATCATGGACTGAGATGTCGTCGAAGTTAATGGTCATGCAGGCATCGATCGACGCGACAGCGAGTGCCTTGCAAGTAATGGGAGATATTGTCGGAATATGGGGAGAAGAAGGAATATCCTC
>Ga0098053_1000433_pt1 | contig 14231 bp, 12 predicted proteins | sample 15BtaG_FD_77068 | JGI IMG/M metagenome (GOLD analysis project Ga0098053, IMG submission 77068) | Marine viral communities from the Subarctic Pacific Ocean - 15B_ETSP_OMZ_AT15312_CsCl metaG | ecosystem: Environmental > Aquatic > Marine > Oceanic | place: Pacific Ocean | collected 2015-01-18 | reverse complement strand
CACCTGACATTACACAACCTACTCAGGCAGAGATAGATGCGGAGATTATAAGACTTCAAACAGAATATGATTCACAAGAATATGCAAGGGATAGAGTACCAGAGTACCCAGATATAGGTGACCAACTTGATGCTTTATTTCACGCTGGAGTATTCCCAGATGATATGGCAGCAAAAATTCAAGCAGTTAAAGATGCACACCCAAAACCAGAGGAGTAATTAGATAAATACTATATATAGTTCGGAGATATCATTATGGCAAGAATACACGGTGCCGCTACAGCAGGCGAAAACTTAGCAGGAAACATTAACTTTTATACAATGTATTTAAAGACATTGGATATTTCTTATACTGGTGATATATTAGACCAAACACAACAAAACTTAGATGATGTTGTAAATATTATATCATTGGTAGCACAGCCTGTCATTATGAATAATCCGTTACCAGTTACACTAGATGGTATTGCACCAACATTAACAGGTGCAGGTATGTTATTTAAATTTGCAGTAGAACACGGCAAAGTGTTTGAGGCAGGTGGGGATAATGTTGCAGTTCTGAATCAAATCTTTCTAGGCACAACAATTGATGGAGTCACACTTGAACCTGCAAATGTAGAGTTCATAATGTCAGACCTTCTCTAAATTACTTAAATAAGTTTTTGATAGTTTTACAAAATTTTGTAGGACGTTTAGGAGTTATAGGTAATGAATTCTCTTCAATCCATTCAGGAAACTTTTCAAACAGTGTTTTCCACTGAATCATCTCATTATATAAGTCTACTATCTTCTTTAGATGTTCAGTAGTGTTTGGATAATTGTGGTCAGTTTTTAATTTATTGATACGTTGTTTACATTCGTTTAAGTCATCAATATCTCTATTGATTGCTACAAATATTTTTTCGAATGATTCTATCTTATTGAATTTGTTGATAAGAAATTGATGATGTTTGTTTTTGGGTTTACCGTCATACAGAAACATAATTTCTTGTAAATCATAGTATAAGGCTTTCACTGGATTGATACTCTCTCGGTATCTTTTCGTTATTTCTTCAATAGCAAATTCTGAACTTTCAGTTGATAAATTTTCCAACACACTTATAGCCAATATATTAATACGTTGACTACTTGCTGATAGTGCCTTCTTTGATTCTTCTTTGACTTTTGCGATTACAATATCTACAAGACGTGATTCAGTAACATTTAGACCCCTTTTCAGATACTCCACATGTCCTGGACTTGAATGAACAATAGTTCTTCTCAAACTTTCTGTTATTTTTTCACCTTTAAGAACTTGTTTACAATCACGAATGAATCGTTGCTTTTCTAGGTTGATGATATGATTCATTATGTCTCCTCTAAACTCCTCCCTACATTAGTATTTACTATTTTGGGAAATTCTCAAAGTGACGATATAATGTCTTTTACGATTTTTAATTTCTTTTTTCTGAATAAGGTCCGTCTTGTGCCGGGATGAAGTGGTTTAGGTATATAGTTAGTATCAACCCAGGCATATCCACCTGATTCGTGATTTATTTCTGGCATGAATTCTTCTTTAACTAGTATAGCAAAAGAGTAGTAACTAAATTCTCCATTTCTTGTGTGATATTGGTCTAATGGATATATCTTAAGGACATCTTCTTTAACACTTATATTTAATTCTTCTGTTATTTCTCGCAATAGTGTTTGAGAAATGTTTTCATAGTTTTCTACTTTACCACCAAAGAATCCCCAATTTCTAGGAAATGATCCATTCATTGCTCGTTGTTGAAGAAGTATGCGACCTGTGTTTTTTGCGATTATACATCCACCGGCGGCTTTTATTTTTGATTCTTTCATTACGGTGTAGTTACTAGTTCTAGTCTCCAATATCCTGCTTCATATATTCCTTGGAATGTATCAGTCCATTCCCCTTTCTCAAATTTGAATTGCTGTGATGTAAATGTGTTTTCTACATAAGCACGAGTAGTATAAGCACTTGCGTCAAAACTAAGCACCCATGCAGTTCCATTATATTCCATAATATCATTCGCAGAAACATCAATTCCCCATACACTGCTACTAGTAGCATCATCTAATGTTAGATATCTTTGTCCCACTGCCGCCGCTGGTAAACTATTGAATCCAGGTTTGGCTGTAGAGGCATTAACAATCTTATCAACTGCTGTTACTGTATTTGTAGGTAGTGTGTCTGTATCTATTGCAAATTCTAAAGTATTATCAGCACCGGTTAGTGACAATGTGCCAATAACATCAGCATTAAGGTCATCTATTTCTCCATGATATTTCAATCGAAGTCTTGATACTCCACTATCTAATGTGCCATATTCTTCAAGAACAGTGTCCCATGCAATGTTAGTATCATAGTTTCCATTTTCATATGGACTACATAATATATCTCCACCACTCTCAAAAACTCGTAAGGCATAGTTTCCTGGAGTAACAATAACACTTGATTGAGCATTTAAATCTCTAAAGAACTCGAAAGCATCCGGGTCGTAATCAAGTGTATCTAAATCTGTGTATGTGTAAATGTTATTAATAATGTTTCTAACTACATTCTGTCTTGTTACTTGTGCAGGTGGGTTAATCCAAACAGGAATTTGAAATATCAGTGTTGCGATATCAATTTGGTCTTCAATTCCTGCAGGTATTCCTCTGCTTGTCCATTGTAAGTCAGTCATTTCTACTACTGTAATAGTAGTCCAGTCTACTGGATTATCATTGTGTTGTATTTCTAATGCTGGATTAAACAATACTAATATTTGTTCAAGTAGTTGTAATTTTTGGTCTGTATTAGAAGTCCAAATATCTACTTGCATATTCAGTAAGTAAGGAACTGGCATTAATCGTTTTACACTATATTTCTGTCCAGGCTCATTTGTATAAGATTGAGTGGTATCATCAAATTTTCTTTCATTAACACTTACAGCATCATGAAAAAACGGCTCTTGTAGTCGTTGTCTGTCTGGTATTAAACTTTGAACATGCGCCGCAATAAATGGAGCAGAGTTCACTACATTCTCAGAGTTTCCCTTGAGAATAGTTGCCGCCATACGAGATACATCTCCGTATCTTGATGGAACTCTGATATAATAATCAGTTGTCCCGTCATTCATTTTCTTTCCAGTTTTAACTGTAAAGCCACTAAACATTCTAATAAATTGTAGAATGTATCTTCGAATTTGATTGTCATAGAAATGATTTTGTGCCATATTAGTCTACCTTTGGTCTTACTGCTTTTGACAGATTTACTTTTGATGAAATAATAGTGCCGTCATCTAGTGTTACTGTGCCACTATTGTTAATAAATTGATTATGTAGTGCGTGTCCAACTTCCCATGCTCCATCGTCATCATTAATTCTGTACCACTTATTCTCTCTATATTGAAATAATCTTGATGGAGTATAATCAGTTCTTAAAAAATAAGAATCATCTGACGGAGAATCAGGAAACTGTGTTCCATGAACAACTGTTGCGTAATCTACATCATCTGGATGATTGCTTGGTGTTGCATACATTAAGTTGTTTGTTCTGTAGTCCCAGTATTTTCCAGGAACATTGTCTTGGGCTTCTTGTACAACAGCATCAGTAATTTGGAGTTCTTTATTGTAAGTAGATAGAATATTCTTTAAGTCATCTGCATCTTCACCAGTACCAAGAATATCTGAGTATTCTTGTGTATCTTGTAATTGCTTACAACGAACTCGCCAAATATGTGGCCACCATCCTGCGTCAAATCCACCAGCATCTTTCGTTGCTTCTTGGACTACCCAATACTGATTAACAGCATCTGGGTCTTCACCGTCATTACCCTCAAGCATCATGTCTTCACGCATATGAGGAAGTTCGATTACATCGCCAGTCATTATTTTACGACCTAGCATGTTAACCATTTCGTTCAAATGTAGAGTGAACACTTGTTGGTCATTACCTAAGAACATACCGAATTGCGATAATTCGAAATCTTGGTCAGATACTGTATATACGCCTCTTAAGTCGTATAAATCTTTTTCATATTTTCTATCACGGTTCTCTAAAAAGAGCAAATCTTGTATTGCAGGCATAGCCGGATCATACTCTGCGTCAGTTTTATCTTGTGAACCGATATACTTATGTATCAGAAGAGATGTTCCGCCATGGTCAAAATGTGCTTTAACTGTTTTATCAATAAATTTGTAATCGTTACCCTTTTTAGGATTCCATAGGCTTAGTCTACCCATATTAAATATTCTCCAATTTGACTTCTTACTGTATTTATCATATAATAGTGTTATGTTATTTCAAAAATTATAAATAACTTTTTAGGAAGGCAAAAATATGTTAAATCAAGATAATCAAGGATATATTTCAGTAAAAGAATTAGTTTCGCCTTTTACGGTAAGACAGTTTAAATTGTGGGCAATAAACCCTGCTAATATACATCGTGGTAACGCAGTAAATGGGGAATACTACGCAAAACATCGTAAAGGTAGAGAGTATAATGTCTGGTGGAGTAAAGAGCCACCACGAGAAATGTGGGAGCCTGTAGTAGATAGACTGAGTAGATATATCGATGTGATTTTTCAAGAAAAAGAATGGGATATTCATATAGTTGACACTATTACAACAAGACCAGGAAGTTCTAAGATTAGGGCTCATATTGATACTCCTTATAGATTTGAAGATTTTGCACACACAACAAATGATGAAGTTTTTGGAGTACAATGTATAATTCCTTTAGATAGATTTACAATAGAAAATGGAGCAACGTGTGTTCTGCCTGGTTCATATAAAGATAAGTTTTATTATAAAGATATAGAAGAGAACCAAGAAGAATATAATGAATTATTAACGACACAAGGTTTTCAATTTGTTTCAAATCCTGGTGATGCGTTAATGTATAACGCAAGAACATTACATAGTACTATGCCAAATAATAGTGAAGAATTTAGAAGTGCGTTACTGATAAATGCTCTTGATATAAACATAATAAAAAGAATTAAAGAAGTGGATATGTCGAATAAGGGAGCGAATTTTCGTTAAAAATGATGAAAAAATTGACAAAATGATAAATGTAGCATATAATAGTTGATATTATTGATATATAAAATATAAGAGGGACTAGTGACATTAGAAATGGTAAAAAGAAAAAAGAAGTCAATGAGAAGAAAATTTGCTGATGAAATTTATATGGGTTTGGAACCCAGTTGGAAAGATACAGATAAATGGACCGCAGAACAATACTATAGAGAACGGGCACGTACTCCGTATTATTATAGGTACTATTATAAAACAAAAGATTTTGTTTCATGGGTAGTAGATTGGATGAAATCTAATGGTTATTCTAAAGAAGACATCAAATCATATAAAGCGGCAGAAGATTGGCGTACTAAAAGTACTCTTGGCGGATATATAAGAGCATTGTCAAGAGGCATGCCAGAAAATCATGAAGATATTGAAGAATACTTCGCAACAATGGATGGTATATCAGCAACATCTCTGTTAGATGCAACAGAATGTGTTAAAAAAGAATTAGAAGTTATTATTGAAATGGGCAAAAAAATAAAAATAGAAAAAGCAAATACAGTTTCAGTTAAGAAATATAGACCAACTATTCAACAACTTTTATTTGCGAAATCTTTAGAAATGTCAGACGACATTGAAGATTTTATTGATGAATATGATGGGACAACAAAGATGTTGGCTAAATTTGACCCTCAACGAATGCTATTGATTACAGGTGCAAAACCAAATCATGCTAAAATCATATCAAAATTGTATGAACCGACGTTTAAAGATTTTGATGAAATTCTTAATCCACCAATTATTACGAATAAACATCAAAAAGATATGCATCAACAACTCAAAGAAGGTTACTCACACTTGACTAAGAGTGTTATAAGAAATCAGCATAAGATGTATCAGAGTATTATAAACGCATGTGATAATATCGTATTAAAAGGAAAAGTAACAAGAAAGCCACGTAAGAAAAAAGTAATAAGCAAAGAAAAACAAGTCAAAAGTTTCAAATATTTAGACCATCATCCAGAAACAAAATCAATTAGTGTTCATCCAACTGAATTAATAGGGGCAAATGCCGCTATTGTATACAACTCTAAGACAAGAAAATTAGGAATATACTATGCTTCTAACATAGACCCTAAGGGATTAAAGAGAGACGGTTCAGGATTAAGTGTTAAAGGCACATCTATTCAAGGATTCGACCCTAAAAAGAGTGTATCTAAGACACTTCGAAAGCCACAAGAACAGTTAGCAAAGTTTAAGAAAGTAGCAAAACGTTCATTAAACAAAGAATTTGATGCTATTACTACTGTTGAAGTAAAATTGAACGGAAGATTCAATGTTCATAGTTTGATTATCAAAGTTTTTTGATATGACCATTGATGGTAGTTCAAAGAAATTCATAGTTAGTGGATGTAGTTTCTCTGCGCCAGACTTCTTAGTAGAAACATGGCCTAAATTATTTACGACTCATTTGCCCGACTACACTTTAATAAACAAATCAGCACAGAGTAGAGGCAATGGATTAATTTCAAGGGCTGTGATTTATGAAGTCCAAAACCAATTACAAAATGGTGTTTTACCTGATGATATACTAGTAGCCGTACAATGGTCAGGTTGGGGTAGACACGAAAATCATATATCAGACCTTTCCTTACTGTCATCTAGTGATGAACAGGTTAGACCAATCTCAAAGAGAGTACAAGGTTTTATTGATAATTATACTAACTCTTGGGAGATAATGAACCATCATTGGGACACAAAAAACTCCAAATTGTATTATTCAATGCTTTACTCCGAAAAAGGCAAATTAATAGAATCATTAGAGCATATCTTAAGAACTCAATGGTTTTTAGAAAAACACAATATAAAATATTTTATGACTAATATGATAAAGTTTTCTGATAGTTGTGATGAAACCGAACATTTATTTCAAATGATTGATAAATCTAAGTTTTTGCCTATTCTAGGAATGCTTGAATGGGCACAATCTACTGGTTTGCCATTGCTTGACAATGGTCATCTTTCGCTTGAACAAAACAGTATCTTTGCCGATACTGTTGTTTTGCCATTTTTGATAAATACTGTTACAAGTAGTTAACTATAAACGTATTTGAGGGTCATATAATGCCAAAACAACGCAATAAAATAAAAAACGATGTAATTAAACAGATTAGACTGTTACTTGGTGACGGGATGGTCGATATTGAATTAGACCCAGAACACTACGACCTTGCAATCGATATTTCATTAGACAAGATTAGACAACGTTCTGAAAACGCAGTTGAAGAAGATATGTATACTATCGAACTTAAAAAAGATGTCGATGAGTATTCTCTTCCCGCAGAAATAACAGAAGTAAAGAAAATTTGGCATCGTTCATTCGGTCATGGTATATCTACTGGTGTTGATATGGACCCATTTGAATTAGCATATGCGAATTCATATTTCTTTATGAACAATCACGTTGGTGGTATATCAACATACGAACTATTCTCTCAGTACCGTGAAACTCTAAACAGAGTTGCGGCAACTGACATACAATTCATTTGGAATCCAAACACTCATAAGATGAAACTTTTAAGAAAAATGAGAGCAGATGAAGTTGTTCTACTTCATGTATACTTAGAACGTCCAGATGACCAACTACTAACAGACCCATATCTAAAATCATGGATGAGAGATTACTCACTAGCATACTGTAAAAGAATGATTGGCGAGGCTCGTTCTAAATTTGCTACACTACCAGGCGCACAAGGCGGAGTTCAATTGAACGGTGATGCCTTAAAAGCAGACGCAATGGCAGATATAGAGAAATTAGAAACTGAATTGAAACTATATATCGATGGTTCAGCACCCCTTGGTGTTATGATTGGCTAATCGTGGCTCTTATAAAAACGCCATGTCAAAGTGTCTGTAAATATAACAAACACAACTTCTGTATCGGATGTAAACGTCACATGAATGAAATATTAGACTGGCTTGATTACACTGACGATATGAGAGAAGCCATAATGAAAGACTTAAAAGACCGAGATATTAATTCAGAAAAAGGTTGACATTCAGTCAATTATTGTAGTATAATAAACCTATTAAGTATGGAAATAACCAAATGATAATAGGTATTACAGGACTAATCAGTTCAGGCAAAGGCACAGTTGCCGACATTCTAGTAAACGAACACAATTTCACTAAGTTAAGTTTTGCAGATAAACTCAAAGATGGTGTTGCTACTATATTTGGTTGGGACCGTGCTATGTTAGAGGGAGATACAACAGAAAGCAGAAACTGGCGTGAAACTGGTGATGTGTTTTGGACTAGAGAAACAGGTCGTTGGATAACACCTAGATTAGTCTTACAAGAGTTTGGCACTGATTGTATGCGTAATGGTTTCTATGACGGTGTTTGGGTTAGTCTAGTCAAACAAGAAATTATCAATAATCCTCAAAACAATTACATCATTCCTGATGTACGATTTCCTAATGAAATACAAATTATAAAATCTCTCGATGGTGAGATTTGGAATGTTAGACGAGGTGAATTACCAGATTGGTGGGGATATGCCATACAAGATAATAATAATTCTGATTCGACACTAATGAAAGACTATCATCCTGAAATTCATCAGAGTGAATGGAGATGGATAGAAAAGGATGAGCAGTTCGATAGAATAATTCAAAATGACGATACAGTCAAGACTCTATATAGTAAAATTTCAGACACGTTGTCTACGTAGTTAACCCCAAAAACAGCGTTTTTTCTTGATTTTGACTAAATACAACTAGTAAAACGGGTTTATTCAGATTAAATAACAAGGAGAAAATACTATGGCTACATTAGTATCACCAGGTGTATCAGTAACAGTTAGTGACGAGTCGCAATATGCGGCAGCCACACAAGGTACCCTACCATTATTAGTTATTGCTACGGCAAGTAACAAATCAGATGCATCGGGGAGTGCAACGGCCTCTGGAACAGTTCCAGCAAATGCCGGTGTTGCCTTTCTAGTATCATCACAGAGAGAGTTAGTCGAAACATTCGGCGAACCAAATTTTTATGAAGTTGGCGGTTCAGTTGTACAAGGTGCTGAAACAAGCGAATACGGATTATTGGCAGCATATCAATATCTAGGAGTATCAAACAATGCTTACGTTATTCGTGCAGATGTCGATTTAGCAGAACTAGAAGCATCTTCAACAGAGCCAGCAGGCGTTATCACAAACGGAACGCACTGGCACGATACATCAAAAACAGATTTCGGACTATTCAAATGGGATGGTTCAGCATGGGCTTCAGCATCAGTATTAGTTTCTGATGGCGAACCAGCATCCACTGTTGGCAATGCGGGCGACTACGCAGTTGATTCGTCTACTAATCCTGTCACATACCATGAAAAAGTTAGTACTTCTTGGATTCAGATGGGCGACACGGGTTCAGCAGACTTTCAATTTTCAATGTTTGATCCTGCATTAAATTCAACAGGCGCGGCACTAGTGTCGGGTGATTTATATGTGCGTACGACATTACAAGGTGGCGGATTAGACGTAGATTTATCGTCTTATAGTTCTACATCAGGATTGTTTACTTCAATACAAGCACCAATTTACGCATCAGATGATTTAGCATCAGCGGCGTTGTCTACAGTAGGTGATGTTTATACTAAAACTCATGCAACACTTGGCTCTTGGGAATTAAGACGCCACACAGGTGCGCCTACATCAGTTCTTACTTCGGGAGCAATTCCGAATGTCAACGATATTGATGTCGATTTTGTACTTGAAGGTGTTAGTTTAACGTTTGCATCGGGCACAGGATTAGATACAATAGTTACAAATTGTCAATCAAACGCATCATTAAATGCTTTAAATGTTAGTGTTGAAAAAGTTGGAACAAATAAAATTCGTTTCATTAAGACAGACGGTCTTGAACTTAACTTAGAAATCTCATCAGGTCACACAGGATTGGGTTTCTCATCGGCTTCAAATACAGCATCAGTTTGGGAATCATTAGTTTATCAAGCAAGTGCAACACAAATTACGGGTACAATCGCAGAAGGTACTCTATGGTATAATTCAACTCTAAATGTTGAGATTCTAAAGAATACAAACGATAGTGGAAACATGGTATGGGAGAGATATGCATGGTCAGAAGATGTAGACGGCGAGCAACCAAGTGAATTACAACTAGTTACAGGTGCTCCAACAAAACGTAAAGATGGTACAACTGCTCTAGCAACAGGTGACATTTGGGTTGACGGCGATTCAGTTCCTTATCCAACAGTATATCGTTGGTCAGGTTCAGCATGGGTCAAATTAGACAATGCTGACCAATCATCTACTAATGGACTAGTGTTCAGTCACTATTCACACGATGCACCAACAGGTGATGCAGTTGATCCGAGAACAGTCCACGCATCAGCGGCCAATCCAGATTTACATCCGGAAGGCATATTGATGATTAACATGGACTACACTACTTACAACGTTAAGACACATACTGGCGGTAAGTGGGAATGGGCTTCAGGTGTAAATACTGACGGTTCAGGCAAGTTCGGCGGTGATGCTCAACGACACATGGTTGTCGAAGCAATGCAGGCAGCAATTTCTTCAAACGATGGAATTCGTTCAGAAGCAGTTTATTTCAATCTAATCTCGGCTCCAGGATACTTCGAGTTAATGGACGAGATGATTACATTGAATAAAGACAAGAAAGAAATCGCATTTGTAGTTGGTGATTGTCCATTGACATTAGAATCAGATTCAACATCAATGAAAGCATGGGGAACAGCAAATGTTCCAGCAGAAACTTACGCGGCAATTTATTACCCACACGGCTTGTCAAGTGACTTGTCAGGTAATGATGTAGTTATACCTTCATCAGCAGTTGCTCTAAGAACTATTGCATTCTCAGACCAGGTTTCATACCCATGGTTTGCTCCAGCAGGTCTTACTCGTGGTGTAGTTTCAAACGCATCACAAGTTGGTTATGTAAATTCAGAAGATGAGTTTGTTAAAGTACAATTGAGTGAAGGTCAACGTGATGTTCTTTACGGACAACGTATGAATCCAATCGTAGACTTCCCATCAACAGGAATGGCAGTATATGGACAGAAGACTACACAAGCAACATCAAGTGCTTTAGATAGAGTAAATGTTGCACGTTTAGTTAACTATATGCGTCACAACTTAGACCAGTTATCTCGTGGATTCTTGTTCGAGGTAAACGATAAGATTACTCGTGACAATATGAGAGATGCGGTAGAACGTTTCTGTGGCAATCTTGTTACACAAAGAGGTTTATATGACTTCTTAGTAGTGTGTGACGATTCAAATAACACACCAGCAAGAATTGATAGAAATGAACTATGGGTAGACGTAGCAATTCAACCAGCGAAATCTGTTGAATTTATTTACATCCCACTACGCATTCGTAACACTGGCGAAACATTAGCATAATATAGACTAGAAGGTTTAGTTTAAAACCCCTCCTCAGTGAGGGGTTTTTTATTGGGCGGCTATATGCTAACTGATAAATACAGTTATGAGAATTAATGAAGTCATATTACACGAAGAATTACTAGATGTAAAGTCTGTGATAAATTCGTCTATCAAAAAGTTAGATAAAGTTTTTAAGAGCAACAAACACGAACTAAGAATAGTTGGCGGTGCTGTTAGAGACCTTGCTTTAGACAAGACTCCAAAAGATATTGATTTGGCAACAGACGCCACACCAGATGAAATGATTGCTATGCTCGATAAAGCGAGTATTAGACACAAACCAACAGGTTTAGAACATGGAACTATCACAGCAATCCTAGATAATGAACCATTTGAAATCACAACACTAAGAGCAGACACAGAAACGGATGGCAGACATGCTGAAGTAGAGTTTGTTCGTAGTTGGGAAGAAGATGCTAAACGCAGAGACTTAACATACAATGCTATGAGCATGGATATGGAAGGTAATGTATTTGATTACTTTAACGGAATGGACGACTTACAAGATAAAGTCAGTAACTTCGTGGGCGATGCAGATGAACGTATCAAAGAAGACTATCTAAGAATATTAAGATACTTCAGATTTCAAGGCAGACTATCAACACCAAGTTGGAACGAAGATACATTAAAAGCAATCAGTTCAAATGTAAAAGGTTTACAGAATATAAGTGCTGAACGTATATGGCAAGAAATGAGTAAAGTTCTTGCAGGTAATAATGTTGCTAACGTTTTAACTCATATGACTAAATCAGGTGTCAGTAAAGTTATAGGATTATCAACAAATGACTTGAACAAAGTAAAAGATAAAGGCAATCCTATTATCGCATTAGCACAAATGGGGAACACAACAGACATAGCAAAACGTTGGAGATTAAGTAACAACGAATCGGCTCTGTTAGACTTTTTAGTTAAGAATAAAAACAATTCACTTGACCAAAAGAAAGTAGAAGATATGATTGCTGATGGAATTGATAAGAATTTAATTTCAGCACTAGTAACAATACAAGGCAAAGATTTAAATGTTGATGCTAAAGTTCCAGATTTTCCTATTACAGGAGCAGATTTAATCGCAAAAGGTATGAATCCTGGACCACAAATGGGTGCGAAACTTAATTTATTAAAACAACAATGGAAGCAAAGTAACTTTACTGCTACTAAAGATGACTTGTTAAAAGAGAATTCAGACTTAGGCACACAAAGAGGTAGATTAGAATACTATCTAAAGAAACCAGTTGAAGATGGAATGTTAGTTCATTTATCGAGTTTAGGAAAGTTTCATAAAGATAACGACTCATTAGCAGATATAGTTCCAGAACGCAACGGAACATATGCTTTACATCCTGATAAATGGGAAAGCACATTTTACAGTTTAACAAACAAAGATTTCAAAAAAATAGTTCATTACAAGCCAAGATTAATAAAAGCACCATCAGATATGATTGTTGCTGATATGGCTATAGCAAACAAATTTTATAGAACCGACAATCCAGAAGAGCAAGACCAACTTGCTAAAGAATACAAAGACAGTATAGGTAAAGATGTTTCTAGTATGAAAATGCCAGAAGTTATTATATCTACATCAGTAAATGAAGATGGTGCTGAACCATCAGACGATTATCGCCTTATTTGGCGTGGAATTAGTTCTGAAGAAGCACAGGATATTCACAAATCAAATGGTAAAACTTTACCAAGTAAAAGTAACTATCCAATTTGGACTGATAACGAATTAGCACACGACTTAGAAATATCAGATAGCGAAGCGGCAAAATTAGACAAATCACAAGGTGATGTAATAAACATGACTGACAAAGATAATGCTGAAGGCTATGGTGATGCGTTGATGTGGGTTGATATGAATTATGGACTTGACTTCGGTAGAGATTATTACACTGTTCAGATTAATACTCTATCTAGGTTAACATATGGTAAAGATTGGGGAGTTTTGTTCTCATTAAATGAAGATGAGGTATTTGTTACACTTAAAAAAGATGATATAGTTGTAAAAGTTCCTAAAAGAAGAGTAGAATATTTTCTTGACAGACATTATAAAATTGTTGAAAAAATAACAAAAGATACACCAATGGGTGATGTTATTAAAGACTTTTATAAGAGTGATGCACCTCAGTTTAAAGGTAAAAGCAAAGCAAAGAAAAGACAAATGGCTATTGCGGCTAAACTATCTATGAACGAAGCAGTACATACATTTATGACAGGACATGATGTTACTTTTGGCGGTCAAAAGTATGATGAAATGGAAATTGAAGTGACTGGAGTTGATAATGCTAATAAAAAATATAACATTATGATACTTACTCCGAAAGAATTATTTGGTAAAACAGTTGCGGTCAGTTCTAGATATATGGAAAGAGGACCATGGACTAAGACAAAGACTCCTAATGTATTTGAAAACTTTAATATAACTAGTAATACTGGATTTGAAAGTGGATTTACTGTTACACTAACAATTAAAGGTCAAAAAGCAGGACATTTTCGTTATTACTTTGATGAAGATGGTGCCCAAAATGATGTTGAAGTATATCCAGAGTTTCAAGGCAAAGGATATGGAAAGTTACTAACATTAAAAGCAATGACGACAGCAGATGATTATGATATTCCGTTTGAAAGAGATAGTAGGGGTGTTAGTAAAGCCCAACGTGGTGTGTATAGTTCTTTAGAAAGAGATGGACTAATAGATAATAATGGTGTTACAGATAAAGGTTACGATTATTT
>Ga0098053_1000424_pt1 | contig 14344 bp, 29 predicted proteins | sample 15BtaG_FD_77068 | JGI IMG/M metagenome (GOLD analysis project Ga0098053, IMG submission 77068) | Marine viral communities from the Subarctic Pacific Ocean - 15B_ETSP_OMZ_AT15312_CsCl metaG | ecosystem: Environmental > Aquatic > Marine > Oceanic | place: Pacific Ocean | collected 2015-01-18 | reverse complement strand
GTGACCGACCGCCTCGAAGCCATCCGCGCCAAGGCCCGGCGGCTCGCCATTGCGGACCTTGCCCGTCTCGCGCTGGAGCAGGCCGAGCGCATCGCCTGGCTGGAACGGGACGGCAAGTGTCAGAGCCTGCACAAGCAAGACGCGCGCATCGCCACGCTCGAGGGGCTGCTCAGGGAGGTCGAGTGGATCCACGACGGCGACGACTGCGCGTGGTGCGAGGTCTGCGAAGAGGCAGAAGGGAACGGCCACGCCGACGACTGCCGGTTGGACGCTGAGCTGAACTCGTGACGGAGCTCAGGCTCGAGAACACCAAGACCGCACGAGACGCCCACCGACGCGGCACCCTCGACTACTGCAAGCGCAACCGACTGCCCTACCCAGGACCCCCAGGCCCGAGGCTACGCCCCCACGAGTCCCTGCAAGCGCCTTAGCTCGTCCACCTGAGCGGCTACGGCATCGCGGAAGGCGTCCATGGGCACCGCAGCGCCAGGGCACGTCTTCGAGGTGGCCGGCACGCCCGGCACCGTCCCGCACTCGCGATGCCCGAGCACCGCCACCAGCGGATCGAGGTTGTGCAGGTAGCAGATCCCCGCAGCCGAGTTCACAGCAAGCACCCACGCATCCTCCGGGGGAGACTCGTCGTCGTAGCGACCGCAGATACAGATTCCGTAGCTGTGCGAGTTGTCGCCCCTGACGTGGGATCCGACAGTCCCCATGCCGCGCCCAGCGACCGCACGCCACCCCTCCTCTGCCAGCTCAACCACGAGGTGGTAGCCCACATCAGACCACCCATGGTCAAGGTGCCACTGCCGGATGTCCTCCAGCCCGTAGCGAGCAGGAGCCGCACTACAGTGGATGTATATGCGCCGAATGTCTCTCATCGGGTCCGACATGACGACCTCCTGCACCGAGCCTACCCCGTGATGACCAACTACGACGACCTGGGCGTCGGCCTCTCACAGATCCAGCCCGGCACCACAGCCAGCGAAACCATGCTGCGCTGCCTGCCCTACCTCGAGGCCTGCGGATGGCACCCCATCGAAGCAGAAGGCAACTGCATCACCCTCGAGAACCACCGCCAGCACACCATCACCATCCTCTTCCGACGCAACACCCTCGGCCGAACCTCCTTCACCCGACTCGCAGAAGCACAAGACTTCCCGCAAGACCGCTTCCTCGTCGTCAACCGACCCAAGAAGGGACACGTCATGCTCGACAGCACTCACCTCGTCCAGCTGGAGAAGCCATGAGCCGCATCCTCGACTGCCGCGCCTGCGGCAACCAGTTCCTGCACTACGGCAAGGACCGACCCGACCGGTGCAGCACCTGTGCCGCCGGCCCCGTCCCCCGACCAGACCCACTCATCTCCTGGGAGGCCGCAGCCCAGCACGTCAGCCGTACCAGCATCACCATGAACAACCTCTACCCAGCCCCGCTGGAGCACATGGGCTGCTGGGACGAGCAGTACGCTCAGGAAGGACGCACCGTCGCCTACCTGGAGACGAGCGCCGGACTCGCAGAACTCCCCAACGGGGACTTCGGCCCCGGAGGCTGGCTCGATGAAGCCAAGAACACCCTCGTCCCACTCGGCTGGCAGTACCAAGGCAGCGGAGGCTTCGCCATCGAGGTCAACCCCACCACCCTTGACACCAGCCACCCCACAGAAGTACACATACCCATGACCACAACCCAACCCCATGAAGAGGGGGCAGGGGGGTGATGTCACCGGAGCTGCGAGGTAGGCCGCCAAAGGCCAGCACCAACGCTCCAACTCAGCCAGCTCACGCCACCGCAACAACAGCAGGCCCGCTTCCGCACCAGCCCAACCACCAGTCCATCTGCTGGTAGCGGAACGCAGGGCCCAACGACAACTCGTCCAGCCACGACAGCAACAGCTCGTCCACGACACCACCTCCAGGTAGACGCCTGAGACGTATGTATGTCGGAGATGAGTACCCTCCGGGCTTGCGGAGCAAGCATGACCCCCCCAACGGGGGGTAGACCGGGCCGAGCTCGCCGGGCTCGAGTGCCAGGCCCCGGGACCGGCGCGGGGCGCTGGGTGCGCCCCCTCTCACGGGTGAGACGGTCGGCGCGGGGCGTCTCACTGGCGATACGCTCGAGTCTCACGGATGATACGGCACCAGGCTGCACCGCAGCAGCGCTGTGCCACGGGCACGGGTCAGGCGACGCGCGATCGGGCTGCAGCGCTGTGCCACGGGCATCGGTCGGGCCTACGGCCGGAAGGAGCCATCCCACGGGTCCCGCGAGCACGCTACCGGCAACGGGCCATCGGTGACGGTCGGACACCCACAAGCACACACGGGCGCACGGGGGATCGTCACTGGTTGGGCAGGTGATCACCCTACCGCGCGAGATTCTGCGGGGCGTCGATCGGCGCTGGTAGCGGTTCTACGGGGTGCGTCCCGAAATAATCCGCAGAATGCACCCACACCCCTGTCGCCCGCTGTTAGTCTACTTGTGGACAACGGGAGAAACCAAATGCTGACGCGGACCGAATGGATTGCCGGATGCCTCGCCGGGGCAGCTGCATCGGAGAACACCTATTACAACGTGGACGACGTACTCCACACCCTGACGACCCCCCCCGTTTGGGACATTCACCGGGCCGTATTCGTCGTCCAGGTCGCCTGCGACTACGCGCTCGAGGCGACTAACGCGACCGACGACGACGACGTGTGGATCCCGCGCGCCCAGGTCTACGACTACCTCATTGACACGCGCGCCGCTCTGCTCGACATCGCCTAGTCAACGCCGATCGGGTGTGGCCACGTCACACCCGGTAGCCGCTGACTAGCGGAAACCCAACCCACCACAGGACACACTATGCCTTACCCCTTCGCGCCCTTCGCGACCGACGCTACCCTCTGGCGGGCAGCTACCGTCTGGACACGTGGACTCGACTGCTGGATCCGGCGCGACGACGTGGTCCCGTTCGGGATCACCGTGAAGCCCGGCCAGAGCTACCGCGAAGCGGTCGCCGTCGCCGTCGCCATGCTCGACGAGACGACGTGGACCTATCGCGGGGTCGACCCGGACATGGTCCGGCTCACGATCATGGGCCTCTAGTCAGCGCCGATCGGGTGGGGCTACGTCCTACCCGGTAGCCGCTGACTAGCGGAAACCCACCCAACCAACCAACCTGGACTCGAGGCACAGCTACGCCTCGAACCTGGAGCTCCTATGCGTACCCTCTCCGACCATCAACGCGATGTCTTCGTCGCCGTCGAAGCCTCAGCCGTCAAGCGCGCCGCGCTCGACGTGGCCGAACGCATGACCGATCCCGCCGTCGTGGCGTGGGGCGCGCGTCCCACGGTCAAGGCGGCTTCCATGTTGACGGGTTCCATCGGCAACCCCTCCAAAATGCCGGGCCGGGCCTACGGTCTGCCCGCCTCCCAGTGCAAGACGGGCCGCAAGCTCGCGCTCATCGCCGAATCCGTCTGCTCCGGATGCTATGCCTACGGACGTGGCCGATACGGCGCGTGGTCGGTCATTCTGGGTCAGTGGCGACGGTTGCACGCACTCCGCGAAGCGCTCGCCACCGATGCGGGCACCGAACGGTGGATCGGGGCGATGGTCCACCAGCTCGGTCGGCTAACGGGCGACGATCGGTGGTTCCGCTGGCATGACTCCGGGGATCTCCAGAGCTTCGATCACCTGCTGGCGATCGTCGCCGTCGCCAACCGACTCCCGGAGCATCGCTTCTGGCTCCCGACGAAGGAGGCGGGGCTACTGTTCCAGCTCATCCGCGAGGGGGTGACCGTACCGCCGAACCTCCGGATCCGTCTGAGCGCTCCCATGTGCGGAGGACGCATGGGGGAGATCGTCGCGCGCAAGCTCGCCGACGCAGGGATCGGAACCTCCACCGTCAATACCGGCGAGGGCCACGGGTGTCCCGCTCCGAAGCAAGCCGGACGATGCGACGACTGTCGTGCGTGCTGGGATCCCACGGTCCCGAACGTGGACTACCACGACCACTAGCCGGACGGTTCCACGAACCCGGGGCTTCGGTCCTGTGTTCGGGCAACCAGCCGACAACCCACCACCTGGAGCTACCTCATGCTCGCGCGAAACTGCGACTGGATCCTCAGTCAGGAAGAGCAAGGCCGCCGGACCTACGTAGGGCGGGCCCGCTTCAAGGTTCACCCGATCGACGCTCGCGCGCTCATTCGGGGGGGCTTCGCGGAGTACGTCTTCGGCCCCTTCTCTGACACGGACGGACCACACGTGGTCCTGACCGCGAAGGGGCGACGGCTCGCGCGTGAGAATCGCGCCCGAATCGCGCGCCTCTAGACAGCCGACAACCACCACACCCACCTGGAGCTACCCCCCATGCGTACCATCCGACTCACCGATCGCGATCTGCTCGTGGCTATCCATGCCATCCGTGCCCGCGCCTCTCTGCTGCTCTCTGAGCGCGCCGCTACCCATCGCGACGACACCCACCGGCATGCCGTGCTGCTCGCAGAGCAGAGGGCGTGCGAGTCGATCTGCAGCGACATTGCCGCCGTACTCGACACCCGCAACGGGTGGGAGCATGCGCGCCGGTCGGAAGCACGCGCCATCGACTACGAAATGAAGCGCCTCACCTAGCCCTACCACCGCCCAGCTCCCCCAATCCGAGGCCCCGCCTCGAGGAGCTCACCCCTCTGCTCGAGCTGCGAGGCATGGACCTCACCCACCCCTGCCTCAGCCGGTTTACGATCACCCCTTGACACCGCCTGTCGCCTGATTAACTATGGGGACAGGACACCGGGAGAGTATATGCAGGACCTGATCAAACTCCACGCTTGGGACTCAGCCGCTCCCACTGGGGAGGAGCTGCGCGAGATGTTCGCCCAGCTTGAGGCGCTGGCCGACCGGGAACGGCTGGCCGAAGAGGCGACCACCCATGCCCCCGACACCTGCCCCATGCACGGGGACTGGTGGGGCCCGTGCCTCACCTGCGAGGCAGAAGACCTCGCCGCCTACGCCCACCACCTGGCGGACCTGTCCGCCTGCACCCCGACCGGGCTCTACGTCCGTCCCATCCAGAGGAAGTGATGACTCACCCCTGCCCGAAGAAGACCACCGCCCACGCGCACGAGCCCTGCGCCGTCTGCGACCCCTGCTGCCAGCACGCCGGGACGGAGCGCTGCACCTGCGACCTCGACTGGTACACCGACGAAGAGCTGACCGCGCTCTACGTGCGCCTCGAGAAGGCGAGCGAGAAGGCTGGGCACACCGGCCCCACCTACGCCCGCTGGGATGCGGTGCGCGAGCTTTTCATCAACCGCCTGTGCGTGTCCTGATGGACCGCGAAGTGCTGCGCCGTTGGGCGCTGGACCTCCTGATCCTGGGCCCGTCCGCCATCGTGCTCGCAATCCTGATCACCACCTGCGCGGGAACCTGACCATGGACGCCTCGACTGCTTACGCCCTGCTGGAAGCGCTGGCCCTCACTGAGGATATCCCCGGCTACTGCTACCAGTGCGCCGGCTGGACGAAGGGCGAGACTAAGCGCCACAAGCTGTTCCTCTACGCACCCACCACCGGAGCCTGACATGACCACCCCGACCACCTCGACCACCCCCACCTACTCCGATTCGCCCACCTACGTGGGCCCCGACGACAACTGCAACGCCTGCGGCAGTCAGGAACCGTGCGACTGCATGCACGAGCAGCGCGACGCTGACCTCAGCGACACGCGCGACCGATGGACCCGGTGGTGGGCCCCGCGCCCTGTCACCTATGAGGAGGCGCTCGTGGAAGCGTGCGCCGAAGACAGCGCCAACCTCGACCAGTGGATGGGCACCCTGTTCGTCCGCCTGGACGATGACATCGTGCTCTACTGCACCCCCTTCTGGGAGGGCAGCACGGGGCTGCCGTGGGCACTCCACGATGAGAGCGGCAACGTGGACGGCTACGGCACCGTGCCCGTGCAGTGGACCCGCGACCTCAAGCAGGACGTGGCGCTGTGGAAGCGCGCCGTGACGGACCTTGTCATGCGCTTGGAGGTGGTCTGATGTTCCGCGCACACATGACGACGCGCCACTACTCGTGGGAGGGCACCGTCACCCAGCAGTACCGGCAGGTGGGCAACGCCGTGCCGCCCCTGCTCGCCAAGGTGCTGGTGTCCGGCCTGCCCGAATAGTTACGATCACCCCTCGACAACCCACCGCCGACCCTGTAAGTATTCAACAGGGACAACAACGGAGCACATGATGCATAAGCACAGCAAGCAACTGCACGCCGACCTCATCGGCGCAGCCCAGGAGCTGACGCGGCTGGCCGACCTGGTCTGGCAGCTCAGCTACGACGGCGCGACCGACGACCAGCTCGCCCTGCTGCAGAAGCAGGGGCAGGTGGCGCGCGATGCCATCACCGCTGTCCACGGCGCAGACTCCACCCTGCCCGCCCTCGTGGACGGCGTGGAAGACGACCTTCGCGACGAGCGCAACGCGACCGCGCGCACCTTCGACCCGGTGGCCTGGAGCCTCGGGGCCCCGACCACCCCCACCTGGAACGACTGATGCCTGTCGTAGCTAGCTTCGGTGGCGGGCTCAACAGCACCGCAATGCTCATCGGCATGGTGAAGCGTGGCGACCCTGTCCACCTCGTGCTCTTCGCAGACACGGGTGGTGAGCGTCCCGCCACCTACGAGCACACCGCTGCCTTCTCGCAGTGGCTGCTCGACCACGGCATCCCCGTGGCGTGGACCCGCTGGTATCGCATGATGGGCGAGGACAAGGGCAAGTTCGTCAGCCTCGAGCAGACGAGCCTCGAGCGCAAGGAGCTGCCCTCACTGGCTTACGGCTTCAAGGGGTGCTCAACCAAGTGGAAGCGCCAGCCCCTCGACCGCGCTGTCAAGGCATGGCCCGACGCGCAGGCAGCATGGGCCAGAGGCGAGAAGGTCACCCGGCTGCTCGGCTTCGACGCCGACGAAGCGTACCGAGCAGACCGGGAGCGCGGGTGCAAGCGCTTCAACTACCGCTACCCGCTGCTCGAGTGGGACTGGGACCGAGAAGAGTGCGCCAAGGTGGTGCGCGAGGCTGGCTTCGGCTGCGTGCCGAAGAGTTCCTGCTTCTTCTGCCCGGCGCTCAAGCTGGCCGAGATTATCGCCATGCGAAACCACGAGCCAGACCTGTACGAGCGCGCCATCGCCATCGAAGACAACGCCGTCACCCGTCAGGAAGATCGCGGGCTCGGCGGCTCCAAGCGAAAGTGGCGCGACATCGTCAAGCGAACGGACACCCAGACCTCCTTCCTTCCGCCCCCGCCCCCGCCCACATGCGGCTGCTACGACGGCTGATGACTGCCCCGACCACCCCCACCTGGAACGACTGATGCCCAAGTACACCGGAACCACGGGCGAAGCCCTCTACCGGCTCGCCCTCGCCCACGCTCGGGGGACCGCCACCCCCTGGGACATCCGCACCCTCGCCAAGGAGTCGGGCCGAAGCGCCGACCGGAAGGGCGAGAGCTCCACGCGCAAGGCGCTGCACCGCTGGTGCTCAGCCAACAACGTTGCCGTGCCCCGGCTCGAGCGCACCCGCACCTGGGTCGCGACGGTCACCACCCGCAGCGAACGCCTGGGCATCGGCGTCAGCGTCCCTGGCTACGTGCTCGACGGTGCCGGCCTGGAGCGTGGCGACACCGTGCTGTTCACCGCAGGCGACGGCACGGTGACCATCACCCGCACCCTCCCCCTCAAGCGGGGCTCGTGATGCTGCTCGTGATGCAGAAGCTGGCGCTCTACCACGTCCTCGCTGGTGGCTTCGTCCTGTGGATTCTCGCAGGCTGCCCCGGCGTCCTCTACTGACACCCTGACCCACCACCACAGGAAGACCATGACCACCTACACCACCACCGGCTCCGTCCGTGGCACCTGCGGGCACAAGCACCGCAACCTCAGCACCGCGTTCCGCTGCCTGCGCGCCGACCAGCGCGGCTGCGCCAAGCACGGCGGGTACTCCGACCGGCGCATCACGCGCAGCGACGAGGCACCGCTCACCGACGACGAGCGCGAGGACCTCTTCGACCTGCAGGACGGGGCGCGCTGATGTTCACCCGCATCCACATCAAGGGGCTCGGCGCACTGGCCGAAGCCACCCTCGACCTCGACCCGAAGGGCACCACCGTCATCGCTGGCCCCTCCGAGGCTGGTAAGACCACCCTCGCCCACGCCCTCGCCTTCTCCATGTGGGGCTGCGACGGCGGCGGGCAGGCGCTCCCACACCAGATGGTGCGGGACGAGCACGAGCGCGCTGAGGTCCAGCTCACCACCGGCAACGGCACCAGCCTGCGCCGCACCATGACCCGTGCCCGGAGCCAGACCTGGCTCATGGAGAACGGCGAGAAGACACGCTTCTCCAGCCACAGCGCCTACGCCGAACAGCTCGGCCCCGTGGCCCAGCAGGCGGACCTCGCACGCATCATCAGCATGCCGGGCTACCTCGGCTGGCAGCCCATGCTGGGTGTCGAGTCGGGCCGGAAGCTGCGCGACCTCCTGCTCACCGTCCTGCCCGCCGTGGATGAGGCCAGCGTGGTCGCTGAACTCATGAGCGAGGCTGGCTACGAGATGCGGAGCGGCGACCCGAAGACGGAGAAGCTCGCCGTGACCAGCAGGCGCAGCACCAACAGCATGCGCGACCAGCGACGGGGCGAGCTGCTGATGGCTCAGCGGCTCCTCGAGACAGTGGACACGGAGATGGGGGCGGCTGCCCTCCTCGAGCCCGACGACCTGGAGTGGCACCGTGCCTGCCTCGCAGCCCAGCAGGCGTGGGTCCAGCACGACCACATGGTGGCTGGCTACGAGCGCTCGCTGGCTGAGTACCAGCAGCGCCGGGACCGCTGGGTCAAGTGGACCCAGGGCATGGAGAAGATCGGGGAGTGCCCGCCCGCGCCTGAGGCAGAGGTCAACCTCGACCACCTCCGTGCCGTGATGGACAAGGCAGAGGCCAGGGTGGACTGGCTCAGCATGCCCCGCAAGAAGACCGAAGGTGAGCTGCGGCTCAGCCTGGAGATCGACGGCATGGAAGCCAAGCACGCCAAGGGCAAGGGCGCGGAGGTCTGCACCGACTGCCCCCTCCTCACCAACGCTGCCGACCTGGACGCCAAGCTCAACGAGCTGCGCGGTCTCCAAGAGCAGGAAGATGAGCACCACGTAGACAGGCTGGAGAACGCACGGCGTGACCTCGAGGAGGTCAAGGACCAGTGGGCTGTGGCGCAGGCCGGGCGCGACGGGCAGAAGGCGGCGAGGCGCGCGTGGCGTGGCTGGCAAGAGCTCTACGCTCAGCTCGGCCACGAGCCGGACATGCCGGGCAACCCGCCCGCCCTGCCGGTGAAGCCCGACAGCACCCGTCCCGACGAGGCTGCCCTCAGCGCCAGCCGTGACGCCCTGCAGGGCCACGCCAACGCCAAGGCTCAGCTCTCCATGCTGGAAGAGCAGGCGCGCAAGGCGAAGGCAGACGTGGCGCTGAAACAGAAGCAGCTCGAGGAGGAAGACGCGGAGGCCTGCAGGCTGGACGCGCTGGTCAAGGCGTACCGTCGTGCCCCCGCCGTGGTGGCGCAGCAGCACGCCGAGCGCCTGGGTGACCTCGGCCCCGTGGATCTTCGCTTCACCGGTAGCCGTGCCCTCGACGTGCTCATCGACGGTCGGCCCTGGTGGCTCGCCTCCCGTGGCCGACAGGTCTGCGCGGACCTTCACCTGCGGGCAGGCCTGCGGAGGGCGTGGGCCCGCTCCTACGCTGGCGCGGGCTGGCTCCCCATCGTGGTGGACGACGCCCAGTGCTGGACCGGCGAGTGGCCCAGCGTGGTCGGTCCCGTCTGGATGCTCCGCACCCTCGCGGGTGGCGAGCTGGAGGTGCTGTGATGCCCTACCCTGACAACCCTGGTCTGGCGCTCGTGACCAACGGGCTCAGTGGCATCCGCTTCTGGGCGCGTGACCACACGGAAGGCATGCACCCTCGCCCCCTCCTCCACCCCTGGCTCGGCTACCTCGAGCAGGACGGCTACGTCGTGGACCGGCTCGCCATCAACAAGGAAGACCTCGGGCTGATGTGCCTGCGCGCACCCATCCACAGCCCGGCGCTCACCACCCGGCGAGTGCTGACCGTCGAGAACGTGGTGGACTACGTGGACTTCCACCACGAGGGCATCCGCCTGCTGGCTCAGCTACGGCTGAGCGACCCGAGCTTCGCTGAGGCTGGCGACGAGGTGCCCACCGTCGAGTGGGTGGCCTGGTGGCAGGCTCGTGGTGCCCGCATCGGTCGCCGGCAGGGCGACATCATCGAGTGGGACGACGGCAAGGTGGGGCGCATCCCCGACTTCGACGAGCGGTGGGCGTGATGGGACGCCCGCGCACCTGGAGCGACGACGACCTCGACGACATCGAGCGGCTCTACGGAGAGGAGGGACGCGGACGCGCCCACCTCGAGGAGTGGTTCGGGGAACCATGGGCCTGCATCCGGCAGGCGCTCAAGTACCACCGGCCTGCCGCCTGGAACCGGCTGCGGTCGAACCGGCTGTGGTCCGACCACCAACTGGATCATGCGCTCGCCCTGCGTGAGCAGTACAGCACGAGCAAGACGGCATCGATGCTCGGGTGCAGCCCCGGCTCCCTGCGTCAGGCGCTTCGGCGCTACCGATCTGAGCAGTGGAAACGCATCCGCTGCACCCCCGAAGAGACTGCGCGCTGCGGTGGCGTGGCAAAGGCGGAAGCATGTGGACAGTGACCTGGCCCAGGGCGAAGAAGCACCTGCTCTACGCCCACCCCGACGACATGCCGGTGCAGATCCAGACCTCGTGCATGCGGCGTCCTGCAGGCTGGGAGTACGAGGTACTGGGCAAGGCTGAGGAGCAGCGCCCGAACTGTCCGGTGTGCGTCCGCAACTGGCACCGCTGGAAGCACCGACAGCAGGAGCGCTCCATCGTAGACGCCTTCCTCCGGGGCGAGAGCATGCTGCGCTTGTCCATCGAGCACAACAAGACCGTGCTCGAGGTCGAGGGCTACGTCCGCGAGAGCTTCAAGGACACCGAGAGCAACCTCCGATGAGCCAGCTCGACCTCATCGGCAACGTCTCCCCGCCCACCCATCACACCCGACCGGATGGACGGCGCACGTTGGACGACTACTACACACCTCCCGACCTGGCCGACGCCATCGTCGGCGTGCTCCAGGGGGAGCTACGCCACGAGAGCCTCATCATGGAACCCCACGTCGGAAACGGGGCCTTCCTCGACGCGCTGTTGAAGCACGAGTTCGGGCTGGTGCAGGTGGCAGACATCAACCCGGAAGCGCCTGGGCTCAAGCTCATCTCGTTGTTCTACCAGCACGTCGGTGACTACCTGCGCTGGGAGCCCAGCGTGGATGGGCCCATGCACCGACCGGACGTGACCTTGGGCAACCCGCCCTTCTCCAACGCTGAGGCCCACATCCACAAGGCGATGAGCGTCACCGGGTACGACGTGGTGTTCCTGCTGCGCGCCAGCATCCTCGCTGGGCAGGGCAGGTACTTCACGCTGTGGGGACCGGGAGCTCTACGCGCTGGCGTCTGGCCTCTGCGCCACGTCTGGCACATCGTGGGCAGGCCGAGCTTCACCGACGACGGCAACACCGACAGCGCTGAGTACTGCGTCTGCTGGTGGAACAGGTTCCACAAGGGTCCACCCACTGTGGACTGGCTGCGGTGGAAGAAGAAGTGAGTGTCCGACTTCTGACTTAGCTGCGTCTCTCTACTGAAGCCGACGAGCTTCCACCCACCCACCACAAGGTGACCTATGGGCTACTCGCCCGACGACCCCGTCTACTTCCTCATCCTCGCGAGGGTGTCCAACCACCTGTCGGGTGCCAAGAGCGATGCCCGCAGCGTGCTCGACCCTGAGCGGGACCTCCTCGAGGCTGAGATCCTCGGCCACATCCAGGTGGCGCTCGACAAGCTCGAGGAGCTGGAGGAGCGATTGGACGAGGGCGACGAGGGCTGAAGCGTAAGAGCCCCCCCGCCGCCCTGGTTGGGTTGACGGGGGGGCTCAACCAACCCACCACAGGATGGAAGCTGTCGGCGGGCCGAACGCGCGGAGCACGTAAGGGGGGGGACAACGGTACGCTCGCCCGGTCCCGCCGACAGCAGAAGACTACTCGATGTCCAACGCGAGCGCCACCATCACGGACCAGCGCAACGGTGCGAGGTCCGGCCTGCCAGCGTCGAAGCACTGCAGCGCCAGGATGGTCACGGCGTAAGAGGCGTCGGGGTTCACTTGGTGTGCCCCGGCGTCATGCTCGACACCTTGTGCGGCTTGTTGCCCTTGGCGAGCCTGCGCTTGGTGCGGCGCTGCAGGATGCGAGCGCGCATCTTGTTGCCCAGCTCCTTCCGCTCGTCCGGCGACTCGACCGGCTCGACCGCAGCCGCGACGATCTTCTCGATGAGCTGCCCGTCGAAGGCCTCGACCAGCGCGCCCCACGGGGCAGGCAGCAGCGAGGCGAAGTCGATGGCGGCGTCGATGGCTTCGGCCAGGTCGGCAGCAACCTCGTCAGCGTCAGCCCCCTCCTCGGAGAGAGCGACGGCGGCGAGGTCGCGCCAGTAGTTGGGGGACAGCGCAGCGAGCGCGGCCTTGATTGCCTTCAGCATGATGACTCCCTGTCAGTTGAAAGTAGTTCGCCCAGACCGAGGGCTCTGCCCTGGCTGGCTTCTGCCATGAGTCGGTCCCCATCTCCATTGAACGGGGTCCAGACGTGGGTGGCTGGGCACATGCCCACGATGACCGTCATCGTCCCCTTCCGCACCGCTTCGTAGTACCGACCACCATGACGGATGGCGAGGCCCAGCGGCACGAGGACGTACTGGTCCGTCTTGATGGAGCCGTACTCCAACAGGACGAAGTCGTGGAGCACCGTCTCCATCAACGCACCTTGAGTAGCTTGGAGGTGAAGCCCCGGTAGTCCTTGACGTAGGTGACCTCGAGCCGACCGCCCCAACAGGGGTTGTGGTAGCTGCAGAACCTGCACTGCCAAGGCAGCGTGCCGTGCTTCTTGTTCGGTGTGCCCCTCGTCTTGTGCAAGTCCACGACAGGCTCGAGCGTCATGCCGCCGGGCAGCACGCGCGGCACCGAGAACGGGTCGTGGCTGACCACAGCCTCCAGCCGGCGCTGAAGCATCGGGATGAAGTCGGGGTCACGCTTGACGTAGAACCCCATGGACGCACCGGAGTCCTTCGACAGCGCCAGCACGTAGCCAGCGTCGGTGTCTTCGGCTGCCATGTAGCCCTGGATCTGCCACCAGTACCCCTCGTCTGGGGTCCACGGGTCCATGCCTGAGTCCAAGGCATCCTGCCAGCGCTTGTACCCGTAGCTCGAGGTGCTCTTCACCTCCAGCGTGAAGCGCTTGCCCCACGCCTCGCTGAACAGCAGCCCGTCTCGGTGACCAGGGACGTGGACGGTGCCGGTGCTCAACTCCAGGCCAAGCCAGACGCGCGCCTGTCCCTCGACTCGGTGACCGTCCAGTTGCCACCCGTGCCGCTTGTCCTGCAGCGTCTCGTCCAGCGCAGCCACGAGGAACAGCTCAGCCATGTCGCCCATGGCGAAGGTCGTGCGAGCTCGCGCATCGATGGTGCGCCCGTCCTCCTCCTCGCCGTGGAAGACGAAGGCCTGCTTGCGGAGGCAGGAGCCGAGCGAGGACATGCGGAAGGTGCCCGCACCCTGCTCCTCGTCCTCGTCGAGCTGGCGAAGCACAGCCCAGCCCATCTTGTCGGGGGCGTGCTCAGCGAGCAGTGCTCCCGGGTTCTCGAGCCGCTTGCACAGCAGGGCGTGGAAGTCTGGACGCTCGCTCACGTCGGCTCCGGGTTGGGGCAGTTGTCGTGGACCCACTCATGGTAGGCAACCACGGCGAGGCGGCGCTTGTCCGCGGCGCTCTTCGGGGGGCGACCGGGGCCGCGCTTCAGGAGCTCCATGGGAAGCCCGCAGACGGGGCACGCGGGGCTCTGGTCGGCGGCGTGGCTGTCGTCCACGGTGGCGCGGACGACGCCGCTACAACCCTCGATACAGGCGAAAGTCACCGTGCGCGCCTGGCACTGATCGCGCAGGCGATCGCGTCCCCGGCATCCACGATGCAGCCGCCGACGTAGGCGGCTGCGAGCATGAATAGGAGCCAATCCACGGTCACGCCGCCTCTTCCGCGGCCCACCGGGCCATGATGCGCGTGCTCGTGCCATCAGGCAAGGCCAGGACCCCGCCCTCGTTGGCGACCTCGTAGGTGTAGGTCACAGCCCTGACGCCGACGACGCGGCCGACGACGCCTTCAGCTCGTTGATGGCGTTGAGCGAAGGTCGGTGGAAGGCCACGACCTCGCACTT
>Ga0098053_1000416_pt1 | contig 14568 bp, 16 predicted proteins | sample 15BtaG_FD_77068 | JGI IMG/M metagenome (GOLD analysis project Ga0098053, IMG submission 77068) | Marine viral communities from the Subarctic Pacific Ocean - 15B_ETSP_OMZ_AT15312_CsCl metaG | ecosystem: Environmental > Aquatic > Marine > Oceanic | place: Pacific Ocean | collected 2015-01-18 | reverse complement strand
CCATATTTCTTGCGACCTATCCAGGCTCCAAGAGCTTTTGGGTTTCGCCCCCTTCTTTTTTAATTTAGAAGTAAGCTGTTTAAATCTTTTACCTGAACCTAATTTAGGTTTCTTCATAATCTGCTGTCTTGTACTGGCTCGATTAATCATAACCAGCATCTACTACCTGACCACCTGTCATTCTATAGGTAACAACTTTACCTCCCACTTTAGCCTTACGAACTTTAGTAGGCTTTTTCGTCTTCTTCTTACTATGTCGTGTAACACCACTTGAATCAGTCGTAGGAGCGCCAAGAATTTGCTTAATTTCTTTTTGAGAAAGTCCCTTCATCCAAGCAGCAGCTACTTGTTGATCTTTTTTCACGACTTGTCCCCCATCTTTTCTAACTTTAGGTCTTTGTTTATGTCCACCACCAACTAAATCTGTTTCCCCCATTTTACGTCTTTGTCCTTTTGTTACATACCCACGTTTAGCATACCATCCAGGTGGCATTTTACCTTTAATAGGTTCTTCTTTAACAGCCCTCTGCATCTCTTTTTTAGAAATACCACGCTTACCTGTAGGAATTTTACGAATCATCTCTGGATACTTATCTGATTCTAGTCCTACAATATTTTTTTTAGTAACAGTTTTTGCTTTTGCCTTTACTGCTGGTGTTACCTCTTTTTTGGGAATAACCTTTGCTCCCAACTTTTTCAATTGCTTTAATAATTCTTTAGATGCAGGTTGAAAAATTTCTTTTCCTAGCATTACAATAGGTGTCATTAACTTGCTCCTTGTGCTATAGTGTCTGGACCACCGGCAGGTGAGGCAGCAACTGCCATATTATCCTGTCTAGTTCTCCTGGCTTGGTTGTTTAATTTAGCTACTGCTTCCTGATAAGTAGACTCCCATACTGGAAGAGTAGTCCAATCTTTCATATACATTGTTGCTTCCACCATACACCCTGAAAAAAGAGCCTTATAACAATAATCACTAAAATAGTTCTGAGTTGTCATGCTGGTAGATGTGGCAGAAGACAGGTATAGTGGTTGGGATTGTGATTGAATTTCCACAGTTAATGCCGATACCGGCGTTGGCACAATTTTTATACTTGAATTATTTTTTCTGGTATAGTACCTTGGCGTACCTGTAGACGCACTAACAGGCCAGTAGTCATTGACATATTCTACTGTCCTGGGTAATAGATTTGTTACGGTTGTTCCTGTACTTACTATATAATTTACATTGCGAACAATACGAACCCTGTCGCCTAAAGACACAGTTCCGGCATTACCGGATGATACAGATATATTTGTATATTCATCCAGGCCGAAATCATCTAGGTCTTTAATCATACGAAACTCTGTCTTCTTTACAAAGGCAGAGACTTGGGTAGAAAACTCAGTTGAATCGTTTTCTGTTGTATTGATTAAATCCGTTTTTAGATAAGCATAGTTAGGCATAACTAGCCTAGATATAATGTAATTGTAGGAGCCATTGTACCTGTTCCAGAAGTTGCAACACTTACAATACCAACAACACCTACTCCCATATCGCCTACATATTGATCATTAGAATCTAATGCTCCCACACGATAACGAATAGCTGTTCCTTTAGCTGATCTATTTGTAATTTGCTTTGATCCTGAAAGAACAATTTCACCTGCAAGAGTTGAATAGGTATGTATAGCAAGAATTCTTGTTGTTGAGGGAGTAGGACTAGAACCTGTCCCTTCATCTCCTAAACTGGTATTAGTATCAACATAACGAAAACCTGTTATGATTGCCCCATCACTACTTACATTTTGTGCTACCTTAACATTTGTACTCATAGTATCTCCTTACAAGTAGCAGGGAAGCAGCCTAAGACTACTTCCCCACAGTTAGCTTTACGAGCCTTGGCTTCCAAAGAAACCACGCCAATCAGAAACACCGAAGCTATACCGCTCACGGGCTTTAAAGCGCAGATTACCAGTGTCGAAATCAGGCTCCATCTTTGTTTGTAGCGGAGTACGCACAAACATTTTGGTGCCATTGGGTACGTCTGTCTTGATAAACCAAGAAGTCGTATCCGTAAATCGACGGTTAATATGATAACCTTCAGGCAGCATACCTAGATGACGAGTAGCATTGATTGCATTAATATTAGGATTCGCAGCCTGTCCACCACTAGCTTGGGTGTTACCAGGACTTGACAAGATCCTATCTGCAATTGCCCATGAGTCAACTGGGATATGCAAGGAAACAGCACTCGCACCAATCAGAATACCACGATCATCTTTGATCTTCTGAACATTGGTAAGAGCAGTTTCAAGAGTAGATTCCGACATATCAGACGCAGCAATTAAGTTGGACTGATTACCATTACCTACAGTTGGATGTGTGCTGGCGAAGAAAGCCACACCATCACCAATGGTATCAGAGAAACCATTGTTGAAGATATTCGCAGCTTTTACCTGTTTCGTATTTGCCATTGCCCTGGCAAGACCTTTTGCACGAAGCTTGGCAAACGTATCATAAAGATTGTCTTCCATTGCTTCTTCAGTAACCGCAAAGGCCAAAGCTACAGTTTCAGCCGTATAACGGGCCGTATAGCTTTCCTGGGCATCGTCATAAGTAACAGCAGCACCTTCACCTTTAGTTGGGGCAGACCCAAAACCAGTGAAAAGTACTTCTTCTTCAAACGCACGATCTGAGTTTTCTACTTCATAGAGAGGATCAAGTTCATTGTTGACATCTCCATACTCCATTCCAAACACCGCATTAAGGCCAGGAAGGAGTTCTTTGCTAATACTAGCTCTATTTATAGCCATGATTATTTTCTCCTATTAAGCCGTTGATGCCGTAGCCGTTACATAACGGTCACGGTGGGTATTCAGATATACTTCGACAATCGGATAGGCATCGCCATCCCCCTCATCAGGGAATTTAGCCCGACCAACACCACGCACAGGTAACACACTTTCAAGACCGGAAGCACCATCCAGGTAATAACTGGACTGCCCCGTTGTGGTATTTCCCGAAGACGCTGTAGAGCTAACCGTAACATTGTAGTTCTTTACGATTAACATTTCAGCAGCCGAAATAGTAAGTGAACATTGAATGTGATAAGTCTGATCAGGATCAGTAATCACAAAGAATTTAATATCCGTAGCACTAGTACTTCCGTTCCACCAACGGGAGAACTTCTGCTCACCATTTTCAACGTATTGACAACCCATAAATACTCCTGAAGGTTTTAACGTTGTAGCGATATACGGAGATATCGTTGCAAAGTTAGCACCAGGAAGTACTACTGGATCACCAGTAAAAATATTATTGGTGGGTGAGCCTGCAAGGCCGGTAGACGACAAAGCAATAACATCAGTTACCGCTTCATTGTTGTAACCACCACCAATTTTACGAGCAGGAGTAAAGCCACGAAATGCTTTAGTAGTAGACATAGTTTACACTCCTTTATTATAAGAGGGGGCTAATCCTGAAAAGAGGGTTGCCGACCTCTTGTTGTTACAGATTTACTTGTATTAGTAATTGGCATACGAGAATCAGAATTTTTCATGAGTTGTGCATTTACTGCATCCATCTGTTCATTCGCCTTATTCTCGTAAAATTTTTGCCTAGCCCTTACCTTTACAGTTGGCTTTTTAGCCAATGCCAAGTCTCCACGACAGACTGCTCCAAGGTAACGACCTTCATCCCTTACGAAGGATGTAACAGCCATTTCAGGTACTTCATCAGGAGTTACGAATACCCATCCCTGTTGCTGGTTCTTACCAACATTAGTGATGTCGTCCTCACCTCTTACAGATATGCGTATCCAACGTAAAGACATTTCTTCATTGTCAAATTTTGCTTGTACCGAATCCGGTATACTGAGGGCATCTGGCTCCTCAAAGGTGTACTCTTCTTCAACTTCTCTTGATGCAGCTTCCCTTGTGGTGTTACTACGTTCTTCATTTCGTGTCATAATTTATTCCTCCACGTTTATATAATATTTGTATAGTTGCCGTCAGCATCATTAACTTTGAGCTTTTCGGCAGCATATTGTTCAAGCGGTATATTCCATTTCTGTGCAAGTCTAACATCTTCTTTAGATAACTTAACTTTGCTAGAACTGGTCTGGGGTAAACGTGATCCTCCAGATACTACTTGAGCAGGTGTTGACGTATTTTCCTGCACACGGTCTTGGCTTTCTTCCAAATCTTTAGAAAAAGCCCTTTTAAGCCTGTTATCAATTTCCTGATAAAATTCTTGATCATTCGGATCATAACCTTCTCCTTTAAGTTCGGCGTCAATCGCCAGAGCAGCAGCAGTCTTGACATTATCCTGTCCAAACCAATTGTTACGAGCCGCCCATTCTTCTGCCATAGGATCAGTTGTTGGTTTAGGAGGGGCTTGCTGTTGGCGCTGAACCGGCTCTGGTACTTCTTCATATTGCTGTTTTGCAGAAGAAACAGCCTTTAAATCAGTCTGAGCTTCATTCAACATCTCTTGTGCTTTCAGCAGCTTTTCCTTTTCTCCTTCTTCAAAAGCTTCCATATATACAGTTCTGGCAAGCTCAAGTTTATCAGTCAATTGTTTTTCAGAAGCATCCAAAGTTAGTTTACTAAAATCTGATACTTCTTTATCTTTTGTTCTGAGAGTATGAGATAACTCTTCATTTTTTTGAATGAGAGTAGAAATATGTTCATCACGTTCTTTTCTTTGACGAATAAGTTGTCTTATTCTTTTTTCAGCACCCTTTGTCTCAATACCTTCTAGTTCCGGCGCTTCCTTTTCTTTTGAAGGTTCTGCTTCCTGCTTCACCCCTTCTTCTTCAATTTCTATTTCAATTTCTTTCTCTTCATTCGGAACTCCAACTTCGTTCCACTCTTCTTTTTCAGTCATTATTTCCTCCGTTGTTTACGAAACAAACGATTTAACGTATATTATATTATACCATAAAAATGTTAATTTCCCAAATATTTTTAATTAGATCCCTGTCCAAGATTAAATGTAGGATCAAGATCTTTAGGATCTTCCACCTTTAAAGTAATCTGGTCATCAAAAAGTAAAATAAGTCTTGTACCTTTATAAAATAGTTTTGTACCTGCATGTTTACCATAACATACATAGTCTCCCACAGAACACCAAGCACCGGCAGGGAACCTATCTTTGTCGAGGTATGCCAGATCACCAAGAGCTAAAACTTTTCCAACAGTTGTCAGATAAGCCATGTCATCTCTGGTTGAATCTGGAATAAAAATACCACCCTTTGTTTTACTCTTAACGGATAGAGGTCTTACTAAAATATGAAACCCTGGAATATCAGGAAGTATTTCTGGATCTTTTGTTTCTTCTGGATCAGAAATCCATAAATCATTTTTAACAGCGTTGCCCATTTCCACTTGTTGCATTAGTCTTCATCATCTCCATAAGTTCGTTTTTTAATAATATCAGTAAGATTTGTTCTGGCCCATTCCAGACCCTGTATTGATCCTACGGTTTGCCGGTAATGGGGGTAATCTTCAGCATTACCATTACCCAGCATTATTCTTAATTTATCAATTTCCTTGTTGAACTCAATAATAACTTCATCCCAAATTTCCATAAATTAAGATTTGCCTTTCTTGGGTTTTGGAAAATCCCACTTGCCACCATTCCATTCATTTAGCGAAGCCGTTCTTTCCCACTGGCTTACAGCATCCTTTTTGGATGGATCGCCAATAGATTTCCCAGAAGGCTTTACATGGTCAAGATAACCTTTACCCTTCTTCATTTCTGCCATTTGTAGTCTCCTTTTTAGATTGTTCAATCGCCATCTTGACAAGAGCATCCAAGCCTTTAGTATCAAGATCAGTTTCATTCTTCTGTATTTTATCCATCAAGTCTTTTAAAAGTCTTTCACGTTCAACTTCAAGTTTCTTTTCTTCAATTTCAATATCTGTTCTTAACTCCATAGTTTTAAGTTCTTTCTTGGATTCTCTGTCTTTCTCAGACTTCTCCTGCTTGAAGTTATCCGTTGCATTAGCCTTTAGAATATCTATGATCTGTTCGTTCTCATCCAGTTCAAGCTTCTTGTTCTTCAGTTCCATCTCTGCCGCCTGAACCATAGTATCAGACTGTACCTTCTGTTTTTGCAATTCCACCTTGGCTTGTTCTAGAGCTACAAGCTGCTGTTCTGGAGATTGCGCTTGGCCCATTGCCTGATTTGCATTCATAACCTGTTGAGCCGCCTGTCCCATTATCATTTCTATACTGGCAGGATTTTGCGCCTGTTCCGGTGGAAGCTGTGACATTAACTGTTCTGTCATTCCATTCATCTGTTCCTGGTACTTGAGTACCGAATGCTCTTGAATATTAGCCTGGAGTATCGGCTGTATTCTCTGCATGACGGGATTGGCACCATTGGCAGGATCTTGCAGATAAGCCATCTTTACCTGGATATGAGCATCATGGTTCTGGCCTGGAAAGGCCGCAATAGGAACTCCCTTGGTTGCCGCCATGATATCCGATACCGGATCAAGCGGTTTTGGTTCTACCTTGGGAGGAAGAATTTCTTCAAGGTTAGGCATGTTGGCTGCATGAAGGATTGTCCTATTCAGGGCTTCCATATTAAACATACCTGGAGGAGATTGCTGTGCCATCTGCAATGCCATATTAGCCATCATCATACGGTGAGCATTACTGGGAATATTAGGATCAGATACAGGAATAATATCTATGCGTCCATCAAAATCACTTTTGAATATACTTCTATCTTCAAAAGGAACATCATAGGGATATTCATTGGGAAGATAATCATAATTAATCTTGGCAAGGATTCTAAATTCATCTTTCTGTGACTTGTGTACTCGTTTGTGAATTGCTGTGAAGAACTTACTACTGGCTTCCAGAAGAGCCATTGTCGTTCCTACGGGTCCATAGGAGGCAGCATCAGAGATAACCTGCTCTGTACTGTCTGCAAACCGCTGACCAGCAGCGGCTACAAATTGGAGCATTTGGTATAGAGTAGAGGAAGGCTCTTTATAGGGGAGAGGTATAATAGCCTTTGATAAATCCATACCAGTTGCCTCAACCTCCTTGAACTCACCGGGGGAGATAGGTTCGTTGTCACCAACCATTCTCAGCCCCTTGGCCTTGAAACCTCCTGGTAAATTAGCAAACTGACCAGCATCAATAAGAGATCGCATGGCTGCTGTTGCACTCATAGTGAGATTACCAAGGAAATGAATCAAGCCAAGCCCATAGAAACCAAAACCAGGAACAAACCTGTAGTGAACAAAATGACTTCTTTTTTCCATATTTGAATCATTTTGTTCATAGTTTCTACGAATACTCAGGACAGTTCTGCTCTTTTCTTCAACTGTAACAATATAAGGTAATGACTGATCGTTACCTTCAATATCTAAATAACAGTGCTGTTCCAGCAGAACATATTGCGGATCTTTGTCTGAAGAAGGAGACAGACCAAGAATCGTATCCATCTTTTCGGTGAAGGAAGTAATATTTACTTGATTTGGTTCAGGAAGTGTCACATCCTTATAAACACCCGCCTGAATATCTTTCTGTAATTCAATGGGACTACGATAAATAACATGTGTGTATCTATCTGCATTTCTTAAATCCGTTGCATAATAAGATATATAAAACTGATCAATAGGAATAAACTCCGACATTGGTCTTTTAAGTGTGGAGTTATAGTAAACTTTCTTGAAGGCTGATCCTATTAGAGGGAGATGGAACAGCATTCTTTCAAACTCATCAAAGTATTCCGGCATCTGCTCAGTAACCTGATAGTTCATAAAGTTCTGAACACGGTTAGCCTGGAGTTCTTTCTCAGGAGTTACCTTACCAAGAATATTGGCTTTTACAGGACCGGCAGAGGGGAACAATTCTTGAGATGCCTTGGACTGAAACTTAACAGCCGACTCTATGAGAAGAGGATGAACTGCTGTACAAGCTCCTTCAAAAGGTTCTGATCCAGGCTCAAGCTTGAGTCCTAGTAAATCAAATCCTCTTTCAAACATGGATTCCCACTCGCCTCTGGAATCTTTATCGGCCTGATAATTTTCAATTACATCCATAGCAATATCAAAAAGATCTTGCTCCTCCAAAGTTTCGCACAGATCTCCATACCATTCGGAAATCTCTTCTGAAGGTTCCATCAAAACTTCTTCCTGTTCTGCAAAGTCTACAATCAAACCACCATCAGAGTCTACTTCAAAGGTAGCATCCAGATCTGTTTCTGAAACCATAGGAACTACATTGGATAGTTCTTCTGGTATTCTATCATATGGATTTTTTTCAGTTGCCATTTTATGCTTCTTCCCCAAACGGTTCATAATTCGGTCCATAAATACCTTGAAGGAGATCTCTTAGATTTTGCAGAGATAGTCTTTCAACTAAATTTCCTTCTAAATTTACCATATCAGCTATAGACTTCTTCTCTTCTTCTTCTTCTTCTGTTAAGGTTTCGTATACAATAGGTTTCTTTTTAATTCTTTCACGGATTTTGTACCAACCAAGTTCTTGAAGATCAGTGTTATTAAGGAATGAGTTAAATGATTCTGTTTCTTTTTCTGAAAGATTAGAGGGTAAGGAATGAGCCATGCCCTCCTGCTCACTTAAAGATGCATAAGGGTCTTCTTCTTCTTCTTCTTGTATATCTATACTTTTTAATCCTTCTAAAGGGTTATCTGGAACAGTAGTAAAATCTGTATTGGGTTTGTTAAGAGCGCCTAATACCGCACCTACAGGATTATTTACAGCCTTTGCTACCTGGAATAAAGATGAGTCTTTAATATTGTCAACTGTATCCTTAACACCTATTTTGTCTGTTACACTATCTATTATATTACCTAGAGGAGATGTTTCGTTTACTTTTCCATCTTTTGAAGTCCCGTATTCTTTTCCTATTGAATTAATAAAAGAAATAGGACTAGTAAGTGCAGAAGCGAACATCCCTAAACCTTGAAATGCACCTGCCAGCCCAGCGTCATCCAGAGCATCCGACACTGCCGCTATAGATGCAGTAGAATCTCTACTGTACCCAAATGCTTCTGTGGGAGCTTGTCCTTTCTCAAGACCGAAATCATTTTCAAACTGTGTAGCTACATCTGATATTGTTTTTGTGCCTGGATTTGTCTGAGTTATATAACTACGAAAACGTCCTTCAAGGGTATCCCAAGATTCAGGAGATGCTCCCGTCATCAGACCAGGATTATAAGCATCCCTTGATAAAGCTTTTCCTGTACTCCAGGCTTCTAGAGGCCCACGCATAGCTTTACCAAAAGTGTTTAAACCAAGCTCTTCTAACGCATTAGATTTTGTTACTCCCAGATGACTAAGCTTTCCTGCATTTATTAGCTCTTGTACAACATCTTTACCAAAAGCTTCTACCACTTGATTCATATCCTTTGTATTCTGCGCTACCCAAGTACCCATGCGATCCCAATTCTCAACTAAACCTTTATTTTCTTCATCTGTTGTTAGGTAAGTTGTAAGACCAGACGGCACGGAATAACCCATTCCTTCTTTATGCCCTGGCTCACCACCAGCAGTTTGTGAAGCAGCCTGCGCTGCTTGGTCGGCATAATAACCACCATAATCAAAATCCGTATCCCAGCCAGCATCAGACCCAACATTACCACCAGCAGTTTCTGTATTCCCAGCAGACGAAGCAGTATCTCCCTCACCCCAATCACCTTCACCCATGCCACCCCAAAAATAAGCAGGAACACCATTCACTTTCCTGCCACTACCACCCATAGCCTTGAGTAATGAAGCTTCATCAGGATTGATATAGGCAAGCTTATGAGGCTGTCCGTTTATGTCAATAGATTCTCTTAGATTTGATAAACCACCAGACATGGCTTTACCTCCTTCGGCTCTGTACATAATATTAGAAGCCTGATCATATGCTGTTTTAAACACAGAGCCACCATGCTTGGCATAGATATTACCAGGAATATTTTGATTAGGGTTTTCTGCACGAAAATTACTAGGAAGTCCTATATAATCCTTAAAAGGAACATCATGTTCTTCTGCATAAGCGGCTCTTTGTTCATTAGCTTCTTTATCGGCTTTAAATCGTTCTAACATAGTTTCAATACTATTTTGTTCCTCTAAAGAGAATGGCCTGGGAGGTCTATTTTTACCTATCCAAGGATACTTTTCTTGTAATTCAGTACTCCAATTTAATGTAGAAGTCATATCTTCTTGAGGAAGCATATAATCAGCAATGGCAGAAGAAGAATCAGTACCATACATACTTCCACCTGGATCACTAACAAGATTCCCACGACCAGCAACTTCTGCTGGATTATTAGTTCTTAAATTAGAAATATTTTGTCTTCCTGTGATATTTCTTAGACCCGGCCTTAAATTAATTTGTGCAGCAGACAGACCTGTTTGAGGGGCATCTAGATTAGTTCGTTCTCCTTCCGTAAGTCCAGAACTTCCAAAAACAGTTTGCAAACCACTACCACTATCTTGATTACGATTTGGAAATAAATTGCTATACCATCCAGGACCGGCGCTGGCGGATTTTTCAGCAAGAGCAAGTTTCCTTATTCTTTCTTGAGAAGCTTGAGCTTTAGCCAATCGTTCAGGATTATCAGCATAATAAGGATGCTCAAGTCTAGGAAAACCAAATGGACCGAAAGATCCCATAGGAGGTAGGTTCCACTTACCAGTTTCTGGATCTTTCATAACAGCATTATATTCTTCTACTGTTTCATCAGGCCGTCTTCGGCGTGGTAGTGTCATTTATGTTATCTCCCCAAAAGACTTTTTATCTATTATATTATACCACATAATCATAGATCTGGCAAATCAGAATGTCCAGTATGTACTTTTCTCTGTTCTGGGTTCATCTTCAAACTCAGGATCATCAGGATGGGTAAGGTGCCAGGACTCTTTCATGTAGTGTACCGCCATTGTCAGAGCATCCACCTGATCATCATGAGCCGCATTAGGGAACCTTATTAATTCTTCTATAAGATCATCCGACCATTTCTTACCTCTGGGTATCCATAGTCTACCCGCTTCCAGAATAGGCGAAGCCGCATAAACTCTGGATACCTTATCCCTGTCTGGATTATATTCCATGACCGGCAACCCAGCCCTACGCATATCCTGTATGAGAGACTGACCGCTGGCTTTCTTTTCTATCATACATACATCCGGTCTGTGTTCATTATAAAGCTTCTGCGCCAGTTTTCTAAGTTCCGGGTATTCAAACCTGCCTTTGATGTTACCCAGCAGAATCAGATGGGGCGCATAGCTTTCATGTCCTCTCTCATCATGATCATAGAGATAGAAGATGCCCCAGGTCTGAATCACACTGAAGTCTGCTGTAGTTCTGGTAGAGAAGGCTGTATCAAAAGTCTGGATAACAAAGTCACATTCAGGAGGGTCTGGATCTTCCCAGTATTGCAGCCATTTCTTTTTTATTAATCCCCCTTCCTCTGGAGTAGGATCTTGCATGTAGAGAGAGTTCCAGTACCGGCTTCCATTACTAGCCTTGATCTCATTCTCATCAGTATGTAAGACATCATCCGGTTTCCATTCGGGGAAGTAACTGGAACCTACAGGCAGACCAAGTAAATCAGAAGCTTCCTCATCCAGCCATGCCGGTATTTTAATAACATCCCAGGGAATTGTTTCATATTCAGACATATTTTCTTGTTGTTTGAGTAGCCAGCCGCATAGATCATCATAATGATATCTGGTATTAATAATAACTATAGACCCATTAGGCATAATACGAGTTCTAAGTCCTGCTGGATACCATTCTTTAATATACCTTCTACCCGCATCTGAGTAGGAATCCTCTTCAGACATTACATCATCAAGTATTGCTACATGCGCTCCCCGTCCTGCTATCTGTGACCTAACTCCCGCTGCATAATAAGTACCATTCTGGTTAGTCTTCCACTTACCAGCAGCCCTGACATCGCTTCTTAACTTAACACCACTGAATATCTTCTGAAATTCTTCAGTATTTACAATATCCCTGACAGAACGACCAAAGTCAGAAGAAAGCTGATCACTATGAGAAACAGTGAGAATTTCATGTTCTGGATTTCTTCCTATATACCATGCTGGAAACAGTTTTGAACAAATTACAGACTTGCTGGAACGGGGTGGAAGAAAGACCATCAACCGTTTAGTCTTTCCTTCTTCTAATTCTTTTAGTTTGTTAGAAATAATCTCTATATGTCTTCCCATTTTAAAATCAGACACAAGAGAAGGAGCCATTAGACGGACAAATGTAAGAAAGTCTGCCTTTGATTCCCTGTTAACTTTATATGATAATAGTTCTTTAAGATTAATAAAAGAATTTAGTGGAGTATCTTCTAGATTATTCATATATATATTATACACTATAATATTTAATTATGCAATAGTAAAATATAAAAAAATAATAAAAAATAATGTAGTTAATTATATTAATATGTTACTAATATATATTATACACTATAATATTTAATTATGCAATAGTAAAATATAAAAAAATAATAAAAAATAATATAGTTAATTATATTAATATGTTACTAATGGCACTTTTGATGATAGATCCATAGATTTTTGAAATTATTTGAGAGGTCTGTTTTATATATATATACATGCGCCGGTTTTTTCGCCCGCCCCCCCACGTGATGCGAGGATTTTCCCCGGATTTCTGAGGGGTTAAACGGATCTCAAGGAGTGAGTTCTTACGAACTCCCTGAGATCCTAGTTTAGTTGGTCAGTTTGGTGGAGTTCAAACGAAGTTTGGTGGAAGGCTTGACAAATCATCCGAAGGATGGTGATTTTATACTTCCTGGCTAACTTCGTTAGACCTTGGTGTTCTGCCAAGTCCTTGAAAATCCAAGGGATTTTATAGACGCATGAACAAAGCTATGCTTTGAAGCGCCTGATGAAATCCAAAGGATTTTGACGAGGCTTGACAGGACGATGATGATGTAGTAATTATTAATTTAGTTAGTGAGTTCTTACGAACTAACTAAATTAATTAATTAGGAGAAAGCGATGAAGAAACCAATTAAGCGCACCCATAAGGTTGCGTGGCGTAGGGAATTTTATCCCATTCGTGACTTCACCACATGCCAAAGCCGGTGGTTCTGGCGGCTTGAAAATAACTAATTAATAACTCTGTACTTGAACAAAGTGAAAGTACAGAGTGATTAATTAACTTAATTTTTTGGAGAATTTGCTATGACCTTATCCGATATTCAACGTGATATCGACTTCGTCTCTGATTACCAAGTCGATGTGTCCATAACCGGACCCGGCTACGATCTCATAGATCAAGAGGGAAACTACCTTGGTAGTTTCGAGGAGGCCCAGGATTTGATCCACTGGGTCGAAAATTCTTAACCTTATACGGATCTCAGGGAGTGAGTTCTTACGAACTCCCTGAGATCCTAGTATAGAAGGAATGACAAATGACAAAAACACAAGAAGAAATCTGGGCAGCGGAAGATGCCAAAGAAGCCGCCGAATTGGTTGAGCGTAAAATCTGGAAAGATAAATTCGTTACGGCCAACGCCGCCATGCTCCCCGCCGACAAATATGGATATGTTGCTTCCGCCGCTTTAGACAACGCTTGGCAAAGCGTAGTAGAGGGAGAAATCGAAGACATCGCAGAAGATAATTCAGTATTTTGGCGGATAGCTTTTGGTTCTATCGGTTCCATACTTGCCACCGACGAATATCCCGCCGAAAGAAAACTTTACGAAGCCGCAGGATTAACATTTTAGCCTAACCCCACCAACCAACATTCAACAGGAGATTTCGATGACAAAAACTTTTAAATCTTTTACAAAAGACGGCAAGTGGCGCACTATGGGCAAGGTAACAGCATTCCGTGCCAAGGCCGATGCCGGTATTCCCGTTGCTGTTTTTCACCCCAACGGCTCTTTCTTTACCGTTGCCAATGCCGAAAAACTGCCTGATGGCGTTCCTGCCAAAGGTCGTGCAGTTTAATTAACAGAGTAGCTTGGATACTTTCCAGGCTACTCGATTAATTAAATTTTACCACAAAAACAGCGGCATAGTGACCCTCCCTACTATGTCTATGTGGCAGCATGGATGGAGAGGGTGCAACCTCATAGATCAATGTATAGTTGAGCCGATGTGAGGCCAAGGGGCGAGTAGACCTGCGACTACACACTTATTAAAGGCGGCTTTTAATTAACAAAGGAGACTATGCTATGCAGATTACGAAAATTTCCAAGTTCACCAAAAATACTCACACCCGTGAAATCCCTGTCACCCAAGCAGAGCTTGATGATTGGGATTCTGGAACTCTTATTCAGGACGCCATGCCTACTCTTTCTGCTGATGACAGAGAGTTTTTAATGACGGGTGCCACTCCAGAAGAGTGGGATGAGTTGTTTCCTATCGACTAAATTTCTTTAACTTTGTGGAAGGATGGAAGTAATGAAATTACTATCTTTAGTAAATTCGTTTCTATGCGGGGCTTTGCTAATTATAGGTGCCGCCGTTGGGGTCATGGCACCGGAAAAGTGGAGCGATATGCACAGTTTAGCTATAACCGGCTGTATAGTGGCCGGTATAGGTAGTTTAATAAGTTAT
>Ga0098053_1000408_pt1 | contig 14721 bp, 8 predicted proteins | sample 15BtaG_FD_77068 | JGI IMG/M metagenome (GOLD analysis project Ga0098053, IMG submission 77068) | Marine viral communities from the Subarctic Pacific Ocean - 15B_ETSP_OMZ_AT15312_CsCl metaG | ecosystem: Environmental > Aquatic > Marine > Oceanic | place: Pacific Ocean | collected 2015-01-18 | reverse complement strand
TCTTTTCCAGTTGACTATGTAGTTGGAAAAGTTTGCTTAGTAGATGTAGGTAGCACATCAAGGGTAGGTTGGGTTACGCAACCCGTAGTAGAAACTGGCTCTAATGACACATACTGGCAACATACAGGGGGGACTGGTACATCAAAAGCTATAATAGCACATCTTGTTATACAGCCAGTTTTAAATAATCAGTCTACATCTAGTCCTATGGATAAGATGTACCTTATAGGTTCAGGGGGGACAGCAGATTTTGTAGGTTCAAATACAATGTATTCTATGTCCACAAAAGCTGGTTCATACGGAATTGGTGCATTTGGTGCATCGGATGGGACAGGGGACAGTACTCATTTTCAAATAAATAATATGGATACTGATAGTGATTTTTCATCTAATCCCTATGCTACGGTTGCTCTTGCGATTGGAACATCAACAGACGAGTTACAGACAGCATATATTTTTAGACATACTAGTGATAGTAATATATCTGGCTTTGAAGGCAATGGAACTGGTAGGTGGATGCACGGGAGTGCTCTTAATTCTATGTCGTCAGCAAGAGAATCAGATATAAATATAACTTTTGAAGAAACTAGTGCTGACTACGGAGATGGTAGTACCACACCTAATGCCAAGATAGGCTTTAAAGCCAACTCAACACAATTTTATAAAGTGTCTTTCCTATATGATGGATACCAAGAATCCCCACTTAGTGATGACTTCCAATTTGCTGGAGTTGCCACAAATGGTAAGGGAGTTTCTGTTAAGGTAGAAATAAGAAACATAACTGACCTAAATAGAAGAGTGTCACATGTCTGCCTGTATAGAGCAGATGCAGATAATGTGAATGACTTTGTACAGGAAAGCGGATTCTACAGGTTGGTTGATGTAATGAAACTAGATACATCATGGACACTAGAAGAAGAAAGTGGTATCTGGTCAGATTATAGATTTAAAAAGATTACAGACAACAATAAGGCAGGTGCAAGCTATGATGCACGAACAGGGATATCAGAAGTCTTAACAGGAACTACGCCTAATTATTCTTTAAGCACACAATTAAACAATACTCACTTTATAGCAAATATAAAACAAGAAAGCCTAGGTGAATTAAATAATTATATCCTTAAGTCTAAACCTTTACGTTTTAATCAGTTTAATTATTTAGAAGATTTCTTAGCACTCCCGACTAAGCCTACGGCTATACAAGGTTTTAATGGAAGATTATATGCATTTGACGAGAACAGAACTTATCGTATAGAGCCTAATAACTTTTATATAGAAGATATATACGAAGGTGTAGGGTGTCGTAATGCAGATAGTGTTATTGTCACAGAATATGGAATGTTCTTTGCTGATAAGAACAACATCTATATGCATGATGGACAAAGACCACATCCTATTGGCAATCCTATTCTAAGAGGAGATGATGCTGTAGCCATTGGAACTGACAATTACAGAACACTTCAATCTTATACAAAACTTTCTGAAAAATCTTATTGTAAACTAGCATTTGATGGCAAGAGAAATGCTGTAATGGTTTTTGGGCGATGGGATAATATACTTGGTGACACAACCACACATTGTTGGTTATATACTATACATAAAAAAAGATGGGACAGGTGGTATATTAATCATACATCACACACAAGAACGGCTGAAAGTTTATTATCTGGTACAAATGGCGAAGTATATTATAGCGATGGTACAGATTTAGTACATCTTGCTGGTCATGCTTCAGTTACTGAACTTTGGTCATGGTATAGCAAAGAAATATCTGGTGGTATAGACACAGTAGATAAAAAGTTTTATGAAATATTCGTGGGCGGTACGCCCATATCAACCGCATCACTAAGAGTAGATGGCGATACTGTATCAACATCTAGCCCAACTGAAGACGGGGCAGTTAACTATAATAAAGTACAGTTTACTACAGACCAAGGTAAGAAAGCTAGGATTTCACTAAGCAGTCAATCTGGATACGTTGATTCAATAGGAATTATATACAGACAATTAAAAGTTACATCTGGTAACCCTTAATGCGACTGTCTAAGAAGAAAGCTCCAGCAGTACAAGATGCAAAATTAACACGTGTCTTAAATCAAGTTTATGATGATATAAACGAAATAATTAATGCAGTAAACAGCGGTCAGGTAACTGCTGAAGATAAACCTAACTCTGGTAAAACTGGTGATATGAGACTCATTAGAAAGGGTGATGGTGAATATGAAATACAAGGTAAAGCAATCGAAGGATGGGTTGCAACAACTATGACTTATAAGGAGAAGTGATATGGGATTTGTAAAAAATGCCCTTCATGGTTTAACAGGGGGTATGTTTAAGGGACCCGAAAATATTAATCAGAATTTTGCTTTTGGCACACCAGATTCTCGCACTAATGAATATAGTGCTAATCCAGATTTAATGGCTTCTGTCAGCAATCTGAATAACATGGGTAACCAATTTAACCAACAGTATGGGCAGATGATAGACCCTAATAGCTCGTATAACGCTGGATTATATGCACAGGCAGGTCAAGGTATACAAGATGCAGGTGCACAAAGATTTCAGCAACAGAATCAGGCTATTGCGTCTACTGGTGGACCAGCATCTATGGCTACTCTACTGAGAGCAGTAGGACAAAGTAATGATGCTAATAGCTACGCAGGGGCTATACGTAATATTCAAAACAACAGCTTACAACAAGCACAGGGATTTGGACAAATGGCTACTGGTGCTTATCAACAAGCTGGTGGATTTAATGCTGGAATTGACACTAGGGCATTGCAAAACAATATGAATAACATGCAAAGTGAAAACAACTATAATCAATATTTAGCAACATCTAACTATAATCAAGATATGCAAAATCAGAATGCGAGCATGGCTCACAAGAACAGTATGTTAAGTATGGTAGGAGGAGTAGGCTCAGCCCTTCTTGGTGGTGGCTTGGGTGGTGGCTTGGCAAGTACGGCAATGTCATTTTTTAATAGAGGTCAAGGTAGCTCTGGTGGTGGTCAAGGTAGCTCTGGTGGGAGTTTACCAGCATCATATACTGGTGGGAATTTCAGCTTAGGAAATAATTCAATTAATACCAGTCGAGCTCAACAAGCCAATGACTATTACTTAAGTGATATCAGATTAAAAACTGATGTAAAACAAACGGGACAGTCCCCATCGGGGTTAAATATTTATTCGTTTAAATATAAAGGTGATGACAAAACATATGAAGGAGTAATGGCACAGGATGTTCCTTGGGCTACTAAGAAAGCACCTAATGGTTACTACGCTGTAGATTATTCTAAAGTAGATGTTGATTTTAGGAGGGTAGGATAATGGGAATGTACGTACCACAAATGCAAAAGTCATGGACAGGATATGATGCTGGTAAAAACATAGCTAACAATCTTCTAGAAGCAGTAAAGATGAATCGTGAATACGAGCATAAATCTAATGTAATGGCTATGGAGCAAGAAAAACTTGACATGCTAAAAGAATCTTATGGCTTAGATAAAACACAAAGAGAAGTAGATATGCATGTTTTTAAAACACGTGAAGCACATAATAAAAAAGCAGATGCAGATTATCTAAAATATGATAGAGAGAAGCAAAAGTTTGCGGAAGACAGAGAAGCTTGGGATACTAAAGAAGGCTGGTGGAGAATGAATCCATTTAAAGATGAAGCTGATTATGCAACTGAGTATGATGAACTTTACCCAGATGCAAAACCAAAGATAGAGAATCCCGAATATGGGGAATATTTTGAAGAGAAAGGTACTCTTCCAAGTGCTCCATTTGTGCCAGAAGAAGGGACTTACGACACAAGACGTAGAACCTTTGACGAAACTTTGAATGCTCTGATGTACCCTAATGGTAATTTAATGAACATGAGTGGCTTATCACATTATGCCACATTTGATGATGAATAGAGGTGACTTAATATGAATAATAATAGAATAGATGTAATGAGACTTTTGGCTGAATATAATAAAAATCCAAATCAATTTACGGATGAACAAGCAGAGAAGATAGCCGAAGTAGCGAAAGCATATGGAGTTAGCTTTAAACGTGAAAATAAAGCAGGTCGTAAGTTTGCATTTGACATGGCAGACACAGCTCTTCTAGGTTTAATACCTAATGAGTGGAGACCAACATCACGTGGTCAAGCAACATATGGAGAGACAGGTGTTGATAAATTTGCTGGTGCTCTAGGTACTACTGCTGGGATAGTAGGTACTAGTGGGTTGGCTTTGGCTAATGCTCCAAGAATAGGTGCATCCGCAGGTAGACTAGTTGGTAAAGGTATGGGATACGGCTCTCACTATGCTCCTAAAGCCTATAGTAAAGGCATGGAATATGCAGGGCGTGGCTATTCAAAAGCATCAGACTTAGGCAGTAGGGCTATGGCTCAAGGTAGGAAGATATATGCTGAAGGTCCATCACTTGCAAGACGAGCTGGAGCTAGTGTTGAAAGAGGAAGAATGGCTGGACAGCGTGCTTTTAATAAAGGTACTACATCACTAGATAGAGGTACATCTACTTCTTACTTCGGGAACTTAAGAAACGAATTTGAAGCTGGTAGACGTATGGCTAATCCTATGTCAAATTACAATCCCAATCTTCTACTACTCACAGAAGGTGGCTATGGTGGTGGTGTCCCCTTAGCACGTGGTGGTGGAGTAATGCTATAAAATAATGCCATCTCAGTATGACTCATACAAGGTAAAGGATTTAGTAAACCAGTATAGAGCTAATCCTGATATGTTTTCTGATGACCAGTTAGACCAACTGGAACAATTAGCAGAAGAGAACGAAATAGCCTTTAAAAGACAGCATAGTGAATTCAGCATTATGCGTGCCTTACAACAAGCTAGTGCTGGATTTGTTGAAGGCTTTACTACACTTGACCTTATTCCTAAAGAACCTCGTAATACGGGTGAGGCTATCTTTAGGCAGTTAGGGCATCTTGCTGGATTTGCCCCCAGCATACTTAAAGCACCAGTTGTTGGTCTAGCCAAGGCTATATCATTAGGTACTGGTAAGAAGACAAAAGATATATTGTCTGGTAAAGTAGCATCTTCAGTTATAAAAGCAATAGACTTTATTGGTCCCAAGTCAATTCCAATGATTGTTTCTCATAAAACACAGAGGGTGTTTAATAAAGGTATAGAAAAAACTGGTATGGATGCACTAGAGTTTATGAAACGTGGTGCAACTACCAGAGCCATAGCTGAAGAAGCCGTAGGATTGGCAGGTGCGTCTGCTGTTTCTAGCGTATGGAAAGGACCAGATGCTATAGTAGATAGTTTTATAGGTGGTGCTATAGCAGGTGGAGCCTTTGGTGGGATAGGTAACTTTGCAAACATATCAAGATACCACAAAGGTACTCCAGCACAAGTAGAGAAAGCTAATAAGATACTACGTACTGGATTAGGTTCTATGGTAACTGGATTACCTGCAACCCTGCGTGGTGAACCTACTGAGATGCAGATATATGAGTATCTACTAGGTGGATTCTTTGGCTATAACACTAGACCTGCTAAAGAGCAACATGCCCACAAGTGGTTGATGGATGATGCCAGATTTACAAATAGAGATGGTAGTGCTGAGATATTGGACCCAAGAAGTGCTAAGGATTGGAGCAAGGTTAATAAAGAAGCTCAAGATTATATTATGTATGAGCATCCTATGCCCAAGGATAGTGAAGCATTTAAAAACTCTGGTGAATATGGTGGCACAACAGGACAAGCATTAGGGTGGCTTGAGTACCATCTCCCTGAGACTAACTGGGTAGCTAAAGCAAAAAAAGCCCTAGGAGAGAACGCAACAGAGAAGCAATTGCGTGATTGGTATGGTGGTGAAGCGAGCCATCTATACAAATCTGTACGTTACATGGAAGACAGGGTTAATAAAGCAGTCAAAGATGCAATTGACAAGAACGACGACCAAACCAATGATTATAATGACCCAACTGAAATAATAGAGACAGGTACTACAGTAAAAGAAGTAGCTAAGAAACTATATAATGAGAAATCTATTGTAGACCCAGTAGTTGTTAATTCTGAAACTAAACTTGCTGAAAAGATTCAGAAAGCCAAAATAGAACATTCAAAAGATGGTGTTCCACATGTTGAAAGATTCATAGCTGATGTTAAAAAATCTACTAATCTTTCCAAGGGTCAAGAAGTAGAACTAAGAGCATTCTTCAACAAAGATGCACAGCCAACTAATGAAGTTTGGTTTCTTAGGATATCTGGCACAGGTAAAGAGAAGCACTTTAGTCTTCATTCTGGTAAAGATATGATGATTGGTACTGGGGATAAACAAGTAGCAATAGGTGAAAAATACTATGATATGCCAATTAATAAGTTGGCAGGGGGCGGTTTTCAGTTACTTACTCACTTTGAAAAGAATGGATTACCTAATAAAATCTTAAAAAGTTTTGTTAATAGTAAGGCAGGGGAAGTCCAGTTCGCTCTTGATACCGAAGCTGAATCAATGCTACATCAAGAATTATATTCCAAAGGCAAGTATATTTTTAGTGGAGTTAAAGATAAGAACCAACTCATGGTAGCCCCAATTATTAAAGAGATAAATGGGAATGTCATTTCAAAAGATATGATATTTGATTCTATATCTAGCGGTAATGAAGTTATTAGAAAGCAATTAGAGTTTGCTTTCGAGCACTCTAGTCGAAAGAGCACACTTCCATCTAAAATGCATGAAGATATGTATGTTAGTAATGTACTTCATCATGCTAGTATGAGTGGTATAATAGATGGCTCAGGGAATATAAGCGGATTAAGTAGATTGTTATCTGGTAAACATACTACTAGTGTAAGTGACTTTAACAAAAGAATGCAGTTACTAGGCAATAAAATGATTCCATTAGACCCAGAATCCTTTATTCAGTCACATCCTTCAGGCGAATTAAATACAATATATGTTAATGATAGGGACTTATTAAATCATAAGTCAATGAATGGTGAAAGCAATATAGATGGTGGGCAACTATTTAGAGAGTCTTTCACTAAGAATATGATGAAAGCAGTAGGGCTACCAGATGCATGGCACTTTAAACCAGTTGTTGTAGGTAGAGGTGAGCAAGGTATGTATGCCACCAAGTCTAACGGACAGGTAGCAAGTCCAGCTTGGCGTAAGTTTATGAAGGACAATAATATAGACAGGGTTGTCTTTGGTTCATCGTTTAAGATACAAGGTGAACACAACATGACTCCCATGAAATATGAGAATGGTCAATATTCTAGTGAGAATCCCACTATATATAAAGTTCCTATTAAAGATATGCAGGTAAGTCTTGGCACATTCGAGAACATGCATAAAGCTATCAAAGGTGCCGAAGGTCCACTCCAAATGTTTAACCAGTTTGACTGGGAAAACCCTACTTTTGCAGATGAGTACTTCAAGTTAGTCAAAAAGTCTCATGAAGGAACTGATGCTGGTAAAGGTATAATAAGTGATGTGGAATCAGGTAAGGTTACTGCATCCAATTTTCTCAACGCTATGTCTACATCTAAAGTAGACATTAGAGAGCTTCCACTTGATTTTGTTTTAAAACACTTATTTCATGGCAATGGCAATAAAAAGATTGGTGCTGTCTTGTTTGATAAAATTAACAAGCTAGATAAAATAGGGGAGCTAGAGATAGAAACCTTTGAAGGTGGTGATGCAGATTACTCGTCTTATCATGAGGTTAGTGACCGCATTAAGTTGGCAAACGAAGGTAACTACTTTACTAGGTTATCATTATTTAAGAAAGAACAATTGAATTCAATTAACAAATTTATTAAATCCAGATGGGCGAATCCTTGGATTAGTGAAGGTGGCAAGTCTTGGCTTAAATCATATACACCAGACATGGTATCTATGATGGAAGTAGACCCTAAATGGAAAACTAAATCAGTAAAAGAAGGACACATATATCTTGATAATGCTTTTCGAAAAATGTCTGTGGTATTGCTCGACAAGAAACTCACACTTGGCGAACTTTGGGACTTTCATACTGGGGCACAACCCTTACCCAAAGGAATTACTAAGAAGGCTGTTAGTGAAGCCCTTGACCTTGTTGTCATACGGACTCCTGCTGATTCTCCAAGCGGTACTAGAGTATTACGTCTTGGTGGATGGACTAATCAGGAGGGAGCAGGTTCTATTACACACGCTAAAGATGATTTCTACTTAGGTGGTGCAGATAAAGACTCTGATTCTGTAAAGTTGTTCCAAGGTTTTAGTAAAGGACTAAAGGATGCTATCAATGTGCATAAGAACGATAAAGAATCCTATAGAATAAAAGAGAAGTTTAATACAAAAACTGGTAAGCTAGAGACAGTTGACCCCGAAAATCCTGAATACATTAATGAAGTAGAGAAAATGTACATGGATGAATCATTGAATCCAGCAGATAAGTTTTATATATCTGGTAAAACTAAGGAACCAGTAACTGATATAGATAGAATAATACCTAAGATGCTTATGTTCTCTCCGTCAATGAGGCTGGATGTGGCAAAGCGTGCCAAAAAAGGACTAGACTCCCTAGGGTATACGCTCTCCGCAAAGACATGGTTGTCTCATATGATGGACTATGTTCAATATAAGGGTCCAAATAAAGCCACAGGTGAGCTCTTTACCGCACAAACTCCTTGGGGTGAAATGTCAATAAGGGTGAGAGAAAAACCTGTTCATGGTAAATCAAGGATGGATTTTTTCAGAGACATGGGTGCAATAGGTGTTAATAAAGGTGCTGATGCAAGTTCAGACCCGACAGTTAAAGACCATGCTGGTGCAAGAGATATGTTCTTTAATGAGATATTAAAAGTAGAACTTAATGGCAAACCAGTCAAAACCTATGAAGGCTTTCAAAGACTGGTGAATTCTAATAACGAGTTAAAAGCTGTAAGTCGTTCTATAGATGCAGTTAAGAAGAATAATTCCTTTAGGCGTATAGACAACGACTTCTTTGATTCTGAATTCAAGAAAGGTAATATTAAAAAAGTAGGTAGGACTTGGGTTGTTACAGATGAAGTTTTCCAGAAATTAAATCCTCATGAAGGTGAAAGATTTATAATGACTAGTAAGGATGAACACGGTCTAGCCTATGTTGATTTTGACCCAAATGTTAAAAAAGGCAAGCGTTCTTTTAGAGCAGAGTTTATACCTAATAAACCTGAACTAATAGATTTAGAAGCAGACCTTAGATTTGCACAAGTGCAATTTACTGGCAGAGGTATTGGCAAATCCAATAGTTATATTAACAGGGCATCACAAAATATGGCTGATTTATTAGGTACTAATCCAAGCAAAAGCTACACAAATAGACTTGGTAATGCTTATTCTATGTTATATAAATACATTGGTGCAGATTATGGTGTTGGTTTAAAGTCCCTTGAACCTAAATTAGTAAAACAAATAGAAAAAAATCTTGGAGTATTGCTAGAAGATATTGTTCTCTGGGGGAATCAATCTTTAGGAAAAAAGCTAAAGACACAGCGTAATGTTTCTCTTGATATGTTTGGTAAAATCATGAGTCAGTTTTCTGGTATTGAATTACTAAACAGACAGTATGTTGACCTTGTAAAGAGACTTAATAAAGCTGAAGTTGGGTATAGCGTTAAGGAACTCACTAAAACTCTTTATAAAAAGACAAATGAATTAAAGCGATTAGCTAGGGATAAGGATTCTACACAAGCTGAAGTAGAAGACTTAATGAATGAGCATATAAACTGGATTAGAGAAAAATTACCAGCAGATATACCACCAGATAGGTTCATTCAATACTACCAGACTATGGCTCTCACTCCTATGACTGGTGTTAAGAATAAGCGTAAATATTGGAGTGCAAAAGACAATAAATATATAGAAGAGAACTCTCCCGTTATAGACCACATTAAAAAAATACATGGTTCTAAATTCATACCACAGAGAATTAGAAAGGAGTACTATCGAAATCTTGAACACTTTATATCTAAGATGGAAGATAGATACAGGAAAATAGAAATTGAAAGAGAAACAGATAGTTCAGTAGGTAAATTAGGTACTGATTTCAGTATAAAACAATCAAGCCTTAAAAATAATCTAGAAAATATAAAAGAAGGACCCTTTAAAACAGAGAAGATTATAGATAAGGTCATCGAGAATGAAACAATCGGTGATGTAAAGAAACAAGCAAAAGATTTTGCAACAAGTCCAATAGAGTTATTAGCATTAAATAATAAAGATGTTAAGGCTCTCAATCAGCATAGAGTACATATTAATGAGAATCCTGTAATTAGAGACAACTATGCAGGGTGGTTTGGTTGGTTTACGGGTGAATTTTCTAATCAAAGACCACGTTCTCTTGAGACTATTAACATGCGTGATATTCATGCAATGAACAAATATTTTGAGAGAGTTACTGATGCAAATGATTTAGAATTTAAGATGAAATACTTCATGTGGGACCCACGTTACGTTGATGAACATCTCGCATTAAGGAATGTATCAAGGGCTTTTAAGAAGTATACATTTAATGACCCTGTTACTGGTGATGCAGTAGAGGTTATAAAGATTATGTCTCCCGTAGGCTCAATATCAGAGTTCAGTAAGAACGTCAAAGATAAAGGTATTGATGTAGATACAAACTTCTTAAGAGATGCTAATAAGAAGATGTTTGAGTTTATAGGCAACCTTAGCGATAAAGATGCAACAGTACGTGAGTTTATAGACTGGAGAGAATCAGGTAAGGAAACTACTCCCAGTAAGGAGATACTCGAACTGGATAGGCTCACTACCCAATTCTTTACTAAGCTGGGTAATGATTATATATATGTCAAAGACAGCAAAGGTGTACGCCACTCTAATGACTTAGGTGAGTGGGAGATGGACTCTAAGTTTGATACTTGGTTTAAAGATAGTAATGGCAGACTCAATCAGTACATTCACTTTGATAAGAACGGGAAGTTTAATTTTAAAAAGTTTCGTGATGCTACTTTTGATAAAGACCTACCCAAGAAAGTAAGGAAAGCAGTTGGCATAGATGGTGTTCTTAGATATAAGTATGAAAAGAAGATGGAAGACATCCTTTGGGCTAAGAATAACGGAAAAGAACCTACTAAACAACAGCGACTTAAATATAGAACTGCTGAAGAGAGTAAATACAAGGGTATTGGGTTCTTTAATCCAGCAGAATATATACCACATATGAATTTTGGTAAGACAGAAGCATCAAGAGCTGAGTTTATTAAATCTATTGAAGTAATCGGGGATAGTAAAGCTAGTGAAGCGTTTGATACTATAACGAAAAAACATCCAAAGATGCCTGAAGCTGAAAGACAGGAGCATGCTCAGAAAGCTAAAGAAAGATGGATTCGATGGATGCACGATAAGGCAAACTTCTCTCAAGAGTTTTTAACTGTTAAAGATATTGCAGACCTATCGGAGATTACTGACGCTACATTAAACAAGAGTCTTAAAGAACTGGGACTAAAGCATAAGATTGGTCCGTTAGAAGGCAGGGAAGCCAATCTACAGGGCTATGATAAGTCATCTGTTATCTTTAGCGACTATGTAGATAAGGTAGTTAAAGGATATTATAAAACTTTATCTGCTATACATGGTGACTATGAGATTAGAAACTTTAAGCACCAAATGAATAAAACTTACAAGGTAAGTAAAGCAGAGAAAGAACACTTCAAAAAACTATATGAAGGTGGTGCAAAACGCAGGACACGTAGGCAAGCAGATGTCCCAGATAAGCCAGAAAAGATAGAGCTAGGTGGTAGAAAACCAAGGTATAAAAATTATGTGGACGTTTGGGCTGACTATATGAAGTTGCACCTACAAACTGTACTAGGGCACCAGACTTACTTCCCAGAACGTATGATGTACGAGATTGAACGTGGCATTGACCCCTTATATATAAAGGATAAACGTAACTTGTTCTACATGACATCTGACCAGAATATGTTAAAGATGTATGAGAAACTCTGGCAGAGTAAAAGATTCAGTAAGGCACCATTCATTAGGAACATGATGGAGAAAGCCCCCTTTGATGCGGAAGCTAGAAAAGAGTACTTCAGCCGTAAGATACATGAGTTTGGTAGAATGGAAGCCCAGTATGAGCTTATGACTCTACTGGCAAACACAGGTACTTGGGCTACTAACATATTTAGTGGTAATGCCATGACTTTGGGTAGTGCAGGTGTAAGAAACTTTGTTAATGTATTTAATAAGAAGAAAGTCTTTGATAGACTATTATCTGTAAATGGTAAGGCAGTACTTAAGACGCTAGATGGTAAAGATGTTGTTGATAGAAAGACACTTACCAAGTACATGGAAGAGCGTGGTATTATAGACAACTTTATACAGAACGAGTTTGAGACTAATCCAAACTTGACTAACAGCTTGAAGAAGGCTGGAGTTAACCTAAAGAATTTTAGACGTGACCTTACTATCGCTATGAAGGGTGAGAAAGGGAAGCGTGAAGAGAGTATAAGTGAAGTCGTTAGAAGGTACGGTGTAAAAGACGTTATGTTAAAGTATGGTTCTTTCTTTATGCGACACTCAGAACAGGTTAATCGTGTTAATTCATATATGGCACATGCATTGCAGGCTATAGATAAGTTTGGTCCAGAAGGACGTGAGTTATCTATTAAAGATGACTGGGTGCATGATATGGCAATGACAGGTATTGAAAATACACAGTTCCTATATCAGAACAGTTTCAGACCTATGTTTATGCGTACAGCAACAGGCAAGGTACTGACTAGGTTTAAGTTGTTTGCTTGGAATTCTATACGCACAAGACGTGAATTCTATAGACAAGCTGAAGTATATGGGTTCAAGCGTGGTACTGCTGAGTATGAAAAAGCAAAGGATTTATTTCTCGTAGATATGTTTATGATGGCTTTGGGTGGAGCATTTATGTTTAGTATCTTTGATACATCATTAGCCCCACCTTACGACTGGATTCAGGCACTAGCTGACTGGATGTATGGAGATAAGAGAGAAAGAGATATGGCTTTCTTCGGTAGCAAGTTAGGACCTGCTAATCTACTTAAGCCACCAATAGCACGTGTACCACAGGCTATGGGAGAGATTCTTTCAGGGGACTGGGAAAAGTTTAGCGGATATACAGCTTATACATTATTTCCATTTGGTAGAATGGCAAGACAGGTAACACAATTAGCAGATGACAGGGTAGGTCATGGACTCGAAAGAGCTCCAGAAATTCTGCTTAGGATACCTTATAATAAGATACAATCTAGAATAGAACGTGCTAAGAGGCGTGGGGAACAGCAAGAGAAAATAGATAGTATGTTATAATCAATATACATATGTTATGCAAAAAATGTTATATTCTAGCAGGTTTTGTGTTACAATGCGAGAGTAGCTCAGCTGGTAGAGCATCACGTTGCCAACGTGGGGGTCGCTGTAACTAACACCGACGAGAGATAACATTGAACAACCCACAGGTATACATATGTCATACAATAAAGCCCTTAAAAGTAACCTATATATTGGTGCAAATGGCTGGATTTACTATCGGAAGGTGATAAATGGACAGACAATTCAACTTTCTACACATACTAAAAGCCGAAGAGTAGCTAATAAACTAAAAAGTAAGATAGAATATAAAGCATTACAGTCTTACTATAATCCAGAAACGGGGAGAAGGTTCCTAACTTTCCCCAAACTTGTTAAAGAGTATCTTGCATTCAATCATAGCTGGAGTAAAGACACTAGAAGAGTTAATGAAGAGACTTTAAGGCTATATTTAAAGCGTGGTTTGCCTAAAAAGAGTGCAAGTTATATTTCTACGTATAAAAGCAGGGTAAATACTTGCATCAGATGGGGTATAAACAGGGGAATAGAGACAAATAAGAAGTTATATACAGGCAATACCATGACGGAGCCAAGATTAAGAGTGTTCAACAGCTCAGAGATGACTAAAATCTTACATAAGACAGAAGATAGTCGTTTTAGACTGTTTGTTGCATTTGCCAGTTATACTGGGGCAAGAAGAGGGGAGCTATTAAACATCAACCACAGTAACCCACATGATAATTATGTTGAAGTTCGGGGGAAAACAGGCAAACGACTTGTTAAGCTGAATACACAAGCTAAAAAAATATACCAAGAAGTAAATACTCCTTGGTCTTATAACTTGTCTTATGTGTCTCACCACTTTAAAAAAAACCTACGCAGGCTGGAAATACCCAATGGGCGTTTCCAAGACCTACGTAGGACTTTCGGGTACAACTTAATAAAAGGTGGTGTACCTATTTACCAAGTTGCTAAACTGCTAGGTCATAGTAAGATTGCTCAAACTGAGCGTAACTATGCACCTTTATTAGTTACTGATGTAGGTGAATACACACTTACATACTAAACTGGGTCATCAAAAACAGCTACTTCTAGTTTATCTCGTACCCATAGGTCGTGTTCATCTTGAAGTTCTTCTATTTCAGCTTCTGTCATTTCACGTCCTTTGTATTCTGCTGATTCAATGTATGCATCACAGAAATCAGGGTAATCTGAATGGTCTATATTAGTGAATGTAACATCTGTTACTTTATCTAGTTCTATCACAGCTTCGATTCCATTCTATGTAATCTCCATATGATACTAAGATTTAGTACCAACATCATTAACATAGTAAATTCCCAATATGGGAAATACTCTGTGCTAAATAAAACTTCCCAATAATATCTCATCATTTAGACTCCTTTA
>Ga0098053_1000400_pt1 | contig 14913 bp, 15 predicted proteins | sample 15BtaG_FD_77068 | JGI IMG/M metagenome (GOLD analysis project Ga0098053, IMG submission 77068) | Marine viral communities from the Subarctic Pacific Ocean - 15B_ETSP_OMZ_AT15312_CsCl metaG | ecosystem: Environmental > Aquatic > Marine > Oceanic | place: Pacific Ocean | collected 2015-01-18 | reverse complement strand
GATTTGATATAAGAGTCGATGTGGGCTGGTCTGGACCATCCGATTCTTCGCAGATAGAGGGCTATAATACAGAGTCCAGTATCCGGACAATGTTTCTAGTCATGACAGACTATGACATATCCTTCAACGAAGAAGGTCATTTCGAGTTAATTATAAATTATAAATCCAGATTAGAGCAAGCTTTATATGATAGAAAGACAAATATATTGGTACCGTCACCTAATTACGCCGCACAAATTTAGGTTATAGAAGATGAGCTAGAGAAGCTGAAAGCATCATCGGACCAAAGTATGGAAACTATCAGAGAAAAGGAGCAAAAACTAGAAGATTTAAGGATAAACTCTAAATCAGAAGCATATCAGAATATATTTAATTTTTTGTTGCAAAATAATAGTGTCTTTTCTCAGGACTTAACCGCTGATCAATTGTTTGGCAAAGTTGGTGTGAAACTTTCTGGCAAAGATGTGGACAAAGATGATGGAGACAATTCAGAAGGGTCAGCTATCTTTGGCAGGCTTGCGGATAAGATAGAGAAAATTAAGCAGGCCAACAGGGAAGGCGAAGCAGAAGATCCTGCCAAGAAAGATGATGTATATTTTGGTGTCACCAAGGACGACGGAAATTATATTTTAAACTACTTTTTTCTAGGAGACCTTGTTGAATCCTTGGCACAAAAATGCTTTGAACCTGGGCCAAAAAGGTCTAAACAGGAGCAGAAGTTTTTAGATGACACGAGAATTGTTCTGACGGACTTCCTGCTATATGATCCCAAAGATTTGGCGAACAAGAATGTTCTTAAAATAAATATTGGAGATATCCCAATATCAGTTGAGTTGTTTATGAGCTTCTACTATGAGAGGGTTATCAAATATAATGTGGGATCTTATTCGTTAATGAAATTTATTCGAGATATCATCTCATATTGCATTACGAATATCTTTGAAGAGTGTTTCGGGGAAGATAACCTGAAGACAGATATTAAGACAGGGTTTATTGATTTTCAAAAAATAAAAAGCTCGTACAAAACGGACTCAGCCGATCCGTTTGAATATTATGCAGTAAGAGAAAATGGAATTGCCATCTTGAAGCTAGGGGAAGAAGATCTTGGAGAAAGTTATAAATATGATTCGTCTACGGGATTGAGGTCATCCATCTCAAAGGCTTATTTAGATTTAACAAACAGTGATTCCGTTCCGAAAATCGCCGCACGTGACGAGAGGGCTGACTGTATTCATGCATGTATTATCTCGGCAGAATCATTTGAAAAGTCACAATTAATAATCGATCCAAATTACGAGGATAAAAGAGCAAAGGACATCTCTGCAGGGTTATACCATTTGGATACAGGCTCTGGTCGGGGTATACTCAAAAAGATAAACTTTTCCAAGACAGATCAAAAATATCTAAGAGAACAAAGATTTACTCAAGACGAAGCCAAGGGGTTCTCCATCCTGTCAAATGTGTTTGACGTCAATATGAGTTTGGTTGGGAATACTTTGTTTTTCCCTGGCCAAAGAGTTTTTATAAAATTGGGAGAAAGATTTTCGGCTTTGGATGAGATGTTGCCCACAGCCACTGGAATGAAGCCCACCAATGAGACCTTTGCAACTACTATGGGACTCGGAGGATATCATTTGGTGATTTCGGTAGAGAATGAGATCTCAACATCTGGGTTTACGACCAATCTGATTGCTCGATATGAGTGGCACGGCAGGGAAGTGCTGGAGGAAGCCAATAAGGCCATCAAGGCCGCCTGGCCCCAGCGGCTCAAAGATCTTCAAGACGCCCAGGCCAGGCGGCCAAAACGAGAATTTGTGCACAAATCCGACTGGGAGCCTTGGATGGTGGAACCGGTGGAGCCGATAGAGGACAACTCGAATTCTTAATCACTCAATGGAGGACTAAAATATGCCAAAATATAGAATAAATGCGAATAACAAAATGGGAACTTCAGACCTGTATCACAGAAGGTTATTATACAGGTTCTTTGCTCTGTCCTTCGATACCGGCCCCATCATTCAGGGCCCCGGCATAAAAGATTATTGGAGCTTTGAGAACTATTTCTACGGCAAGGTGGATGCCAATTTCATACCGGTAATGCCAAATATTCAAAACCTAGTGCAGGTGGAAGGCCAGAGTGGAAATGTTCTGATGTTCGATTTCGTCGCAGAATCATTTGAGAAATTTAAATCGTTCTTCACGATGCCTTTAAAATTCGGCAAAATAGAAGATGGTACTCCGATATCGAGACCGAAGCCTACAAGGGCTTTTGACAATACATTGTTAAAATATCAAAACCACCTAATGTCCTTTGTGGACAAGTACAATGACTTTTTATTTTCAACAGTGAAATCCAAGGAAATCAATGAGCCAAAAAAATATATTAGAGAATTCTTTAAGTATTATTTTTCAAGCAACGAAAATATATTGAGAAGTTCATATTATATGTCTCCCTCACACTCAGGGTTATCTTCGGGATTATCTATAGAAATCGCCAACTTGGATCCTTCGAACGATAAGCAGAAGATGGAGATGATAGAATCTAATAACTTTGGATTCTACCAGCAAGCCGCAATTAATTCCGGCTTCCTCATCGACAAGAATATTCCATGGCGATTAAACATAGACCTGAAGTCTCCAATTATAGTCGAAAAATACAGTGATATCTCCGTTACAGGAATCCCATTCGTGACTGATATATTTTCTAAATACTTCTCAAAAGTACATAGGGGCGAATCATTGGAATTGATTGAGTCTCTGTTTTATGGATACAGGAACTTCTATGAGAGGCTCCCGACGAAGGGAATGTATGCTTCTGGTCCAGGTTCGGAGCCCCTTCTAGCACCCGAAGTTGAGTGCGGCGATAGTCCATTACCTCCCCCATCTGAAGGAATTATTTCGTCTGCCTTTAACTCGATGTACTGGATCGGTAAATATATTGAGATGAAGAATAAGGAGTCTGGCACTCCGTACAATGCACAAGAAATTGAAATGATAAAAAGGAATACTTTCAGTGCCTCGACAAACACCGAAGACTATATAGATAAGAAATTTGGAATGCCTTGGATACATGCGGGCTCCACAGTTTACGAGAGGCTGCGAAAAGAATTTCAAGAAAATGATGATTTTCCTCTTGACAATTTCTCTGATTATGTTAAAATGGTAGTACAGAATTCAATTAACTCCATCTATTGAGGCATCATTGTTATTTCAGACATTGGACGATAAAAAAGAGTGTGTCGGTATATACTGCGATGGGGAACTTTCTTTCGGAGATGAGGTGCTAGAGGGTCTTTCTAGAACTTGGTCATATTCAGCTTTCCTCCAAGATCATCCTGTTGAATATGCCAAGTTATATTGTGGGGGAAAGTCTCTTGATGAAGTGTGCCCAGAGGCCCTGAGAGACCGGTGGCAAACTGTAGCAAATAAACTCAAGGCTTTCATTAAATCATTTAACACGGCACTTGTATCGCTAAATGAGAGCTGTTTTTTTGATTTAGTTCCAAGGAAGTTTCTCTTGGAGTATTGTTATGTGAAAGATCTTATTTGTCAACATGTTTTCGAGACGTATCCTCGACCAGAGAACTACGAATATACACTTGAATTGGTAAAGATTATCGAAGAGATCAAATATAATAGGTTAAATCTCAACAAAAAGAATCTCTCATTGTACAAATCAAAGCACAGAAAGTTCATTCAAAAATTGGCCAAGCTTGAGCCCTATTGCAAATTCAACACTTGGGGCACAAAGACAGGAAGATTAACGACTGCCTCTAAGACTTTTCCGATCTTGACGATGGAAAAAGAGTTAAGGTGTATCATCGAGCCCAAGAACGATTATTTTGTGGAGCTTGACTTCAATGCAGCAGAGTTGAGAACTTTATTGGCATTACAGGGAAAGAGTCAACCCCAAGAAGATATCCACGATTGGAATATCAAAAATGTATTCAAAGAAAATCTCTCCAGAGCAGAGGCAAAAAAGAGAATATTCGCTTGGCTATATAATCCAGAAAGTCAGGATGAACTGTGCGAATCTGCCTATGATAGAAGTTCTGTGGTTGAAAAACACTTCACAGAGGGCCATGTGACGACCTTTTTCAACAAAAAAATAGAGTCAGAAAGCAGGACTGCTCTCAATTATGTCATTCAGAGTACATGTGCGGAAAATGTGTTGAGACAAATGATTAAGGTATCTAATTATATGAAAGGGTGTAAATCACATGTTGCTTTTCCGATCCATGATTCTGTTGTATTGGACTTCTCAATCGAAGACAAAGAAAGATTATCAGAAATCGTAGATATCTTCTCCAGTACAGAACTGGGAAGATTCAAAGTGAATATTAGTGTCGGAAAGAATTTCGGCAACCTTAAAAAGTTAGAGGTTTAAATGAATGTTGTAGGTCTTGGTGATGCTGGGTGTAGAATAGCTGATTGCTTCTCTCAATATCCAGAATATAAAATATTTAAAATAAATGTTGACATCGAAGGAAAAGGATGCTATACTGTACCAGTACTTGAAACTGCGGAGGAGTACGAAAATCACAGTTATCCCAAAATCCGCCCTTTCTTGAAGGGACTAAAGGGAGACACTTTGTTCATCATTGGAGGTTCTGGGAAGATATCCTGTGCCTCCTTAAGAATTCTTGAGAATATCAAGAGGCTTCCAATTTCAATCTTATACATCCAGCCGGATATTGACATGCTCGACAAGACACAGAAAATGCAAGAAAAGGTAGTGAGAAATGTTCTTCAGGAATATAGTCGCTCCGGTGTGTTCGAGAAGGTGTGTCTCGTTTCCAATGCGGCATTAGCAAACATCGTCGGTGGTGCACCAGTTATCGGCTACCATGAGGCCCTAAACGAAGCACTTGTACCTTCACTGCACATGATTAATTTCTTTTTGAACACGAAGCCTGTCGCAGGATCAATTCCAAAACCAAAGAATACACATCGCATATATACAGTCGGTCTCTTCGATACAGAAAAAAATGAAGAAAAAATGTTTTTTTCCCTTGACAACTCCCGTCATAAATGTTATATTTATGGAGTAAACGAAGAAAAGTTAAAGACTGACAAGAAATTGATGAACAAAATTAAAAAACAAATCGAATCAAAAAAAGAGGAAAATGTTGATATCTCATATGCAATTTATCCTACGGACTACGAACACGATATCGGATATGTAATAGATAGAACCCCCCACATTCAGAATAAAATTTAATTTCATTTTTACAACAACCAGCAGGGCGAGAGATTTGTCGCCTTGACTATAGCCAATATTGGCACAAACAACAAGAGGAGAAAAGACGATGGCATTAGACATCAATAAAATTCGAGCACGCTTAGATAGCGTAAAAAACAATGGCAAAGCCGGAGGATCATTCTGGCGACCAAAAGACGGGACTCAAGTAATTCGCATTGTCCCAACAGAAGACGGCGATCCCTTCAAGGATTACTATTTCCATTACAATCTAGGCCCGGACCAACGCGGTGGACTTCTTTGTCCGAACAAGAACCACGGCGATGATTGCCCTATTTGTAATTTCAAAGATCAGCTTTGGAAGGAATTCAATAGCACCCAAGACCAAGACACTATGAAGATGGCGAAGGATCTTTCCCCTCGCCAGCGATTCTTCTCTCCTGTCCTCGTAAGAGGCGAAGAGTCAGAAGGCATTCGTGTGTGGGGTTACGGCAAAGAAGCATATACTTCTTTGTTGAACTTGGTGCTTAACCCAGAGTATGGAGATATCACTGATGTAGATGCTGGTACCGACCTGACCCTGACCTATGGAAAGCCACCCGGTGCGGCTTTTCCAAAAACAACCCTCACTCCTCGCCGTCGCACTAGTGTGCTTTGTGATGAGGCTGTAGGTGGTGATGCGGAGTGCAATCGATTGCTGGAAAATATCCCCGCTTTCGACAATCTGTTCCAGGTCAAGACCCCAGAGGAGGTCCAAGCGGCCCTCGATGGCTTTATGACATCCTTGGATGCCGAAGCAGGAGAGAGTTCGGAGTTGGTAGTCAACGAAGGTACACCCGATGTCCTCGCAGCTTTTAACGAGTTGACCGGAAATTAGTTCATATCCTCCGAACCGCAGGGAGGCACGGGTTTACAGGTGCCTCACTTTTTTAATCAATCCAAGATGGAGATCAAAACTACATGACAAATAACAATACCACAACCACGGCCTCCGAAGGGAGCACTGTCGAAGTCCATTATCGTGGAACCTTAGCCGATGGAACTGAATTTGATAATTCTCACGAACGAGGAGAGCCAATTAAATTCACCGTAGGCAAAGGACCAATGATTCCGGGCTTCATCGCCGCCATTACAGGGATGGCGGCGGGCGAAACAAAGACAGTAAATATCCCTGCTCAAGAGGCATATGGAGTAACCAATCCAGAGGCAGTCACACAGATTCCTAAGACTAGTTTCCCAGCCGGCCTTGAGCTAAAAGACGGCATGCCAGTCCCAATGCGAACCCCTACAGGTCAAACTGTATACGGTCGAATCACCGAACAGCAGGAAACTACAGTGACGGTTGATTTAAATCATCCACTGGCCGGCGAAGATTTGCAATTTGAAATCGAAATGGTTTCAGTTACAAATACAACTACAGAGGAAACCACTTCAACTGACGAGGAAACCGCTACCTAATTACGTGCGTTGTATCCGCAGGGAGGCATGGGATTACAGATGCCTCATTTTTTTTATACTGGAGGTAAAGTGACAAAAAGAGTCAAGTCGTCTGCTGGGAAGCTTTCGATGGCAGATATGAGAAAGATGATCAATAAGAAAGCGGGTATGAATGTCGCCCACGATCTGAATGAGGAGAACCCCACGGAGGTCACTCAATGGATTCCCACCGGCTCTCGCTGGCTGGACTCTATCACTTGTAAAGGCAAGTTAGCAGGAATTCCAGTAGGGAAGGTTTCTGAAATCGCCGGCCTAGAGGCAACAGGTAAGTCTTATATGGCAGCTCAAGTGGCAGCCAATGCTCAAAAGATGGGCATCGATGTTGTCTATTTCGATTCAGAATCTGCGATTGATCCCTCTTTTCTATCCAATGCTGGATGTGATTTAAATAAGTTGCTTTATGTACAGGCTCAGTCTGTGGAGTTTGTTCTGGAGACAATCGAAGAACTGCTCGCTTCTGATAACCAAGTTTTATTTATTTGGGACTCTTTGGCATTAACACCCGCTATTAGTGAGGTAGAGGGTAGCTTCGATCCAATGTCGCAGATGGCGATGAAGGCTCGCATCCTCGCAAGGGCCATGTCAAAGCTGGTGATATCAATCGCCAATAGGGATGCCACACTTCTTGTGTTGAATCAGCTGAAGACAAACATCACCCGCAGTCCATCTGAGGCGATGACGACTCCGTATGTCACACCCGGAGGTAAGGCGATGGCTTATGCATATTCTCTCCGGGTGTGGCTCACCGGCAGAAAAGCCAAGGCGAGCTTCGTAACAGACGAAAATGGCTTTCGTATTGGCTCGGAAGTGAAGGTAAAGCTTGAAAAATCTCGCTTTGGAACCGCAGGCCGTCGCTGCAACTTTAGAATCTTGTGGGGTGGAGACACCGTTGCTATTCAAGATGATGAATCACTTTTTGATGCAATAAAGGCTTCAGATAACATTAAACAATCCGGTGCTTGGTACACCATGGTCTTTGAAGACGGAGCCACTGAGAAATTCCAAGCCACAAAATGGGTTGATAAAATGCAGAATGACAAGTTTCGCCAACGTGTCTATCAAATCATGGACGAAGAAGTGATCATGAAATTTGATAAACGACAGGGCAGTGCTTCTGATTTCTATGATTCAGAGGAAGAGACGAACTAATTGGTATTATGAGAGATCCTTTTCTAAAAGTTAAGTATGACAAGTTAGTTTTCGAACTCAAGTTTTTAGAAGCGGATCTCTCTTACCACGACAAAATACTCTCGAAGTCCGGTCCCGAATTTGAAGCAAAATGTCATGAGATGATTAAGGAGAGGGGCTTCGAGGATATCTTTTACGGCGAAAACAGTGCGGCCGAAAAGAGTGCAAAAAAAGAATCCGAAAAAAATCAACAAGAGTCTCGCGAGAAGCCGAGCAAATCAGTTGAAGCTCTCTATCGCCAAATCGCCGCCAAGACCCACCCAGACAAGCTGCTTAATGTGGATGATGATATCAAGCTCGAACGAGAAGAACTCTTCCTAAGTGCGACGGAAGCCAAAGAGGAAAATAACCTTCTGAAGCTTCATCTAATAGCGGCAGACTTAAAAATAGAAATATCAGATATATCTCCAGAAGAATTGGGGATGTTCGAAAGTACCATAGTTGAGAAGAGAAATCAGATTGATTCAAAAAAGGCCACCTGGATGTGGAATTGGGTCACATCTCCTTCGGATAGAAGGGATGATATTATTTCTCGATATGTTGATTTTATGATCCAATCAATTACGAAAACAGAAACGGAGTAATAATGGCAAAAAGATTAATGGTGATAGATGCTTTGAATGCATACTTCAGGGCTTATATTGTGGACCCTAGTCTCTCGGTGAATGGGCAACCAATCGGAGGATACAAGGGTTTTATCAAGATCCTGCAAAAGCTATGCCGCGAGCTGCGACCCGATGAGGTCATAATTGCTTGGGATGGAGCTGGAGGATCCCAAAAGAGAAAGCAGGTCAATAAGAATTACAAAGAGGGGCGAAAACCCATCCGCCTTAATCGAGCAGTGAAAAACCTCACAGAAGATGAGGAGATGCAGAATAAAGTTTGGCAACAGTATCGGCTCATGGAAATGCTTAACTTCATGCCATTCATTCAGATAGTCAGTGATGGCATCGAGGCCGATGATGTAATATCTTATGTGGTGCAGGACAAGAAATACGCGGGCTGGGAAAAGGTAATCGTCTCCAGCGACAAAGATTTTTTTCAGCTATGTGACAATGAGACAGTTCTGTATCGCCCAATCCAAAAAGCATTTGTCAATAAGCCTAGAATCCTAGAAGACAGCGGAATACATCCAACTAATTTTGCACTCGCTAGGGCCATCGACGGTGATAAATCAGATAATCTCAAGGGGGTCTATGGTGTTGGTTTGGGTAAGATATCCAAAAAGCTACCATTCTTCGCCAATGAAGAGAGTGTTACTTTCGATGATTTATTCGACTTTTGCAGAAATGACAACACAGGGCTGAAGATGTTTTCGTCCATTCTGGAGAGCGAAGAATTAATCAGAGAGAATTACAAAATCATGCAACTTTACTCTCCAGCTATCTCTATTCAGACAAAAAGTAAGATACAACACACTTTGGATAACTTTAAGCCTGAGTTTAATAAAACCGAAGTAATTAAACGCATGCGAGAAGACGGCTTTGGCGACAAATGGAGCCCATCTAATATTTTCACCGCATGCAAAAGAATCGTAAGTAAGTCTTGACAGACTTTTCTTGATGTGTTATATTAAGAGATATTGGAGGTTATATGTCTAAGGAGGGTTTTAGCCAGTATGGTAAAGACTTTCAAGAAAGTTTGTGTCACTTGATACTGGTGGATCGGCCCTTCGCGGACCAGATGTACGAAGTTCTGGATATCAACTTTCTAGAGTTAAAATATTTGCAAGTATTTGTAAAGATAGTGCAAAGTTACAGGGAAAAATACGGTGTACATCCCAGCGAAGACATTATGAAGTCAGTCATAAGATCAGAGCTGTCAGCAGAACTTGAATCAGTTCAACAACAGACTAGGAACTATTTTGCTCGAATCTACAGACATGACATCGCAGATGCAGAGTATATTAAGACGACATCCCTCGACTTCTGTAGAAAGCAAAAGCTAAAAGGTGCGATGCTTAAGTCGGTTAAACTTTTAGAGAACTTATCGTTCGATGAGATCTCACAAGTAATTAACGATGCTCTTAAGCTAGGGTCCGATTCGAACTGTGGACATGATTACATCAAAGATTTCGAGCAACGTTTTATCTTCAAGGCTAGAAATCCAGTCCGTACAGGCTGGGACGAGATAGACAAAATCACTCACCAAGGACTAGGTACCGGCGAGCTTGGTGTTGTAATCGCCCCAACGGGTGCCGGAAAGAGTATGGCCCTCGTGCACATTGGAGCACAGGCATTGATGGATGGCAGGAATGTCCTGTATTATACACTCGAATTGTCGGATACTGTCGTCGGTTCAAGATTTGATAGCTGTATTACCAAAGTCCCTCTCAATGATCTCGTGACCTTCAAAGAAGAGATATACGAAAAGATTCAAGATCTTGAGGGCAATCTTGTTGTCAAAGAATATCCAACTAAGTCATCATCGGTCGCGACCCTGAAGAGTCATATGGAAAAAGTAATCACCAGGGGTTTCAAGCCCGATGTCATTCTCGTCGATTATGCAGATCTTTTGCGCCCAATTTCAACTTTAAGGGAGAAAAGACATGAGCTGGAGACTATTTATGAACAGCTTCGTGGGTTAGCACAAGAATACAAATGCTGTGTTTGGACAGCTTCGCAGACCAACAGATCTGGACTCAATGCCGAAGTGATCACAATGGAGTCAATAAGTGAGGCTTTCAATAAATGTTTTGTCGCCGATTTTATTTTATCAATCTCAAGAACAGCGGAAGATAAATTGAGCAATCAGGGAAGAATATTTATAGCCAAAAACCGAAATGGGATCGATGGAATCATATATCCAATTCATATGAACACGGCCAACATAACCATTAAAGTCCTACCCAGCTTCGGGGAAACAATCGGTGAAGTACAAAAAGATGCGAAAAAAAGACAAGAAATTAAATTGAAGGAAAAATATGCTCAATTTAAAAAGAAAAAGGGGAAAAAATAATGTCATTAAACAGTTTGCAAGAATACACAAGGATAGCGAAATATGCTCGCTACTTGCCAGAAGAGAACAGGAGGGAGACTTGGGAAGAACAAGTGGATAGGGTCTTCGACATGCATGAGGAATATTTCAAAGATTCTTTTGGTTTAGGCCCCCATATGGAGATTGCCAAATCCGCAGTCCTTAAGAAAGAAGTCCTGGGATCTCAAAGAATCTTGCAGTTTGGTGGTACACCTATTTTTAAGCACAATGCCAGGGTTTACAATTGCGGCTTTGGGCATATCAACCGCCCTCGTGCCTTTCAAGAGCTTATGTACTTGCTTCTTTGTGGTTGTGGGATTGGGTTTTCTGTCCAAAAGCACCATATTTCACAGTTGCCAAATGCCCAAAAGAGAGGCGGCATTATCGGGAAGACATATGTCGTCCCAGACACGATTGAGGGCTGGGCTGATGCGATTGGTGTATTGACGGCAAGTTACATGGGCGGAATCCCTGAATTCGAAGAATACATCGGACAAAGAATCACATTTGACTATTCTGCAATCCGCCCAGCTGGGGCCCCATTGAGTTCCGGTGCAAAAGCTCCTGGCCCCGGCGGATTGAAAAGGTCCATCGAAAAGATTACAGAAATATTCGAGAGACAACTCTCCAATGTTCACACAGTAATTCTTCGCCCCATCGATGTATACGATATCATCATGCATGCAGCAGACGCGGTAATTTCAGGCGGTGTCCGACGATCAGCAACAATTGCCCTATTCTCCCCCGATGATAAGGAGATGGCAACAGCCAAAACGGGTAATTGGTTCATCGAGAATCCACAAAGAGGGAGGTCCAACAATAGTGCTCTCTTAGTTCGGGACAAAACAAGTAAAGAGACTTTCAATGAGTTAATGTCTTGTGTGAAAGAATATGGCGAACCGGGCTTTGTCTGGGCAGAGAGCACAGAAATGGGCTTCAACCCTTGTGTGGAGATCGGATTATACCCCGTTGATGTAGAGACTGGAAAATCCGGATGGCAATTTTGCAATCTAACTGAAATCAATGGCAAAAAGGCGAACACTGAAGAGAAATTTTATGAAGCTTGTAAAGCAGCAGCCATCATAGGGACACTACAGTCAGCATACACCAGCTTTCCATATGTCGGAGAGACGACGGAGAGGATCACCAGACGAGAGGCACTTCTTGGAGTCTCAATTACCGGGATGATGGACAATCCCGAAGTTCTTTTCTCTCCACAAATACAGAGAACCGGTGCAAAGATTGTCAAGGAGACTAATAGGCTCATCGCCTCGATCATCGATATTAATCCAGCTGCACGTACTACTTGTGTCAAGCCTGCTGGCTCAACGAGTTGTATTCTTGGTACTGCCAGCGGAATTCATCCCCACCATGCCAAGAGATATTTCAGGAGAGTGCAGGCAAATATTCAAGAAAATCCAATACAACACTTCAAGAAAACAAATCCAAGAGCTGTAGAGACTTCAGTGTGGGATCCTAACGGGGTTACAGAAGTTATCACATTTCTGTGTGAAGTCCCACCAGGAGCGAAGACAAAGAACCAAATTAATGCATCGAGGCTGTTGGAGAGTGTTAAACTGACTCAACAAAACTGGGTTCGTTACGGGGCAAACAAAGAGTTGTGTACACAGCCATGGTTGAGTCACAATGTTTCAAACACTATTCATGTGAAACCAGACGAGTGGGAAGCAATTGAGGACTATATTTATAAGAACAGGAAATATTTTGCAGGTATTTCTCTAATACCAAACTCGGGTGACAAAGACTACCCGCAGGCACCATTCTGTGCAGTGCCATATGGCATGGACATCTATCGTGAGTACGGTGATGGTTCTTTTTTTGCTTCTGGTATTATTGAAAATGCCCTTATTTCTTTTGCCGACAACCTTTGGGCGGCCTGCGATTGTCTGTTGGGCATCGGGGAGCCAATAGAACAGACGACATACCTCAAGAGAAATTGGGTTACGGCCGCCATCAAGTTCGCGGTCAGTCATTTCGATGGTGATATCAGGAAGATGACATATTGCCTGAAGGACATTTATAATTTGAAGTTGTGGGAGAAGTTGAGTAAAGAATATCAAGATATCAGCTGGACTGCGATGTGCGAGGAAGAGGACAATATTGATTTCGGTCAAGAGTCAGCCTGTGCTGGTGGGGCTTGTGAGATACCAGCAGAATATTTAGAAGCCATTAGAACAAAATAAATTGGAGATAATTATGTTTAAGCCATGTAATAGATACTTATTGATAGAGAGGGGCACCACCAATGCTCAAGAAGATCTCATAATTGCACTGCCGGAAGGGTCTTTTAAAACAGAGAGTCGGTATGAAAAGGTCAAGGTCCTGGCTTTATCCTCAGAGGTAAGACCGCCGGTTGCAGTGGGAGACGAGATCGTCGTCTTATCACATATGATAGAAGAAGTGGATTTTGGCTCTGGCCTGATCTATTTAGTGATGGAGAATCATGTATTAGGAACATTGGAGTGAAATTGTGAAAGATAATCAAAAGTTTGTAAATTTAATTAAAGAGCTGGTTAAAGAGTTCATCAAACAACGCGAGCCGCTCTTGGAATCCCCTGTTCCAACAGCCGCAGAGGTTTTAGTTGAGAGCAGGATTAATAAGATTCTAAAACCCAAAAAAGATTAAAAAGAGGTCGTTTGAGCACCGGAAGGCATATATATCGATATGACACTATTGTTATTGGAGGCGGCCTAAATGCTAAAATGTATGCTTATTATAATCAGTGCCCTTGTATTTATAGAGGTAATGATGCTCCCTTTAAGTTTGATTTGTTGCAACAAGGCGAAGCATTCGGATTGCGGAACTCGCTTCAGATCTGGCAGCGAGTAAGTTTTATACTGGGCCTCTCTGGTAAATTGCCCATGGGCAACAAAGTGGCATCCGTCAACATACGAGACAGGTTGCTAAAGGCACCCACACACAACTCTCGCTTGGGCCGGTTTGAATTCAATAAGCTGGTTATATTTGATGACACTGGTGTTCGCGGCTTACCCCTCATAAAGGATCAAGAAGTTGGAAAGTCCAGAGTTATTGATTGGTTTGATGTCCGTTCTGGTATGGAGCATGAGCATGATTCTTTTGAGACCGACGACGACTTCGTTAAAGAAGTTATTTTCTACCCGTCCGACAGATTCGGAAATCAAAAATCAGGACGAGTTAGAAAAGACCTTGTGGCGATATCATATTTGGACGAGAATCAAATAAATGATTTTGAATACTCTTCGACCATGGCCCGCTTTAAAATCTTGCAGCTGATGAAAGATGCAGGCATAAAGGGTGCTCGCAATGGTCGAGACACATATAACCCAGAGATTTATCGGTACTACTCTCCGAAGATTGAAGCAACACAAAGAGAAGTGATTCCAGATGTCAAGAACTATTATGAAGAAGATCCTCGGTTTGAATTTCGCTATGATACACCAGAGGAAATCATAGAGCAATTTGAATGTGATCCGAATAGTTACTCGTCAAAATTATTAAACTTATTAACCAAAACAAACTAATTATATAAGTTATGGGACACTTAAAAGACATTAACGAATCTTATCTAACTCATTGCCGACATGCCTTGGCTTTGAGTTCTCGCCTTTTCCTATCATCTATAGGGCAAGCACTACACGCTTTCGTTCCGGATGTACACCCACCACTCGGTTCTGATGTGAGATCTCTTATCTCCTTTCTGGAATCCAAATTACCGGAGAATAGAAAATGAAAATTACAAAGAAACAATTAATCAAATTGATTAAAGAAGAAATCTCAAATGTACGAGAATCAGATGCATCTGATGCAATTGGTGCCGACTTAGATGTCGTCATGGCAAAACTTCCAATGGAAACTGTGATTGCGGTTGTTGAGGGTTATCTTAAAGATGAAGAAAAGAAAAGGATTGTCGCCGCTCGAAAAGAGTTGGAGACGGTCATCTACGATATTGTCATGGAAATGCCAGAAGTAGAGATGGAAGAGATTTACAATGCTTTGAGATCACAAGCTGGCGAATAGAAAATGAAACTCCTACTTGAAAATTGGCGAG
>Ga0098053_1000393_pt1 | contig 15004 bp, 9 predicted proteins | sample 15BtaG_FD_77068 | JGI IMG/M metagenome (GOLD analysis project Ga0098053, IMG submission 77068) | Marine viral communities from the Subarctic Pacific Ocean - 15B_ETSP_OMZ_AT15312_CsCl metaG | ecosystem: Environmental > Aquatic > Marine > Oceanic | place: Pacific Ocean | collected 2015-01-18 | reverse complement strand
TAGAATAGATTAAACAAATAAACAAGTATGTTTTTTGGATAATTATATATGCAGCCTTTAAAATTAAGAGCTATGGGAAACTGTAGCTCTTTTTTTAATACTTTTACGAGGACAAGACTTCATGTCTTTTATATGATTCTCACCTGTAGCGTAACCGCAGCGTAATTCTTTATTTTTATCTTTACCACAAAATCCACAAATAGAATTGACCATAATACAATTTTCGAACATATTGTGTTAATTATACCTGAAGTGTTGATTTAAGAGCGAGCATAGGGTAGGTTTAAGCTCTAAATAGGCTGTTTACGGGGAGATTATGACTATAGGCATACTTACTATCGCCTAAATAGACTTATGAGCATAACTAGGCAGTATACTGTAGGGTTTTATTGTACAACGTTCAAACATTATCTTTTAGCATATTTTTACGAATCAAGCTCATTTCATCTTGTGCTTGTTCATAACTCAATTCTTTTGACCACGGAAGTTTTTCGTCTAACCATTCATGTAAAGAACCAACATCCATCCAATTACCTTCAGGGTCATGAACTGATATATTTCTATCTCCACGATTCATAGGATCATAATGTTTTATATAACTATCAATAGCTTCTTTCCAAGCATCAAGTCCGTGAGTTTTGGTGGCTGCATAAGCCATAACATCTAAATATTCTGTATTATCCATTTGTCTTTTTAAATAGGGGATATTTTTTGATAAATATTCAACTGCTTCATCATATACAATTGGATTTTTGTGGTTTATTGATCCATCATAAACCCAATCTTTTTTCGAATCTTCTTTTGAATAATCCGATTCTTTTCTTTTCCCCCATTTTACTTGATTTGTTCCAAATCCAAATTGATCTTTAGCCATTTTAGTTCTCCTTACCTATTTTAAAAAATTTAATAATGTTTTATTAATTGATGTCCAAGAATTTGATTCTGTTCTTTTTGCTTCTAATGCTGAAATGTATGCTCTTGTGCTTGCATCATCATCTAACCATTGTTCTGGAATATTTCTTGGAACAGGTAAATTTTTATTAATATAGTATTGATTAATATCTTCTGGTACATTTTCATTTCTTAAAAGTCTATCAGCCCATTGTTGTTTTTTATTTCTTGGCATACCATAGTGAGATGGAATATCATAGTAATTAGTGTCAGTATAAAATCTATTATTTTTATCTGATGGTTCTCCCCACATTTCTGTGCTCCAATACGAGCCTCTTTTCTTTGGATTTATTGTATCAGTATAATGAGGTTTTCTTTGTCCACTAAAAGTTTTAGGAGGCGTATAGTTATAATAGCCATGCAATGCTTTAGTCAAAACTTCAGGCATTTGAAAATTATTTTGCTTAGATGATAAATCTAATAAATTGTGACGATATTCAGGTTGTTCTGACCAAATTTTTTCCATTTAGTTTTCCTTATTATCCCATTCATTGCCTAAATCTTCACTCATTTCATCTATATTGTTTTCTATATATTCTTTACGCATCTTCTCTAGTTGAGCCTTATCATACCTAGCAACAAATTTATCTGTTGGTATACGGAAGAACTGCTGCATTCCTCTGCCAAATGTTGTTCCGTATGGTTCATCAAAAGTTTTATCTAACGATCTTGCTACTCTTCCAAAAGGGAATAGAGTATATATGTAATAGTCTGTAAATCGGTCCCAGTCACCGTTTAATACCATAGCAAGTGACTGAGGTACACGTGCAATAGGAGGAGTTGCTATTTGCAACGGAGCAATAGCTCTTGGATATGTTCCATAGAAAGCTCTCTCTCGCTCCTTCCTGTCGCCATAGAGTAATTCAGCCATTTCTCTCATCCAATCAAATGGAGGAGGAGTTACAGTATCAAATAAACTGTATGTAAATGCTGCACCTAAAGCCATAAGCATAGCATTAATTATAAATAATCTTTCAAAATCTTCGTATGGTTTAGTACCTTTTTCAAATCCATACATTCTAGCTTGTTTATATATTTCACGTTGAAACCCTATCTGGTTTTGAACAAAGTTTTTAAACCTTGTTAATACTTTACCTGTAGCAGTTCTCATAAACGCAGAACGACCTACGCTATGATACACAAACTGTGTAGCTTCTACCCCACGTAAGGCTTGATCTATAAACGCTTGATTGTTTATATCAATCTCACCAGCCATTCCGTGAAAAGCATCTCTTTGTTGTAATAGATGAGAAAGAAACGAATTATTACGTAACCAAACTTCAGAAGCCTGCATAGGAAATGCACCTGCTTCTACAATTGCATCCCATATATTATATCGATCAGCAAGTTCTTTTATAGTTGCCTTATTAGGACTTGGATTACGTTTTAATAACTGTATAAAGTCTTCTGCAAATTGTTTTACTGCACGTTGATTCTTTATTGACTTTACTTTAGGGTTTACCTCTAATTCATTTCTTATATACTGTTCAATAACCCCTTTTTCTACTAGCCACTTTTTTAAATCTGCCTTTGTTTCAACAGGAGTATTATTCTTTAAATATAATAATGGAGTTCCATCTACATCAAAAAGTAAATTCTTCTTTAACCATTTAAAATTGGCTGCTCTAGTAAAATTTCTCATTCCAGTCTTCGTAATAGTATTTAATGAACCACCAAATAAATTACCAGTAGCTGTACCAGTATTAGCAAGTAATGTTAATAATTGAAACTGAGCTTCTAATGCTCCATATTTATGTATAAGTCTAGAAAAGTATTCATGTCTAGCTTTTTCAGCTCTAGGTATTCTAAATGGTAATGAACCACCAAAAAAATTAGCTATTCTATCTAATTGTTTAATCATATTATGATCACTAGTACCATAGTACATATTCTTTTTCAGTTTTAATGGATCGCTATTATGCATTGCTTCTAATACCCATTCAGAAAAAGTAGTTCTGTATCCTAATACATCACGTAAATACATACGATAAAGTTCCGCATGAGCTTTTGTGTGTTTACCAAATGGTTTATTTCTCATCATCCCATCTATCTGAGCGTTAGCCATTAATGATCCAAGATTTTTTAATCTTGACTTCACAATTGATTCTTTATATGCTTTTAATGCTTCATATTCACGCATATAAGATGGTATATTAGAATCTCTTTCTAATAGATTACTTGTCCTTGAATAAAAGCCTATGTCTTTAAGAGTCTTTTGTATTTCAGGCAAGGACCTATCCCAATTAACATCAAAAGTAGCGTCAAACATGTGTTTTTCGCCAAATAAGGTAGAATGTGAGAATGCATCGTTCTCATATTTAACAATAGCACCTATATTATGCTTAATAATCTTATTTAATTCTTCTTTATTACCTGTGCTTTTATAATCTTTTAAAATAATATCTAATTTCTTTTGCTGCATTTTACTCATAGCAGGTAAAGATCGGGTAATCTCAGTTACCCATTCACTATATAGTTTAGGGGTACTTAATACCTTATTATATTCTGATTGTACTTTATCATTAAAGTATTTATCGAGTTCAGCTTTCTCTGCTTTAGTAAAACTCTTACCAATCCTCTCTCTCCAAACATGTGGGAAATAAGATTCTCTATCTATAATACCAATATGAATAAATGGATTATCTTTTCTATCATTTATAGAATATTGTTTTTTATTACTCCTATCACTAGGAGAGTACAATACAGCCGCTTTCTTACTAAGCATATATTCATACTGTGCTCTTAAAATAGACTCCATAGGCAAGTTTTTAGGTACAGGCTTACCTTCCCATACAGGTTTTATAACTTTTCTATGAAAATTATCATAATCAAAAATACCATTCTTCCATATCATATATTCATTGAGCCTAACTAAAGATTTACTAGCAATGTCTTTATCTAACTGCTTCCACCCTTCTCCTTCATTCTCAGACAATCTTACTTTATTTCTCATTTCATGGATATATTCCTTAGAGAAGGATTCTAAATCATTTTTAACTGTAGTAGTTAAAGAATCAAACATTTGCTTACCAGACCATGTTTTTTTCTCTTTAGTCTCAGGATCTATTACTACTGTAAATTCTTTTTTAAAATAATCCTTTAATGACTCTTTACTGATCTTTCCTTCCATCACATCAATTACGTTATTAAATAATTCTACTCTTTCATTAGGAGTAAGACCGACAATTGTTTTATATGTATCTTTATCCATTTTGTCATGTACAATAGTAGCTTCATTTTCTGTTTGAGTAACCATTTTAGATAACCAATCTTTAATACCACCATGTGTAGATAGAACTTTTTTTACTTTCTTAATAACAACTCCATCTGAAGTCTTAACATATGCATTCATCTCACCAAATACTATAGCTTCATATGCAGCTGTCTTTTTATCTAGAGTAATAGGTCTATTATAATAGAATATTCTCTGAACTCTCATAGGGTCCCTAGCTTTGGTATTGGGAAAATTATCATTTACCATTTGATCAATCCAACTACGTTTATTTTTAGGATTGTAATATTCAAAATAACGTAAAAGATTTCCTATATCACCCCTAGTAATAGTTGAAAAATCTCTACCAGCTACTTCAAATGTACTGGTGAACTCATAAAAAGCATCTTCTGGATGTTGACTCCAGAAAGGATGCTCTGACATATGCTGCTTTAATCTTTCAACAGATGCTTCAAACTTCTCCCCACCTACTAAAGGTTTTCCTTCAAATTCTACAAACCTTTTATCTACCTTAGCAAAGCTCTCATTGATCTTATTAAACGAAGACGGCTGATGCATATAATCTATAAATTTATTTATCTGTGGAGTCTGAGTTTCTTCAGGTAATGCTGCTAGTTTACCAACCTTATCTAACTCCACAAAGAAATCTTTAATAGATTTACTTGACGTTTCAGTAGATTGCCAAGGCACCCTACTCCAATAGCCAAATTTTTCTCCTTTAACAAAAGGACTCAACATATATTGATCTAAAAAACCTAAATATATATTAACATCTGAATCTTTTTCTAATTCCAAAGGTAAATTTGATTTTAAATTTTTATACTCAGCATCAAAATCAGGAAACTTACTCTTAGTTGGTCCTTCATCATTTCGCCTGTCAACATTTTTATATTTTAATTTTAAGTTATCAGCCTCTGCTGTAATACGTTTCAAATTACGTATAACTTTTTCTCTACTTCCACCTGCATCTAAAATTTCTTTTTCAATTTGATGACCTTTCTTAACTAAAGCTAAAAAACTTGCTATTTTAGTATTTTCTTTCATTAAATAATCATTCAACTGTTTCCAATCACCACTTTCAATAGCGTTAATTTTAGCTTTCTGTAAGTTTGTAGATAAACCAGCTATAGTAAAACCAGACATTTCTCTTGCTAATATATCTTTAGTTAATAATATATTTAATTGATTAACTAATTTTATATTATTATCATATAATCTGGTGAATATTAAATCACCTACTCCATCTTTATGTGCTTTATTAGCAAGTTTAGAAATAAGGGCTGGATGTTCTGATCTTCCATGTTCTTTTAATAAAACTTGAAATTCATCAAATTCCATAGCCTGTCCTCTTCTCTCTTTCTTTTTACTTTTAGCGTTAGGCTTAAAAGAAGAAACCATTTTTGCAACATCACCTGCTGCAGAACTTTTAATATCAGAATACTTTATTTCACTTTCTATATCAAATCCTTGTTTTTCTGCATACTTTTTAAACCAAGCTTCAGGTTTAAACTTTCCTGTGAATGCAGAATCAAATAACATTTGAGGAAACTTAACATAAGAAATCATACTAGGGTAATTACCAGCGTCAGCTGATCTATTTAACATCTCTCTAGCTAACTTACGCATTTCATACCCACCGTTAGGTTTTAATTCTAGAGAATACGTACCCTTTAATTTTCCAGCTTTAGTATATACAGGTACACTTAGTTTTCCTTTATTAGCATTAGCTGAATCAATTAAAGATTGTATTGCTACTCTATTATTAATAGCCCAACCTATACCATGATTACCATGAAATACATTTTTAGCTACTGTCTTTCTCATTGATGGAGAAAAAATACTAGCTTTAGTTTCATAAGCTTTATTGTTTTCATCTTGAGAAAATCTTGAATCAAGCTCACGAGATTTACCATCAATCACTCTACCATCTTTCTCCCATTCGGAATTGAGATCTCTGTAAGCTTTGAGAATCTTTTTATCAAATCCATGGTACATGAAAGCAGAATCTGAATCTTTATCTGCACCACCCAAATAGGCATCATCACGTGGATGAGTAATAAGGGCATTACCTTTCCTACCAGTGAAGCCCTTAAATCGTAGTACCCGTGCACCGCTTGCTGAATCGGCTGGTACACGAATAACCATAAAATCAAAAGCATCGTTAATAGCTTTGTTAACCTTACTGTATTTTCCGCTGCTTTTGAGCTGATTAACCACACTCGGATCTTGAATTCTTTCTTTCGCATCCATGAGATTACCAAGAGTAACACCTCCTTTTTTATAATTTGGAAAAATTTGCTTAAATAAATCTTTTGGAATTTCTTTAAATAGATCCATATCTATTTTTACTGGAAAATTCTTATGGTTATCATCAGCCATAAACTCACCAGACTTTAATTTCTTATCCCCTTTAATATATTCTACATCATATGGAGCCAACCAACCCTTACCAGAATATTTCCATCTAGGTCTTAAATACCTATCGATAACATATCGCTTGTAAGCATCTTTAAACATTTTACTAGTATGTTTAAATTCATACGCTACAGCAGAAGTAGCTCCTACTGTATTAACAACACGCATATTTCTATATACATAATCACGAAAAGCATCATCTGTAAAATTTAAATCAGGTTCTGCATCCTGCCTTTCAGTATCTGCTTTTAATATATGATTTCTAACTTTAGTTGCTAAATCATTATCTCCCTGTATTATCTTATGAATATTCTCTATAGATATATCATCTACATTTATTTTCTTTAAATCTATTTTAGTATTAGGGTCTTTTAAATAAGAAGTAATACTTTTATTAACTATAGGATCACCGTTAATTAATGGTTCGTATATTTCTTTGAAAACAAAGTCAACAAAACCTTTAGGGAATTGTTCTTCATTTGTATTACCAAATAACTGTCTTACAATTAACTGAGGTTTAATAGACTTAGAAGTATTTTCATATACACCTAAGTCTAATCGTAAATCACTAACAGGAATTGGTCTTGTATCTAACTTTATACTTGGGTCTTTTAATTTATATTCTCCATTTTCAAAATCATAATCATTGCCTCGTATCCTCCCTTTATGTTTAGCGGCAGAATTCATTACAATAACATCAAGACCGTTAGCTTCCATAAATCTATTCATAGCATCACTAGCTTTTCTACCAGCTGATTTAACTAATAAAACATCTGTACCTAGCCTACTAGTTATAACAGGCTTTAACATACCAGCATCTATCATTAAATCTTTAAATACTTCTTTAGTATTAGGATCTATGTATCCAGATTTATTAATAACATCATCAAAAACTTTGTGTCTAAAATAAATGCTGCCGTCTGTTTCAGATCCATATGGTCTATCAATACCATTACTATCTTTGTAGTACATATCTGGATGCTCTTTAATATCAGGAACCCAATCATTTAATACTGCAATATTTAACGTGTTCTTTCCATCAATATTAAAGTTAACAGGCATACTTTTTGTATGCATTAACTGTTCTCGTTTATTCCTATCAACTACATTTCTAGCTCCTATTTCTGGCTCCATTAGCCTACCTATTTCAGTAAATCCACGTTCATCTCCACCTTGTCTATATAAATCATGACGTTGTGCTTCCCAAAGAACATTACTTTTCCATTGTCTTTCATGGTTAGCAGTTACTGTGTCTTTCATTTGTTGTGTCTCAAGAGCATCGCCAAACCATTCAAATTCTTTTTGAAGACTATCATTAAAACTTTCAGTTATTTCTTGTCTAAATTTCTTTAGTTCTAAATGTTGTTCAGTTTTACTTAATTGTTCTACATTAGGTAATGATTTTAATTGACCTCTAGCAAGAGTATCAATAATCTGTTCTATAGATATTTGCTTTGCATCTGTATGATATTCACTTACTTTTAATATACCCTTATCTTTAACTCCACCATCTATATACATATTCTTAGAATTAAGATGGTGTTCAATATTATACCAATCCTCTTTAGTAACATGTTCTTCTACTGTACCTGTTTCCCAATTAACTTTTTTAACAGCAAAAGGTTTGTTTGCTACAATAAATCCTTGCTCTCTATTTTTATCACCCCGAGTATTTATATATTTAATTGTACCTATTCTTCTTCCATCAAAATTTTCAGCTGGTGCACCTAAATCTTTTCCTTCAATATCAACAGGAACTTTTTCATCCATTCGTGCACCCCAATAATCACCTTTACGTGATTTCGCCCTTATCGTTCCATCGGGAAATATTTCTACTAATATTTGTCCTCTAAGACCTTGCCTTGGATCTTCTCCACGTTCAGGTAATGGTTCTTCAAACTGAGCTAAATTAACTGTAATACTATCATATACTAAATCTCCAGCTTGTTCTTTAGCTATAGTTCTAATTTCTTCTTTTGTTGGCTCTCTACCATGTCTGCTTTTAGCTAAATCATATAAAAAGTTTTGAATTTTTTTAGCTGTAGATGAGTTTTTAATATCTAATGGATCTCCATCTCCCCAAGCCTGTGTTTTACCTAAAGTAATACGAGCTTGATTTTCTACCTGTTCGTTAATATAATCTTTAGTTTTTATAGACATATTCTTCCACTCAGGATTTTTTTCTGGATAAAAAACAGTATCAGGAGAACCGCTTGACATTGACTCAGCCCAAAACTTCTGACCTTCTCTTTCATGAGATGGTCTAGCAGTGTAACCAAAGAACCCACCTAATAAATATTGATATAATTGCATTTCAATAGGATGACCCTGTAAGGTTGTTGGAAGCCCTGTTATCATAGAACCTATTCCAGCTTTAATCATTTGCTCAGCTTGTTTATGATTATTAACATTCGTGCTTTTTAGCATTTTACCTATACGAGTAAAGTTACCTAACCCACCAAATGCACCGCCTGCTAATGAACCATGTATCATTGAATTGAGTATTTGATCTGGTCCTCCCCATATAGAACTTACTGCACTAGCTGTACCTAGATGAATCGCTTGATCTAATACTCCCCTAGCACCAGCACCGTGTTTCATAAATTCCATAGTTTCTAATCCAGCTTTAGCTATACCTTTGTTAACTAAACTACTGGCTCTATCTCCAAAGAACATTGGAACTGAATATTTATTTACTACCTGTGCACTTAAAGCACCTGACTCTAAACCACGTTGAACTCCTTTTAGACCCAACTTAGATGCACCCTTAGCTAAACCTCTTAAAGGTATGGAAGTAATAGCAGGTGCAAAACCTATTAAATGACCTATAGAATGAGCAATAGCTTCATAGCTGTTTCTGGGCTCAGGTCCAAGTGGTATTGTAGTAAGACCTTCAAACATACCACCTACAGCTATTTCTGCAGTGCGTTTTAAATCAAAGTTATTTTCTATTCTTTTAAAAGGAATTGCTACTTGTTGAGCGAGTTGTTCTAACTCATCAAGTTGGTCATCTGTAAACAACATAGGGTTTCCCCTATACGTGTCAATGAGACCCTGTACTCTTCTGGGATCAAAACCGTTAGACATGCATTAAAATATATTATAATTAGGGGCGTTTCCTAAATCATCTAATAGGTTAAATAGATTATTTGGATTTTCAGGCATTTGTGGTAAACGTCTTGACTGGGCAACCTTACTTGGTAGATTAGAAAGTCCAGATCTAGCCTGTTTTATAGAGCCACCAAAAGGATTCTTCATTCCAGATATAAATTCTGGATTTTTTACTAAACTTTTTAATCCTCTTGCTCCTTTAGCAAAAGCCATACCAGTTCCAGCTATACCTCCAACTCCTGCTGCAACACCTAGTAAACTTCCTACGTTACCAGCTATTTTTTCTCCTTTTGTTTCACCAAAAAAAGGCTCGCCTGCAGACATTGGTTCCCATTCGTCAGGTAACATTCCCATCATACCTACATCTGCCAAATTAAATCCAAGTTTTTGGAAAGGTTTTGATTTCATGTGAACATCTCTTCTCATATCAATACCACTCATTTTAGAAAGCATAGCTATTAATTCTGCATCTTTATCCGTAAAACTTCTAGGATCATTATTGTAAGCAGTAATAATTGCTAATATTTGACTTGAATTCATTATTGACCTCCTGTCATATTTAGTAAATTCATTCTTGCATCCTGAACATTTTTTATTGGAGCATGATAAGCAGGAAGAGACTGTAGTAATTGCCATAGCTGAAGACTTATTTCTCCTTCAGGTATGGGTAACATATCAGGAATATCAGGAAAACCAGCTTCTCTTTGTGCCCATTCGTCTACAGTTTCTGTCCAAGGAAGAGCTTTCCATAATCCTGTTCCAAGAGGCACATCTTCTAAAAGTGTATTTTTTCTTGCTTGTGCGTCTGATTTATCAACATCTATCTTATGTTGACCTCTAACTATAAGATCTAATAGAGCTTTTTCATCTCTTTTACGTTCATCTGCTTCTTTTCTTAAATTAAATTCTTTTTCTCTTAATGATCTTGCATCATCATATTGTCTCGATCTTTGTCTTGATTCTTTTGCTCTCTGTTTTGATGATATATCAAATTGCCTAGTTCTTTCTGCAAGCTGTCTATCTCTTTGACTTAGACTTTCATCGAACTGTTTATCTCTTTGAAGCAATTGTCTATCTCTTTGACTTAGACTTTCATCGAACTGTCTTTGACCTTCTTTATATTGACTATGTTGTAACAATTGTTGAGGCAGTGTATTTAAAAACTGACTTATATATTGTCCTTCTTGATATTGTGCCATATTAAAACTCCTTTTTAATTTTTATGCACCTACGCCTGTTGTTTGCCACCATTCTGTTTCAGGAGCTGTAGGATCTGTTGTAGTATATCCTCCACCTACTCCGCCTACACCGCCTGTAGGTGGAACAACTCCAGTATATTGACCACCAAATCCTGAACCTTCAAGTTGATCTTTTTGTTCTGGTGTTAAATCGTTATAACCACCAACACCAAATCCAAACATTTCACCTCTACGTTGTTCTACGCTAGCTAATGTATCCCACCAATCTTCTTCTTGATCTCTTCTCATTCCATATATATCTCCTCTTAGAGATAATCCTGCTTGTTGTGCACCTAGACCGAACTGACTACGTACACCACTTGCTCCAGCACCACCAAATCCTACTCCACCGAAACCACTACCAAGACCTTGTTGTGTCATTTGCATTAAATTACTTCTTGCTGCAGCCATTGATGTGTCTTGTCCTAATCCATGTTGTTGTATTGCAGCACGTTCTTCAGTTGGATCATAATCTCGAAAATATTTTGCATAATTATCTCCAACATTTATTCCTTGTTCTCTTAAATAATCTATTCCACTACCCATCTCTCCAGATATATTAGTATATGGATTTTGAAAAGATGACGTACCAGCACCTACTGCATTATCTTGCCAAGGTTCTTCTGCTGGCACTGATGGTTGTGCTGCAGGAACACTTGGAACAGTTGGACTAGTTCCACCGCCTTTAGGAGGTTGTATGTCAGGTGGGGGAGGTAATCCACCACCACCTTTTGGTGGTGCAAATGGATCAACTTGATTTTGTGGAATTACGGGAGGCGTAACTCCACCAATAGGCGGAGGCACCACGTTTCCTTTTGGTATATCAGGTGGTATAATATCAGGTGGAGGAGTAACGCTACCACCTTTTGGAGGTGCAAATGGATCAACTTGATTTTGTGGAATTATAGGAGGAATTATAGGAGGCGTAACTACATTACCTTTAGGTGCCGTTAATATATCTCCTTCAGGAGGAGTATTAGGAGGAACTATTCCTTTAGGACTTTGTGGTATACCAACTGGTATATTAGGAGGTGGCGTAACAGGACTACTCTTGGGTGAAGTCAATATATCTCCTTCAGGAGGCATCCCCATTGGTTGTTTTATTGGCATCCCCATTGGTTGTTTAGGAGGAATACCCATTGGTTGTTTAGGCATTTCTCCTTGCATAGGCTTATATGGTAATTCCATAGCAGGTATTTGCTTTTTCCTTATATCACCTATCATATCCATTCTAGGTTTAACAGGAGGTTCAAAAATACCTTTAGGAGGAGCTATTGTTTCAAAGTTTCCTTTGGGCATCATAGCCTGTTCTAAAGGAGACGGTCTTCTGTTGAGCATACCCATTTTATTTGCAGTTGCTCTTTGCTCTAATGAATAAGGTGTACCTTTTGGTCCTCTAATATCTCTTCCTTCTGCTGGTAAAAGATCACTATAAGCCATATTATCTAACTCCCATTTGTGCTAATTGATTCCATAAATTTGTTCTAGCATCAAAAGATGACTCTTGCCCTTGAGCTTTTAGCATATCAACAACTGAACTATATTGTGCTGGAGCAAACTGATTATACTGGTCTATTAATTGCATATTCTGTGCAGCACTTCCTGTATAACCAGCAGCTTGTGGTAATAAAGGTGCAGGTCTAGTATTACCTACTAAACCAGTATTAGATATAGCATCTCCTAAGTAATTAGGATTAGCTCCATAACGGTTGGAAATCATTGAAGGGTGTCCTAAATCCATTGTATAATTTGCGTCAGTTCCCCATTTAACTGGATCTTGCTTTTTACCTAAATTTTGTATCCAATTATTTGTGCCTTGTCCAGCACCACCGCCACCGCCACCGCCAGCAACACCTTTACCAAATCCTGCACCTTTGTCTCCTGCATATCCAGCACTTGTTATAGTTCCTGTACCAGTAGTTGCTGCTGTGCCACCAACAACTGCTGCTTTACCACCACCAACTGCTGCTTTGCTAAGGTCTGCACTTGCATCACCTACTGTATTATCTAAAACTTTTCTCCATTTACTCCTCTCCATTCCTTCTAAAGGTAGCCTTGTTGGAGCATCTGGAAATACTCCAGCAGTATTTGCTTCTAGTAATTCAGGAGCAACAGGCATAGCTGCCGTAGGATTATAACCAAGACGTATTGCTGTCTTATCAAAGCCTAAACTTGAAGCAGCATCAGCCATTCCAGTTTTTATTTTAGCTCCATACATTCCAGCTGTAATAGCATCTTGTAAAGTATTAACAGCTGTTTGTTCTTTTAAACCTTTCCAATATTGATCTACACCTTTACGTTGTTCTCTAGCTACATCTCTATTAAATAAACCTACATCAGCTTTTTCTGGACCACCATACTTGTGCTTACCATAAGCACGACCCGCAAGAGAACCACCTAAAGATCCTAATCCACCCGCTAGAGCCATGCTTAAACCACCAGTTGTTGGTGCTAATGCAATTCCTAAAAGTGTTCCTAAGCCTCTGCCTATTCCGCTACTTAGGTTTATACCACCTCTACTTCTTGCAGCTCTTTCTTCTGATTCTCTAATATCTCTTCTAGACTGAGCTTCATCTCGTTGTAAATAATATCTTTCTCTACCCATAATAGTCTCCTATGTTGGTACTGCTTGTAGACCTATATAGTATTCTATACCATTGATCCATATTTGTAATTTATGTGATGCCGCATCTCCACTCTGAAATAAATTTGTATCAACTGCTGGATCTTCTTCTAAAAATAAATGTAATGTAGATTCATTAGAAGTAGTTGCATCTTTAGATAATATATATATTTGATTATCTTTATGAGCAGCTGGAGCTGTACTATTTACTATTTCTATATTGTTCACAACTGCTTTCTTACTTCTAATCGAATCTTTCACTGTTAAACTTTTATCTACAATCTCATTACCATCAGGAGATAGATAAGTTCTCCATAGTATTCCTTTGTATTTAACGAACATACCTAACTGTTTGTTCGGTAATTTTGCCATAACTATTTCACCTTCAGCCATAGAATTTACTGCTGGAGGTCTATCTGCAATAGAAATCTTTTCCTGCTTAGCATTATTAATCTTTCTTTCTTCTCTAGAAAAAGCCATTATGCTACTCTCTTTGCTGGTAAAGTTCTATACTCAATTGAAATATCATTTATCCATAATAAAGAATCAGTATCTGTTAATTTAAATGCAATACTTTGACAAGGAACTGGTGTACTAAAAGTAAACTCTGCTATATCCCAAGCACTTTTACTTGCTAAAAACGTACCTGTTAACGATGTAGAAGTAGCTCCTTGTTGAGGAGTAACTCCTGATTGTGCAAAACTAGTATTTCCATCTGTTGCAAATTGAATAATATTTACTAGGTTAATAGCTCTTATATTTTTATAAGTTATATATAATTTATATACTTTTTTAACTGTACTAGGGTCTCCAAAATCTATATCTTTAGTTACAAATATTTGCGTTGTTCCATTACCGTGAGTAGTGCTATCATTTAATATAGAGTTAAAATTAACATTAGCAGGTGTAGCTACAGCACCATTTGAATGACTTGCTGCAGCAATTCCATTCCATCCTCTAACAGCTTTTACAGTACCTGCTGTTTCAGATGTATAATCTATATCTCTAATTAATACTTCTTCACTTTGACCACCTGTGTCAAACTTTACTAAATCTCCTTGAGAAACTTCATTTAATGATGTACAGGCAAAGCTTGTAGCTGTAGCATTTATACCGCTACCCTCGCTTAATGTTAAAGAAGTTATAGCTGATCCAGTAAAACCATTATCTACAGCAACAACTGGATTGTTGTTCCAATCAAGTATTGGATTAGTATTTTCATCATCATTATTAAAAAGACTTTCATCATATACCCAAGCATTTACATTAAAATCATATATATAACATTGATTAGAGTTTGTTGAAGAATCATTGGGGCATCGTTGAATAATTAATTTTTTTCCTTTAGGCATATAAACCAACATTGGTTGTACAATATAATCGCTTCCTGTTACAAAACTATCCCAACTAGGACCTAAACTATATGGAGTTGTT
>Ga0098053_1000390_pt1 | contig 15080 bp, 13 predicted proteins | sample 15BtaG_FD_77068 | JGI IMG/M metagenome (GOLD analysis project Ga0098053, IMG submission 77068) | Marine viral communities from the Subarctic Pacific Ocean - 15B_ETSP_OMZ_AT15312_CsCl metaG | ecosystem: Environmental > Aquatic > Marine > Oceanic | place: Pacific Ocean | collected 2015-01-18 | reverse complement strand
TTGATAACCAGGCGGCTCGCAGTAGCGCTATTGCTCAAGAATCTATTGATCGCGCGAACGCTGTTGATGCTGTAAAAGCGGATGCTCTAACTTCTGATCAGACTCTAGCAGCCAACATTGCCACTTATGGTGGGCAAGAAGCTACCGATTGGGCAGACCACGGTGTTTTTCGTTCTGACTCTGATGTGGCTTTGGAAAACTATTTGTCCGGCAACAGCAGTACCCTCTCAGATGCTATATCTACAGAGAGTGCAGCCATGTCTGCTGCTGATCTTTCTCTAAATACACGCATTGCTAATCAGGCTTCTAAGCGCGGTAGTGATATGAGTTCGCGTGAAGGATCCATGGATGCCCTTGAAGCTAAATTCAAGTTCACCGGTGATGCTGCCAATGGTGGCGATCTGGTGCTAGAAGAAACTGGTGGATTGAAAGTCACTGCTACGTTCGTGAAGATCAATGCAACCCTAACGAAGATGTTCCTATCCTAATCCGAAAGTAATATTTGGTTTCTTATACTTGTTTTATTTCTAAAAATCTTATTTTCTTAGGAGAAAAATAATATGACTACATATATGGAAGGCGATAGCGCCTTAGTACTCCAGAAAGAGATGCTTGATTCATCTGATGAACTAGCATCCCTACTAAAAGTTAAAGCTCCCGGTGCAGCTGCTGCGTCGGGAAGCGACAAAAACCTAAACCAACAGTTTGCTCAAGAAAAGAGTGAGCGTGAAGGTTTGGACGGTCTTATAACTGCGCAAGAAGCTGCGCGATCTGCAGAACAGTCCGCTGAACGTGCTGCTGCACTTGCAGTAGATACTGCGTATGCAGGTCTAATCGGTGATGAAGCCACCGATCGCGCTGCGGCGATGGTCGCTGAAGCTTCCGCTCAAACTTCCGCACTAGCTGCTATTACTGCAGATATGGCGACTGAGCTTAGCAATCAGGGTGCAGACATTTCAACTGAAAAGGCTGCTCGTGAAGCTGCTGATGCAAGCATTACCACCCGCTTGGGTGATGAAGCAACAGCGCTAAACGCTGCTCTTGGAGCAGAAGCATCTGTAGCTCTATCTACCGATAAAGCAATGTCAGGTGCCGTCGTAGCCGAAGCCGCCGCTCGCGCTGCTGCTTATGGTCTAAATATAGCTGCTCGTGAAGCTGGTGATGTTGCTCTAGAGGGACAATTGTCCGATTCTTATGCAGCAGCTAACGCTTCTGAAAGTTCTGAACTAGTCGCTCGCGCGAGTGCTGATACAGTACTCGCAGGTCTCGTAGCCGCAGAAGCCACCACGCGCTCAGCCAAGTATGGCTCACGAAGTACGGCTAGAGGGAATGCCGACACAGCAATAGAAGGATCTATTTCTTCTGAAGCATCTGCTGCACATGCTACTTTCCAGGCTGAGTTCACTGCTGCGGTTGCCGCTAACAGTTCTGTCGACGGTCTTCGTACCGCCGAGTTGGCATTAGAAAATGCTGCTCTATCTTCTTTAGCTACAGCACGTGCTCTCGCGCATTCTACAGTAACAGGCAATGTTTCTGATCAGAGTATTGCTCGAGCCGCTTCAGTTGCAGCGCAAGAGACGACAACTAGTTCTAACCTATCCAACTTGCTTCAGGGCTATAATGCAATGGTCGCAGACAGAACAAGCGCTGTCAGTGATTGGGTTGTTGATGCCGAGGCGGCCAACAACGCTATTGAAGCCGAGATGATTGCCGACGATGCTCGTGAAACAGCCGAGCGCGCCGCTGAAGTTATAGTTCGCGATGATGCGGATGCCTCATTGGCTCAACGAATTGGCGATTTAGAATCTGCTTCTTTGCTCGCTCTAGCTAATGAAACCGCTGCTCGTTCAGGTGCGGATGTTGCCATCACTGGTGCCGTTTCTGCTGAAGAATCTAGTGAAGATTCTGAAGATGTTCGCCTGACCGCGGAGCTAGCTGCTGAAGCTGCCAAGTTCAAATATGATATTGTAGATGAGAATGATGTCGCGCTGGGCGGCAATAAATCTGCCTTCATCCTCGGAAATAGCGTGAAAATGCTCTTTGAAGAAGTTGGTGGCGTCATGCAAATGGAGATATTCAAAATCTAAATTGTGTATAATAGTTACAAACAATTATACATATTTATTTCAATAGGAGAAAAATAATATGCCTACTTACATTTCAAATGATGAATTAAAGTCAGGGCTCGTACTTCAGAAAAAGATGATTGAATCATCTGACGAATTAGCAGACGCCCTCCTAGTTGCAAACCCTGCCGGTGGTGCTGACGTCACTCTGAACGCAGCGTTTTCTTTAGAGAAAGCTGCTCGTGACGTTATCTCTGTCAACATTGCTTCTGAAGTTACTGCTGCAACAGCAGCACTAGCTGCCGAAGTTGCTCTTCGTGAAGCCGGCGACGCTGCTGTACTTGCTAGCCATGCTGGTTTAGTTGGCAATCGTGAAGCTGCAATCACCAGCCTTCAAAACGCTCGTGGTGCTGCTTATGACAGCCTAGACGTTGTTATGGCTGCTGAAGTCACCGCTCGCGGTGCAGCAGTTGATACACAGGAATCCGCACGCATTGGTCGTGATGGCGTCCTAACTACTAGAGTTGCTGCCGAAGAGGTCGCACGTGCGGCTGCTATTACTACTGAAGAAGGTGTCCGCGCGGCTGCCGATAGTTCGCTATCAACTCGCCTCGCTGATCAGGTTTCCAATCGCGGAACTGATTTGGCTACCGAAGCTGCTGCATATGTAGCTGGTGATTCTGCTGTCAGTGGCGCAATTGTTACTCAAGCTGCTGCTTGGGCTGCCGATCATGCTACAGAAATCGCTGCTCGCGGATCTTCTGATACAGTTCTAGGAAATCTTATCGCTGCTCAGGCCGTTGCTCGCGGCAGCCACCTTGACACAGAAGAGAGCGTATCTGAATCTGCAGATGATTCTATCTCTGCTAATTTGACCTCTGAAGTCGCTGCTCGCGAAGCTGCTCTCACTGCTGAGTCTGACGCGCGAATCTTGGCTGATAATGCCATGGCTGATAAAATCGCTGTAGAATCGGGTGACCGGGCGTCTGCTGTTGCCGGTGAAAAGGCTGCTATGGAACTCGGTGAAAGCCAGCTTTCTGGTGACCTCGTTACTGAGCAAGCTGCTTTCAGTACTGCATTGTCAATAGAAGTTGATATTGAGGCGGCTGGTTATGCAAACCTCGCTGGTCTGATAAACACCGAAATGGCTGCCAAAGATACTGATCTCGCTGCCGAAGGTGTAATTCGCGACGCTGCGGATGCCGCTAACTCAGCAGCACTGCTAGCAATTCGTAATATCTCTTATCTGGCTGATGAGGAAGCTGCGAGAGTTGCGGGTGATAACGCGGTTGATGCCTTAATCGTGGCTGCTGTAGCCGCTGATGCTGCGGATATCGCTGCGCAAACACAAGCTCGCGACGGCGGAGATACCAGCATAGGAGTTCTGTACGACGCCGAAGTTCTCGCACGTAACGACGAGGTCGCTGCCCTTGATACCAGAATTTCTGACTTCAAGGCTAAGTTTGACTTCGCTGGTGATGTACTCAACCTCGTGGATGGTACAGATAAAATCAAGCTAACGTTTGCAGAAGTAGAAGGTGATCTTATGACCCTTACGGTTTCTCAGGGCTAGTTTGAAGCTAAGTTGATGTAAATCAATAAGCACATAGGTTTTTTGAGAAGGGGTGGCTTTTGCTGCCCCTTCTTTTTTTAAAGAAGATACTTATTATATGTCCAACAAAGTTAACATTAAAAAGACCAATATGAGAAAGCTCATATTCAAATCCCAATACACATCAGAAGACTTATTAGAGACCAAAGAACAGTTCTCAAAGTTCAAAGAACAGTTTTATAAAGATTTCCCAGAAGAATATAATAGAATGTTGGAATCCGCGGCGAAGAAGCAAAAAGGAATAGATCCGACAAATGAGGAAGAGGATGAGGAAGAAATTATAAAGTCCGGTGATGCCAAGAAACTCTACAGAAGGATTTCAAAAATAACACACCCAGATAAAGTAGACTCAAAGGTTCTTACTGAATACTTTTCAAAAGCATCTACTGCTTATGGAGAAAATGATATTTCATCTCTATATGTTATCGCCTCAAATCTCAATATTGATGTCAGTGATGTTGACACTGAATATATAAGTCAGGAGTTAGAGCGGTCAACTAAAGAAGATGAACAAAAGTCTCAAAATATGAAAGGCTCTTTAGCCTGGGAATGGGCGATGGCTGAAACTGACGAACAAAAGGATATAATAAAAGAAATTATTAAGAAACATGTAGAGGATAACTACTAATTATAAGGAACCCCACTGGAGATTATTATGAAGCCTAGAGACATAGAATTGAAACTAAGCATAAAGAATTACAAGGCGGGCAAGTTCCTCCACCTGATGGCAGTAGATGCAATTGAGGATTTTGAGAGAAAACACCCAAAGGCGATCCCGCTATTGCTGGCAAGCCTTAAGCATGGCGATCCCGTAAACTCCCTAAAGATGGCTTCTAAGCTGGAGAGGCTTGCAGAATCACTATTATCTTCTATTGCCAGCCTCAAAGAAAACATTGAAGCTTATATGTCCAGTGAGATAGAAGAGACAGAAGACGGCGAAGGGAGTCAGTATATAACAACCAGCGGAAATATGGGCTTTGCTTGGAAAAAAGGTGAAGAGAGCATTGAGGTAAACCTTGGCAGCAGCGATGAGGCTGATGAGGCTGATGAGGCTGATGAGGCTGATGAGGCTGATGAGGCCGAGGAAGAAGCCGAAGAAGCTCCTAAGAAGAAGTCTAAGAAATAATTAGGGTCCGACGCACAAGTCTTCAAAGATCTGCTTGATCTGCTGGAAGACTGTTACTGAGTCTACAGATGGTGAGAATAATCTTCTCGCCTGACCTCTCATGGCAATTGAGAAAGAGATGTGATCTTCAGGTCTCGCAAACACAAACAATTCAAATCCTAAATCAATTGACATTTGTCGTATAGTGATTTGATCTGTGCCTATTATACTTTGTGCCCGCTCATCTGTCATTGTTATTATTACTTTTTGCGAATCTTCGCTCCACGAAAATGGGTATGTTCCGTTCATTGTCCAGAGAAGTGTGTCAAGAGTCGGCTCAATGCCTGCACTTGGAATTGTTCGGGTAGATTCTAGGTGCTCCAAGAATTCATTTGCGGGCACCAAATTTACAATCATAGTTGAGTGCCTTTCTTGCATCGCACCGTGCCTAGGTCCATCAGTACCTACAACGACTAGCCCAAAGCGAAAACTGCTCGTTATCGGGTCGTCTAAAAGCGGAGCGATGCCTTGTATCATAGAGTCTATCTCATCGTCAAATGAACCGGAAATATCTAACACAAAAACGATTTCAACATTACGTTGATCAAAGCCTTCATCAACTTCTCCATCACAATCATTATCTAGGTCATCGCAGACTTCTACTGTCGGCGTAACTTCACCATCACAGGGACCATCAAAGCCGCCATCAGAACAATATTTGACACCGGCACGGCATACCCCGACAGCCATAGTATTTTCTGGTCCGGAATAACAGACCACAGCCGTAGTATTTGCGACGGACTCATCTACTGTCCCGTTACAGTTATTATCTATGCCGTCACAGATTTCAGCCGCAGGACCTACATGACCGCTACAATACAGATAGCCTTCATCACATATCATCACGCCGGGAACACATATTCCCGTTCCGTAGTTTGCTCCCTCAACAAAACCGCAAAGTTGGCTCTCTTCTGGATATGACTCATCAACTTGCAAATCACAGTCGTTATCTAAGCCATCGCAAATCTCTGTAGCAGGACCCACTGCGCCGATACATTCACCCCAACCAGAAGAGGTACATAGCTGTTTTCCATATTTACAAAGACCTTCTGGTAGTTGAGTGCTATTTGCATCCCACGAGCACTCTCTGGTTTGACCAACAGGACACTCGTGTCTTATCAGTTGTGTTTCTTCGCACCCGAGAAATAACAAAATAGAGATTATAATCAGCATATGTTTCATTCCATAATCGCCTCAATACATTTTTCATATGAATTATAGATAACCATTGTCATTGTTGTGCTGTTTGAAATTCTGAATCGTACATCTGAAATTGGAAGATTTTCCAGATCGTATGTCGCCGTCAATATGACCGGAGGTACGCTGTTGGACTTGGAGGGCAGCTTGAACGCTAAGATAATAGAATTGCCTGGACCGCTCTGAATAATGCCTGGAATATATCCGCCGCTGCTAATTTCAGGTATGCCTATCTGGATGTGAGAGGTGTCGCCTGTAGAAGTAGTGACTCTATCAGATATATGGATTACCCATTTGCAATTATTTTGCTGACCGGGTGTATAAAATACTGATTTACTGTCAAATATTGTCGGAAAGCGCTTGTTAGCGATTACTTGTGCATAAAGAGAAGCCCCGCATGCTAGTGCCAATAAACACAGCAGCAGGGTTCTTTTTTTATGACTTTTTGTCATCTACCTCTCCCGAAGAGGTTTATAAATTAGCTCTTTTGTGGAGCCAGGATGATAAAGGGCATCCTCTTAACCTCTTTAATAAGTATCTTATTAAACGGGGATTTTGTCTTCTTTTCTATCCAGGTGTGAACCTGGGCTTCTTCTTTCACTTTTCCAACGTATGACCATTCGCCCTCAATCTTCTTCCATATGGCGGGGAAATCAGTTGTTTGAGCAGATATAAGCAAGAAGCCCACTAAAATAAGGTTGTTAAACATAGGTGAATCCGTTCCTTTTTGAAATCAATCTTTTTGATTTACTATGGATAAATAGTCCCTGTTCATCATACTTACTATAATATGAAGAAAATATCACATACATACGTCAAACTGCTTATAGTTCTGATGTGTTCCACCACCAGTTGTGTTAGCGGTTGCGCGAGCTTGTCAGTTTTTCCGGCATCTGATGTTGAAATTTTCCCTAGAAGAGCATTTGTTCAAATTAGGCAATCAATTGAGCTAAGAGCTTGTGAAGAAAATAAAGAAGCAAAAAACTCTAACTGTAGAAGTGCTGTCATGAAATATGTCTCTTCCGGGGCATATATTTTTCACAGCGAAGTGGAAAGTGGAGTTTCCTATGCTTTGACTGCCGGTCACTCCTGTAAGTCCTCTGTTCCGAAGAGGCAGAAGGTTGGAGAAGTAATGGTAGAAAGAAAAGATTCTATTTTTACTGTTGTTGATCTCTCAGGAGTTCATCATAAAGCAGAAGTTGTCAGTACTAACTCGCGATTTGATCTCTGCCTCGTCAGAGTTCGTGATGTAACCGACCACCCTCCAGTGCTTCGGGTGGCAAAAAATGAACTAAAGATAGGTGAAGAAGCACATAATATGGCAGCGCCTCATGGGCTCTACTGGCAGGGGGCTGTATTGCTCTTCAGAGGATTATTTTCAGGTTATCACGACCGAGGATTCTCTATTTATACCATTCCGACTAAGCCAGGAAGTAGCGGATCTCCTATTATAAACAAGAAGAACGAGTTAGTAGGAGTTATATTTGCCGGATACCCAGTTATTGAAAATGTTGGTTTATCGTCACCATTGGCTGCGATAAAGATTTTCCTCTCTAACTCAGTCGCAGCCGGAGAAATGGAATTATTTTTGAAGAGGGCGAAACTCAATAAGGGGAACATTACTACTACTACTACTATTATTAAAGAAATGGCAGTAAAGCTGGACAAAGTATTCAATAACTGAATACTTACTCTATATTTGGAGATAATCCGTGCCTAATCTTTTAGAACTTCCATCAAGACCTAATATCAACCCTAGGGCTCTAAAAAATAGTAAACAGCCATCTGCCAGAGTAAAGCTCAATGGCTATGCTACAACAGCACCAATATCTGTCGGAACCGGATCAGTATTAATACACACATGTACTGATTATGCTGTTGATGAAATCTACTTATGGGCCGGCAACTATGCGACGTCGGGAACTAGTCATACCTTGGAAATAGAGATAGGCGGGGACGGAACATTCTCGGACCTTTCTAAAACTCTAAGCGTTCCGGTACCAAAACAGACCGGGTTGATGCAAATATATCCTGGGGTACCACATGAGCATGTGACAGTTTATGCCAGAGCGGATCATGATGATCATATCAATATAATAGGATATGCAATGAGGCATTATAGGCTTGATATTTCAGATGCAGATCTCGGATATGACGGTGGCGACTAATGGGGCGGTCTAGAAATTTAGGTCATATATCAGCACATCATGGTATGGCTGCCGCTGTGCAGGCCTGGTTTGATCAGAATGATTTGTCAGGATCAGCGATATCGCAAGTATATGAGTCGCGACTAGATGTTGTAGAGGAGGACCAACAGGCTCTGGGGACAGCCCTGAACAACGAGATTCAGCGGTCAAAGGCAATAGACACGGTGCTGGCGACGAATTTAGCTACGCTCAGTTCATCTCACGACTCAGATATTACTCTGCTCAGCTCTTCGGCTCTGCAAAGCAGATCATTGCTAGAGACCTCTTTGCAGGCAGGAATAAGCGCTCTCAGTTCATCTCACGACTCAGATATTACTCTGCTCAGCTCTTCGGCTCTGCAAAGCAGATCATTGCTAGAGACCTCTTTGCAGGCAGGAATAAGCGCTCTCAGTTCATCCGCATATGCTTCCCGATCGGATATGTTTGTTGCCATTCAGAGTGATATAACTTCACTCAGTTCCTCTGTTAGTTCAAGCATTGCCCTCCTTAGTGCCAGTATTGGCGAGTTGGGCGGAATTACGGTCACCGGTACATCGGAACTAACATTTGATGGCGATACCCTGCTTACAGACGCAAACATCTACTTGTCTGGGGCTAGTAACAATTTATACATCAATGGTACTAATGAGCAGGGCAACCCAGCAAAATATGAGTTCTCCGTTGTCAGCGGCGGCGTGTTTATTGATGAAGTGCCGGAGTCAGACTTTGGCGATTCAGTAGAAGATCCGTGGTTTAAATTTGACGGAGACACCCTATTGACCCATGCGGATATCTATGTCTCGGGCTCAGGGAATTACTTGTATATGAATGGTACTAACCGTGATGGCGAATATGCAAAATACTACTTTGATGTTATCAGTGGGTCGGTATTCGTGTTTGAGTCTGGATCCAATTAGGTCAAAGACCCAAAATAGAACTATTTATAGTAACTAATTGTTTCATTTTTCACCTTTGGAGGAAATAAAATGGCAAGTCCAGGTCTAAGAAGACGTCGCCGAGCAGCCGCTCTCGCCGCAGCACAAGGAAACAAAGCCCCAGCAGTTGAGGCAGTGGTTGAAGCCGCAGAAGAAGCGCCAGTTGCTGAAGCACAGGCAGAGGTAGCAGAGACACCAGAAGTAGCAGAAGAGGCACCAGAAGCTGCTCCTAAAAAGTCTGCCAAGAAGAAGAAGTCCAGTGCTAAGAAATCTAACTAAAAAACTGATTCTTGGAGAAAGTATTAGAGTTGAGCCTGTAGCTTCCATACAGGCTCTCTTTGATATTGTCTCAAGCGTTCGGGTAACAAACAAAAGAGATAGAAATAGAATGAGTGTAGCTCAAGAACACCTGAAATCAATCAAAAGACATGTCAGGTCCCTAAACGAGCGTGTAAGTTCATTAGAAGAACAACTGAATCTACTAAACGAGGAAAAATAATATGGGTGGTGTTGCCGGGCATATGTCCCATCTCTACGACAATCCTTCTTTGTCTTTCAGCAAGATAAAGGAAATTCTTGCTGCTGTTTCAAATGCAGAGTTGGAAGCTGAGGAGAAAGTAGATGGACAAAACCTTTTCTTATCATATTCTGTAAAGGAAGGCAAAGCAAAGGCTGCCAGAAACAAAGGAAATCTTAAAGCAGGTGGATTAGACGCTCATGAATTAGCAACAAAGTTTGCCGATCGCGGAAGTCTAACAGAAGCTTTTACCGAAGGCTTTTCCACTTTTGAGAAAGCCGTTGATGCTCTTGATAATATCACCAAAAGAAGAATATTTGGACCCGATACCGACATCTGGTATAACGCCGAGATTATGGATCCCCGCAGCGCTAATATTATTTTATATGATTCAAAAGTTCTTAAGATACATGATTTAGGTCATTTTAAGGTAGATAAGAATACCGGTGCGAAACTTGATGTAGATGTCTCGGAAAACCTACAGATTTTAGATTATAGCCTTTCTCGGATGCAGAGCGCCCTAGGAAGAGAAGATTTTAGCTTGCTAAGAAAAGCAGTCATTGAACTTCAAAAGTTAGATGATTCCAAAGCCCTTACAACTGCTCTAGGAAGAATAGATGCAGAACTCAGATCAGAAGGTCTTTCAGAAAACAACAAAATAGAAGAATACCTTTTTCATCGTGTTTTCAACGGAATTGACAGTGACCTTCCCAAGACTCGCAAATTAGAAATAACCAATTACCTTTTAAAGACACCAGAGAATATTGGTCTTAGGCTCTTGAAAAGAGGGCTATCTGAAGAAGATAAGGCAGACCTAACAGCTATTGTAAATAATAAGAAAATGATACTTCAAGGTGCTATTGCTCCGATAGAGGATATTATACACGATTTTGCTGTAGAGATATTAAAAGGTATGGAGAGCGCCTTTATTGTAGATAATAGAAAAGAAACAGAAAGATTGCAGAAAGAGTTATCATTTGCTGTTGATGAAATCACCAAGACAGGTCATGAAAATCCTGATGCTATGGAGATAATGCAGGCACATCTAAATAAAATAAAGGATATGTCTAGTATTTCAACACCAATTGAAGGTATTGTCTTTCAATATGATGGTCATACTTATAAATTCACTGGCAATTTTGCTCCCATAAATCAAATTCTCGGTTTATTCAAATACGGTCGCGGGACTAAAATCCTACACAAAGAGGCTAGACAGCGATCAACTGAATTCATAATAACAGAAGAAGAAGGGAACATTAAGAAAGAACCTTCAAAAGCAAAACAATTCGTTTTATCCCTTCCTAAATTTACCCCAACCGAAACTTGGGGAAATCCAGAATCAATGGAAAGGTCCCAAATCAATAAGATTTTCGGTGCCATTGGTGGCGGCGCTGATGTAAAGAAAAAGATAAGTAATATATTGGGAGCAATCAAAAACCCTGGAAATATAAAGGATTTTAGTTCACCACAGCGTATTATAAGTACTCTCATTGTTTTAGAGTCCTTGACTGCTGTTATCAATAGTTTCTCGTCTTCTGCTGCCGGATTCGTTTTTGAGGGATTCATGGCGGCTCTGTTGGGTGGCACCCAAGTTGCTGATCCAAAAGACGGCAGTCTCCCTATCCAAGACCTTATTGCCTTTACAGAATATGGTGGATCCTCAACTGTTCCGGTCAGTTTAAAATTATTAAGAGAAAAGCCGGGTACAGTCAAGGGAAGTTACACCAATCTTGTAAAAGGGATCAATGAGTTTGGCTTGGTTGTTTATATTGTCGGTCGTAAAACTGGACATTCCATCAAACTAGAACAATTCAATATTAGTAAGGAAAACCTCGTTGATTTGTTCAATGCCGGACTGACAGAGGATGCATTTGCTGCTTTATTTGCACTACCAGATGAAAGACAACCCGGTGAATGGCTGTCCGGTAAAGAGAGTTTCGCAAAATTAAAAAATATGTCTTGGGAAGAACAATTTAGGATGTTACAACATTCTGCTGGATTTAGTAAAGAACAAAGAGTTTCGGACTCTGATGAGGTGAGCCCGGTGGATACGGATGCTCGCGATGAAAAAGCCAGAGCCGAAGATGAAAAAGCCAGAGCCGAAGATGAAAAATTAAGACAATCAACAAATGACCGTATATTTTCTGTTGAGGAAAATAGAAGATTGTGGGCAGAAGACAAAAACCTCATTCTTGAGGCAGCCGGAAAAGGCGGAAAACAATGGTATCTTTCGCCAACAGCACTTAAAAACTCGAAAGTAGAATCAGGATGGGAGACCCTAGGGGAACTACCAGCAAATCCAGAAGCCACGGAAAGAGTGGCAGAGCAATACATGGGATTGTTACAAGATAATCTTACCGCTATTTTTGAGGCGACGGCTCATTTGGGCGAGAATGTAAGCAATTATTTCACTTATCCCGATAGAAGTCAAGCAACCAACGCTGGTAAAGAAGCAATCAACGACGCAAAGACAGTATCTAGTGAAATGTCTAAACAAGTCTCAGACGATCCTGCTGCGCCGGGACAAAGAAATGAAAATACAGAATTTGATTTTGATGTTATTACCGAAGAAAAAGGAAAAAGAGTTGCTCTTTTCCCAGGCAAGTTCAAGCCGCCTCACAGAGGTCATTATGAGTTCGCTGAAAATCTAGCGAAACGTGATGATGTAGATGAAGTGGTTGTCCTAATTTCTTCCCGCTCTAAACCAGAAGTTAGTAATGAACAATCATTAGCCATCTGGAAGAATTATCTTAGTTCTCCTTCTGCTCCTAGCAATATAAGAGTAGAGATGTCTAACTACCCAAGTCCTATTACAGAAGTATATGAGTTCGCTGCTGATCCCGAGAAGGTCGGCAAAAACGACACCGTTTATGTTGTCAAGAGTACAAAAGACGATGCGCCTGCTGGCTCTACTAGTAAGGGCGATCAGCGTTTTGATGGGATCAAGGCATATGCAGACAAACATAATCCAGGAGTCAACGTTGAACAAATTGCAGAAAAAGAAGTCACGAGAGATGACGGTGAGCCTTATCACGCTGGTGACGCTAGAAAGCCGATTGCTAACAAAGACCTAGATAGTTTTGCTGAATTCTTACCCCTACATGCCAATCCCGAAGAGGTTTGGTCTATACTAAAGCCATCTATGGACCTTGATAGACAAATTGATGATACCATTGATGAGATGAGTGGAATGGGTGCTGGAGCGGTTGGTGGCTATGGTGCTCCTTTAGGTATTTCTACGTCCTCCAAGAAAAAAAGAAGCACAAAACCGAAAGTTATTCGTGGTAAACGCCAGCGACGAAGATAATTAGAAAAGGTAATTTATTATGATTGATAGAAAAACTTTAGTAGCTGAGCAACTTATTCGTGAATATGTTCGCGAGCGGATTCAGTCTAAAATGGAAGAAAAGGCTTTACAAGAAGCCCAACTTCGCTCTATCATCCGGAAAATGCTGATCCTAGAAACCGAAACAGGTACTGAAGAACCCAGCACTTACACCGGAATTAACGTTTTGGCTGATCTCTTAAAGAATATCGTCCCAACAATTGAAGATGACTATAAGATGCTGACAACCTCAGCAGACCAAAGAGAATCCTTCAAAAAGCACCTAGTTCACGCTGTAAAGGGCGCGCTCAGACCTATTGAGGTTACTGCTGATGTTGAAGATTTACAAGCCGAAGAGCTTGAAATTGATGCTGAGCTTTTAGGTGAGAAAGTAACCGTTGATATTCTTGACGACGAAGAAGAAGCTGAGTCACTAGAAGGTGAGTTCATTGATATTGATGCTGATAAAGAAAAGGAAGATGACTTCGTAGAAATATCAGATCAAAATGAAACAGGAAGAAACTTTGCTGCTGACTCTTTTAAGAGAGTAGAAAAACAAATAGTAGATGCCTATGACATGCTGGCAGACGATCAAGACAGAGACCTGTTTTATGATTATCTACTGACTAACCTCTTATTATACTTTGATAAGTTTGAAGCCGAATTGTCAAACACACTCCCAGATGTAACGACTCCAGAGTATGAAGAAGAAAAAGATGATCTTGATCTAGGATCAGAAGAAGATCCCTTCGGAGAAGAAGAGGAAGAGCTTGACTTAGATTTAGACTTTTAGAATCTATTTTCAGCTTTAATTCATTTTTAACTTAACACTTCTTTTTTAACTACTATACTGCTATTGCCAGCTTTAAAAACCTAAACAGCTTTTGCTAGCATATTCTGAACTATATAACAGTTATATAACTTGACAATATTCAGAATGTGGTCTATATTGTCTTTACACTATGGGGATGAAAGGGATCGATTGACGTAGAAATTGAAGAGGTGCAAGGGTGAGGGAAGCGTGGCTCACTAAAAACGCTTACATTTTTAATCGCAAATAACGATTTTCAACTAGAACTAGCAGCTTAATAACCTGTCTACTCTTGAGGCGATAGCAGCCAATAAACAGAAAGCTATATTTTGTATTTTAGGGCTTTTGATTATTTTAGCCACAATAAGATGATCTAGTCAAATGGCTTGTTGACGATAAAACCAGACCTAACCTTGTAAATGACCTTGATATGGAAGCGGACAAGACCTGAGTTCAATTCTCAGCATCTCCACCAAGCCGCCTTCGGGCGGCTTTTTCTTTGTTTAGAATACTAATTACTAATACAAGAATTGGAGGTCAACAATGACCAGAAAAACAGTAGTTTTAGATACAAATGTTTTACTAACAGACGTAAGATCAATCCTATCTTACGAAGATTCCGACGTTGCTATCCCCAATATTGTTTTAGATGAGATAGACAAACACAAGCACCGCCAAGACACACCCGGCTTGAATGCCCGTATAACCAACAAATTCCTAGACGAACTCAGATCCAAAGGCAGTTTAATGTCTGGAGTAACTTTGGGTGAAGAAAGGGGTGATATATTCGTCGCAGCATTTGATCCAACATTCCTCCCCATAGGTATGAAAACGGATGATTCAGATAATAAGATTATCGCCTGTGCCCTCAACCTTATGCACCATGGTCGCGACGTGTTGATGGTCTCTCGGGATATTAACATGAGAGTAAAATGTGACTCCGTCGGCATTCCTTGCGAAGACTACCAGCCGGAAAAGGTTATTAGCTCGGTCAATCAACTTTTTGACGGCTGTACGACTGTTACAGTTGATAACGCCACTATTGACGATTTCTATACCGGAGTCCCGGTATTGATGCCAGAAGAGACAAAGCTATTCCCGAACCAGTTCGTAGTTCTGAAAAACAAAGGCGGCAAGAAATCAGCACTATGCAGGTACACGACCTCTGATCAACCCCTACGAAAAATAACGAAATACAAAAATATATGTGGACTATCAGCCAGAAATAAAGAACAAGAGTTCGCAATGGATCTCTTATTTGACAAC
>Ga0098053_1000384_pt1 | contig 15159 bp, 20 predicted proteins | sample 15BtaG_FD_77068 | JGI IMG/M metagenome (GOLD analysis project Ga0098053, IMG submission 77068) | Marine viral communities from the Subarctic Pacific Ocean - 15B_ETSP_OMZ_AT15312_CsCl metaG | ecosystem: Environmental > Aquatic > Marine > Oceanic | place: Pacific Ocean | collected 2015-01-18 | reverse complement strand
GTGGTAAACATTATATCGCCAGTTGGACTGGACGCATTATTGACTAGGGGTCCAGCAGATCTAAAGTCGAAATATCCATACCCACTAAGAGTCCAAGCAATCACATCTGTGGATGCATCCCACATCAAGTCTACACTCAGACCATTGCATTCATACCAGACACAGTCAATGGTCACTCCAGTACACGATGCACCTGATCCTGATTGAGTTTGTAGTGCGGAAACGTCCACCTTCTTAACAGCAGCTTCGCCACTGCCATCAGATATGTTGGTAAACTTCATAACGACAGATTTGTCGCCATCTTGCAAGGTTTGCGAAGTTACTGCATCAGCCATCTAAATCTCCTTATGGGTACGGGAGCTTTCGCTCTGCCCATAGCCGAAGATGTAGCCACCCACCCAAACGAGTGGGTGACCCTATCTTGTTAATTACGATTGATCTGTAAACGCAGGTGCGTCTGCACCTTCTGTATAACCCCAAATGATCCAATTCGTTGAATCTTTTGCTACAATATTGATCTCCATAAGACCAAAGTCCGTGAGAGTCAGAATTGAGTTGGAGCTACCATTTGCGTACACGGACACGTTGTCCGCATTAGAATCTAAATGAACAACACCACCGATGAAGTAGTTAGCATCAGCACCAGTATCAATAATCAGATTCTCTGCTTCTTCTGCCGCTCCACCGTAGATAAACTTAAAAGACACACCCTCAGCAGGACTGGGAAGTGTCAGTGTACGGTTACTCCCAATGGCTGGAACCACAACAACCCTACCACCATGAGTGGCAGCAGTTATCGAAGTATCAGCATCGGATAGGGTTACAGGTGCAACCTGCATCCCTGAACTGTCATAAGTGAAAGATGTTGTAAATGCTCCAGTCGATGAGTTTTTCGATACTACCTCAAACCCATTTTCTGATCGGACTGCACCTGAAAAAGTTGTATTAGCCATGTCGTTCTCCTGTCTTGGCTAGTGTCTATCGTTTCCGATAGTCAGGAAAAAGGAAATAAGGAAAGGGGCAGGAGTCTCAGTCGTCAGAACTCTTGAGGTTAAATGGACTCCCACCCCTTCACTCATACTATGCTCCTGGTGATCCCCAGATCCCTAGTGGATCTGATACACCGAAGCTGTACCTCTCACGAGCTTTGTAGCGAACATTTCCGGTATCAAAGTCACCGTCCATGCTTGTTTCCAAAGCTACACGATTAAAGTGCTTCATTCCATTAGGAACGTCTGTCAGCAAGAACCATGCATCCGTATCAGTTAGATAATGGTTTACAACAGTTCCGCCAGGTACAACACCCATTGAACGCACAGCGTTCACGTCGTTGTCAGCAGTTCCAGGACGAAGCTCAGATTTCATCACCCGTGTCGCAACGAATTGCAGATCAGGTGGAATCACAAGTGTCTGTGGACGTGCAGCGATCATTAGACCACGCTCGTCTTTCCACTTGCCAATCTGAATAACAGCAGCCTCAAGAGAAGTCTCATTGAGGTCAACGGCAGTAGCTGGACGGTTAGAGTTCTTACCACCCGAAACGAGTGGGTGACCGTCACCGCCAGTTACACCATCACCAGATGCTGTGAAAAGGTTCACACCGTCACCGCCCTGGTAAGCAGCAGTAAATCCGTTGTTCAATGGAACAACAGCTTTAACCTGTTTGGTGTGGGCCATGGCACGAGCCAAAGCCTTAGTATAACGAGCCGACAGGGAATCATAAAGATTATCTTCCATAGCTTCTTCTGTAATAGCAAAGCCCATGGCGATAGTCTCATGGTTGTAACGAGCCGTGAAGCTCTCCTGTGCGGCGTCATATGAAATTGCGTCTCCCTCATCTTTGACGGGAGCAGCATCGAAACCCGAAAGTTTCACTTCTTCCTCAAAGGACCTGTCTGAGCTTTCTGTCTCGTAGATTTCACTATGCTCGTCATCATACCGTGCATATTCCATCCCAAACAAAGCATTAAGCCCAGGCAAAAGTTCTTTGAGCAGTTGTGCTCTTGAAATAGCCATTTATTTTACCTATACCCCAGTTGCAGTCATATACTGATGAGGACACTCATCGGTATCTTTAGCTGCATTAAATTTAACAATAACTTCTGGGTAGGCATCACTAGCTGTCGTTCCCTTCGGAGGCAGACTGTGAGGCCCATCCACGAAGTCAATAACACGAAGAGGCAATGTATTTGTAGTAGCTGGCGTTGAACCATCTAATGCATTCTTAGATGTTCCAATCGCTGTGCTACCAGCAGTCTGTACAACACCCGCATTAAGACCACGGTCTGTCGTATTCATTGCTTCGTCAGCTTGCATTTGTAAGAGGACCATAGGATCGTCAAGTACATAAGCCATCGCATCTGTTGCTGCATTTGATGCTGGCCATTGTTGACTAAACGTCTTTTGCCCACTTGTTGGGTCCGTATAGGAGCATCCCATAAAAACACCACAACTTGTTAAAGTGGCAGTTCCGGTGTCTTTAGCGACTGTACCGTCTGCTGCAATCTTAACAAAATCACCATAAAAAATAGCGGTTCCATAAGTGGTGATAATTGGTAAATTGCGAGTCTTGCCCGTAAACGAGCCTGACGCACTCAATGTACCAACAGGTCTGGCTCCATACGGTGAGGCTCCATCCGTAGTACTAGCCATAATAATTTCCTTTAATTAGTTCATAACGTCTACTAGCTTCCGCCACCAAACGCTACACGAGTTTTACGATTTGGCTTGAGAACTGGCATCCGAGGATCGTTCTCACGCATATAGTTGTTATCGACAGCTTGCATCTGTGACTCAGCATGATTGCGGAAATATGCATTTCTTTTATCTACCGACTCCTGTGGTGCTTTGCAGAGTAATAAGCCACCGACTTCAATTCCACCTTTATCGGCCCATTCAGACTTATGATCACTCATAATTTGTAATTCTGGGTGATCTTCAGCCCTTACAGGCTCCCATCCTTCACGAAATTTCTTAGAAACATTCGTGTTGTCGGCTGTACCGACCATAGATGTTCTTACCCATCTAAATACCCAACCGTCCTGTGGAGTAGGGTCGGGTAATATTGACGCAGGTTCCCAACTTTGAGGTCGGGTTTCATTTTCTCGTGATTCTAGTTCACGTTTTTTTGGTGCATTACGTTCATTAGCCATTAGTTTTGCTCCTTCATTAGTTGCGTCGCATATTGTTGCGGCGTTAGGCCCAATCGCTTTGAAAGCCGTACCTGCGTCTCAGATAATATTACTTTGCGTGGCGTGGCTCCAGTATTTCTGGATGCCGGTGCGACCACGGGGTTCGCCCTGCGGCGTTGTCCGGTATCAACTTCGACGGTTCCACCTGTGGAATATTGTTCTTGCGTCGTATTGCCACCGAACTGCGTAGGAAAAACTTCTTTCATACGTTTGTCTATTCTAGCATAATACTCGTCCGTATCGGGGTCAACACCCTCGTCGCTAGTAATTACCTCATGCACACCATAAGCAAAGCTCGTCATCTCCTTATCATTACCAAACCAAGGGTTCTGCTTTTGCCATTCTAGTGCCCTTGGGTCTGGTTCAGGTACGGCTGGAGCCTCTGGGGATGCAGCTTCAGTTGTCTGAAGACCTCTTTGCCAGTTTTCGACGATCTTCTGTCCATAACTAGGTGCATAGGCTTCTGCAAGCTGTGCCTGTGTCAGATCTTTCTGGGCTTGTGCCATTAGATCTACATCCCCAGACTCATGTGCCTTCTTATAGTTTTCTTCAGCCATCTTTACGGCTGCGGTAGCACGACCTGTAGATTGTTCACCTAAAGCCTTTTGAGACTGTTGCACTAGGTCTATAAGATGCTGGTTTTCTGCCTTAAGCTTTGTTGCAAAGCCTACCGCTTCGTCCGCCAGCCTGGTTGCTTCTACTTTTTCCTTTTCTTCTGCCCGGAAACGAGCAGTCGCCTTATTAATTCTCTTTTGTACCTTATCACTGTACTGTGTTAGCTCTTTATCGTGGCCTGAGTCCGTTTCAGAGGTAACGGGTCCATCGGATACCACCTCAACCTCAAAACTATCGCCCTGACCAGTAGTTTCCTGCGGTTCTGGGGGTTCTATTGTAGTTTTTACACCCAAAAACTTGTCTTCTTCGCTCATTCTTCCAGTTTCGTCACTCATTATGCTCTCTCCACGCCTCTAGGGTCTTCAACAACCGCTTCAACCGTATCATCGTTGATCAAGCGGAACTCTTTACCTTGAATTTTGATTCTTGTGCCACTAAATGCCCGAAAAAGCACCCAATCACCCTCTTGGCAGTAGGGTCCAGTGGGAAATCGGCCATAATTAGCATAAGCATCGGGTCCCATGCTCAAAACGTAGCCTACAACAGTAGAAATTGACTCTTCGTGCATGGATTGGGAGGATTTTATGATACCTCCGTCTGTTTTTTCCTCTATTTCGGGCAATGCAATCAGCAATTTGTAGCCTTTAGGCTCTGGTAGCTGTGATGCTTTGCGAGGAGAGTCCTCTGGTGGGGATATTTCTTCTTCTTCTAGCTTTGTTGCGAGTTCAGCCATATCGACCTCTCGTTAAATTGTTGCGTCCATAGCGGACGTTGCTTCCTACCGACTAATCTTCTATCAAATTAGCTTCTAAGTCCAATATTTCTCGCTCAGACCAAGCCAAGCCTTCAATAATTCCTGTTACCTTGCGGTATTCTTCCATATCCTTGGCCGAACCTAGTGCTAAATGGTCGGCTAACTGATTCATTTGCTCCCTAATCTTCTTTTTAAGGAGTCCTAAAACACTTTCAGCCACTTATCCTCCCTGTTATTCTCCCTTATTTTGCTCTATAGCGTACTTATAGCCATCTACTTCCTGTTCTACGTCAAATTTCTCAGCCTCTAAAGCCAATTCCGCCTCATCTATACGCTCTTTGCTCAGTAGCTTCTCACGTTCAAGCTCTAATTTCTGCATATCAAGATCCAACTTGGCCATTCTTTCCTGTGCATCAGCAGACAGCTTCTGTTGTTCAACCTGTTGCTTGGCTGTATCCGCTTGTTGGCGTCTTTGTGCATCCATTTCCTGTATTGCAAGTTCACGCTGTCTCATTTGGACAATCGGATCTTGTTGTTGTTCTGCAAATTTCTCCGCTTGAGCCTGTTGCTGCTTCTTACCCATCATCTGATCGGCCGCATCAGCAATTAATGTACTTAATCTCTTCTCAAGATCTGGCGGTAGCTGTTCTTCTTGAGGCGGTAGTGTAATTCCAAGCTCTTCTTCTATCTGTCTACGGAATACAAATGCCAAGTGTTCACGCACGTGTGCATCTAGGGCACCGCTTACTGCACCACCTGCAGGACTGTTCTGAACTTCTTGTGCAAGTTGCGGATCATTCTTAAGTGCCATGTGAACACGCATATGTGCATCATGGTCTTGGTACTCAAACGCCTTAACAGGCGAGAGGATAAGCATATCCTGATTTTCTGTAACTGGATCTTTCGGCTGTACTTCTTCTTGAATCGGTACAACCTGATCTGCATTTGGTATTCCGATCAAATTCATCATCTGACGATGCAACAGTGGCATATCGTAGAGATTCGGAGATTGTTGGGCTAGTTGCAGTGCTGCTTGATACTGCATAATCCTTTGTGCCATGGTACTAGCATTAGGATCTGATACTGGAACAACATCAATACGGTCATCGAAGTCTTCTAGCTTGATTCCTTCGCCTTCATCTGTTTCATAAGGGTAATCAGGCTCCGTGTAATCCCGAACCAGTGTGGCAAGAATTTTATATTCCTGCTTCAGGCTTGCGTGTATCCTAGCTTGAATTGCAGACTGCACTTTCATAGCACGTTCCATAATTGCAAGAGTAGTCCCTACAGGAGCCTCTTGATTCATGTCTGCTATTTTAAGGTCAGCCATCGATGCAAAGCGTCGGCCTTCTTCGACAATATTGCCTAATAGCTGGTAAAGGACGCCACTAGGTTCTTTATAAGGAAGGAAGGTGATGTTATCACGAATAGCCCCACCAGGGACATCCACGTCCCTAAACTCTCCTGGCATGATGGGCGTATCGTCGCCCTTAATTCTGAGTCCACGAGTTTTTAACCCCCCTGGCAAATTAGAAAGCGTTCCTGCATCAACCAACTGTCGAAGCAGACTTGTAGCAGATTTTGCCAATCCGCCAATCATATGTATTAATCCAAGATTATAAAATCCGATTCCAGGTACGTATCCGTAATGAACGAAGTGTTGTTTTTTGATTCTATTTGGATCGTCCTCGGACCAGTTTCTATAAATCGACAAGATCTCACTGCTACTCTTGTCGATAGTAATTACGTAGGGAAGTGCCACACCATTCTCATCTTCAAACCCTGGGAGGTCCACATCGACGTGCATCTCCAAAAGCTGGTGGCGTTCTTCTTTTTCAAAGGACGGCTGTACACCGCCAATATCATTAAACTTATCAGTGATTGGATTATCTTCGATATAACTAGCAGTAAGTTCTATATCACGATAAAAACCACTGACTTGTAACTTTCTAATTTGATTTGTACTACGATTCATCACATGAGTATATCTTTCTGCCTGTTCCAAATCAGATTCATTATAAGCAACTACAAAATCTTCTGCAGGTACAAACATAGAGGTAGGTCTGCCCAGAGACGGATCAAAGTAAACCTTCCTGAATGCAGACCCTGCAAGGGGAAGGCTAAATAGGAGCTTCTCTGTTTCAGAGCGATATTCCGTCATCACTTCGAGAAGCTGGTAGTTTAGGTATTCCTGAACTCGCTTGGCCTGTTCTTGTCTCTCAGGTGTGAACTTACCCCAGACGTGGGTTTTCACTGGACCCTGTGCAGGTATAATTTCTTGAATTGTTTGACTCTGGAACCTGACCACTGCTTCGGATAGCATCGGATGGAATACACCACAGGCTCCTGCCCACGGTGTAGTTCGATCTTCAATTTCCAAACCTAGTTGGTCTAGTCCTTGTTCGTAGGTTTGTTCCCAGTCAGATCTACTACTTCTATCGGAATCAAATTTTCCTACAAGATCTACGGCAAGAGTACGCAACTCATTATCTTCGATAGCTTCCGCAAGATTAGAATCAAAAGATACAGCACCACCCATCATCATCATCATGGGATCAAAATCAACGACCATGCTGCCGTCGTCCATTTCTGTAAGTAAGGTATCCCCTGCGGGTTCTTCCTCTTGCTCTACCACCATCAAACCTTCGGGACTCATTTCAAAATCATCTTGAGTCAAAATAGCTTCGAGCGACTTGTCTATGGCCATAGACTAATCCTTTGCAAAGTATAAAACGATCATGAAATTATAACATTAACCTAGAGGGAATCAATAGTAGTCTGCTTTTCGATGTGCCAAAAAGTCATCCATAGGCTCGTCACTACCTATAGAGATAAAGCCTCCCTGTCTAAATCGCAACAATGCTTGGGTGGCTGAGTCAACCAGGTCATCATGGTCTCCAGTAGGAAATGCAGCAAATTCTTCTATCACTAACTCTGCCCATCTCGTAGGAGGTGCCCATACATGACCTGAGGAAAATAAATCTGACACGGCATTTACCCTGGCTATTTTATCTTTACCCCTGCTAGGTACGTACTCACCCACGGGTATACCCATACGACGCAATTCAAATATCAATGGAGTTCCTGCAGCCTTGGCCTCAACAATAAAAGCATCAGGCTCGTATTCTTTATACATCTCGTAGGCCCGTACCTTGAGATCTGGAAACTCCAGTCGCTGTTGTAATGCATCCAGTAAGATAATATTGGATACGCCATCCTCATCTGTAAAAACACCCCAGGTAGTACACGCACTGTAGTCAGCAGTTTCTTTTGCTAGGAATGCAGTGTCCCAGGATTGAATCACAAAATCACAAACTGGTGGATTTTTTCCCGTCCACTCCTGCCACCACTCCCTTTTGATAATTGCGGATTCTTCGGATGCGGGATCTTGCTGGTACTGGGCACTCCACTTGCCCACAGGTAGTTCGGCCTTTAGGGACTCAAGTTGCTCTATCGGCCAGAAACCAGGCCAAAGGGATTTACCACTAGGAAGTATTGCAGGAAATTCGATTACCTCCCACTCATCACTTCCACCTCTTTCTATAGATGCTTTTAAAATGCTTCCCGTTAAATCCTTTTTTGACCAACGGGTCATCACTAGGCATATGGCACCCCCAGGCTGTAGTCTCTGACGAGGACCCGAAGTATACCACTCATATGTTTTATCGTATACCGAAGGATCATTTAGTGCGGCTTCCTGCTCAGAGTGTGGGTCATCGACAATGAGAATATCTGCACCCTTACCTGTTACAGCACCACCCACACCAATAGCAAAGTAGTCTCCATCTTTATTGGTGTTCCATCTTCCTGCAGCTTTCGAGTCTGTACTCAAAGACACCTCTGGGAATATCTTCTGATAATCCGAAGAACCTACCAAGTTACGAACTTTACGACCAAAGCCTACTGCAAGTTCTGCAGTATGTGCCGTCTGAATAACCTTGCGATCTGGAAATCTACCCAAATACCATGCAGGAAAAAGATGTGATGCAAATTCTGATTTCGTATGACGAGGAGGCATATTTACAATTAGCCTTTTCAGGGACCCCTCTGCGATTCTATTAAACGCATCTGCCATAACCCGATGGTGACTACCCTCAATAAAAGCTGGCCAGACCTCTCTAACAAAATCCATGAAGTCTTTCTGTGCAGCTACACGAGATCGAGAGGTTTCGATGTTATTAAGTAACGCAACAAACTTTCGTCGTTCTTCTGGAGGAAGTAAATCAATATTTGATATCACGCTCTTTGGGTCCATAATCACCTCGGATCAGGGCACAAATAAGAAATTACAGAGTCTTGATGCCCGTTCACTTTCAAAAATGCTTTATATGTCACTGCTGGAAGATAATCAATTCCAAACTCAAGTAGCTCCTCTTCTTCTTCTGTAAGCTCACACTCAGGATCATCAAGCACAGCCTGTGCGTATAATGGCCAAGCAATTATACTCAAACAATCCTCCTGGTCCAAGTCGGCAGCCTCAAACCAGAATGTGGCACGCTTGGAGCCAAGCCAGACCACAGAGGCAATAAAATCACTACGGGTAGTAGCTTGTTTATTACGAGGAACACGGTATCGTGTCAAAGCATGGTGCCCACTCTGACCCCTGTCCTTGATATCCTTTATGCTTTTGTATACAAGGGAGCTTGCAAGACGAAGGTAGAGCTTTCTATCGTAGTCATAAAATACACTAATATTCTCCAAGCGAACTCTCCAAAGAGAAAAGCCGGTTATATATATATATAATATATACTACTAGTTAACTAGTAAATCCAGTACTAGATAATATCTAATTTAAAAGAATACTAGATAACTAAGTTAGATATTAAGTAGGGACGCCCACTAGGGTAATGAATTGGCTAGGGACCCCTATCGGGGTTGGGCACAAATTTAAAATGAAAGTATCGGATGTGCAAAAGACTGTTTCTGTCTTTCACCGACCTTGCTCTGTTTCAGGGGGGGGACTACCCCACTGGGGTAAAAACAAACCCACCTACCTGTATAGTTCTTCTCTCTCGATGATGTCCAAATAGACTAGGATTCACAACGTCAAGAGTAACTAGGTGATTAAAAACTATCACCAAGATACTCTAAGAGGTTGATGAAACCCAGTGCTATGTGAACATAATAGAGAGTGAAGGGAACGACGACGACTCTCATAATCTCAATCGAAGGAAAATAAAGATGGAATTTCCAATTTACTACGTCATCCTCGACACAATGCTACTGCTCCACTCTGCCTTTGGTGTCTTCCTTATTGCCCTGTGGCACGCTTGCATACTTATCCTTGCATACTGCTGGGGTGCCAACAAGATCATGAAGGAGTGGATAGCGGAGAACGAGAGAATGTGGCCTGATGATGACGAAGGAGGTGAGTAATGGGTAAGGTATTAGTACTGTTGTTGATTCTCCAAATTGTAGCTTGGGTACTTTATTGGGAGAACATTTGGGCTAAGGTATAACAACACTGGGAGATCAACTTCGGGAATTTCCAATACCACTACACTATGACGGCAACTTAAGAGCCGACTGGTACGGGATGAACCTGAAGATGATCTCCCTTTTAGTTTGATCGAGCAACATTGACAATCTTTTATACCCTACGGGCATTCCAAGATTGTCATCCAGGTCGAGGGAACGTGTATCCTCTCTCTCTCTCTGATATTGAAATATACTACGAACCACAACGTCAAAGAGTAACTAAGTGATGAAAAGAAAAAGCCATCACTAAGATACTTATGAGGTTGTAGCACGTAGTACATTATCAACATCAGCGAGATCGGGAGTTACGAAAAGACTCGCTATCATCGGACAGAAAGGAGAACTTATGTCCAAGAAACAAAAGCAGGAAACGATTGAGGAACAGTCCCACCGTTGGGATAAACACATCAGTCTAGTGGAAAAGCGTACAGCGTCCAGGACAAATGTGGCAACGATGGGCGACGCTTCGGCTAAACTTGCTGAAGGAAGAGCCAGTTCCGAGGGTGCGAAGAACGACCTGACAAATGCTGTTATCCAGTTGATTGTCGTGGCTAGTCAAATCTTCGAGGAGTTTGGGGCCATCGAGCCTGTTAGAAGATTCCTCTCTCGTGTCCACAATGCGTCCTATAACAAGGCGTACCATGCGATGAATGTCAGGCTGAAGAAGATGAAGGAGAACTTCTTTGAAGATCCTGACTACTACCCAGATCCTACCCTCCGAGCAGATGGTGAGAGCCATAAGGAGGATGGTCAATGGCGTGGTGAGGCAACTCGCAACATCCGTAACCAGAGACCTGCCTATGAGTGGTTCTTGGGAGCACTGCACGCTGACTCTAAGGCAACACTACAGTGGGCAGTACCTAGAAGATCCTCTGGCAACCTTGCTAAAGGAATCCCAGACACCTACCAGACAGCTTCACTGGCAGAACGTGTCACCAACTGGAAGTTAACCTTTGAGAAATACCTACTAGATCTGGAGAATCAGTCGATGGTGTACGTCGGGAGTGATCCTAATGCAGAACCTAGGCTTTACTATCCGATGCCTAAAGGTGCTAAGATTGATAAGGATGACGAAGGCAATGAGTACTACCATCTTGTCTTGCAGAAGGATCAGGGAGAGAAAAAGCAGACGAAACTACTGCGTGAACAGTGGACGTTGAAGCGATACCATGACTACCTACAGGAGTTTGCCTATATGCCTGGGTATCTCTCGGTGCTTGGTAAATTCTGGGACTCTTCCGTAGAGAATGAACTCCCAGATGAGAGTGAGATTGGAAAGTGCAAGATAGGGAAGCCTATCAGTAATTAAACATATGAGCCTATGAGGAGGCTATGATGAATCTGGGGGACCGACCTAGCGATAACTGGGTTGGTCTCCCTTTTTTTTGATCGCTTTTTTATGGAGCTTCGCCCTATTTTTTTTAAAGCGTCCCCTCGGAGCTTCCACTCCCCGAAACCACACCTCCCTCGCCCTATTTATTTAACAGCAGTCCACCCCACCAAAGCAACAGCAACGGAGCTTCGCCCTATGTTAAGCCACCACCCAGCTTCTTCGCCCCCGTAAAAAGCAAAAGCACGCCCGCCCGATGGCGATAGGTTGCGAAATCGTGGTAAATTACCATGGTTTTGTGACTAGGCCCACCGATGGCGAAAGGTTGGCTGTTGGTATGACTAGTGTTACTCAGAGATCGTGGTAAATTACCATGCTTGGACCCCCAGCTAACCTTTACCCTAGTTTATTACACTGCTATCACCAAAGAATGCACTGAGTTTTTCTACCAACTCCTTCTCTAATTCTTCTGGTGATCTGTTCTCCACTGTGACGTGAGTGCTGTCGTCAAACAGCTTGCCCTTCTTACCTAGCAGTTCCAATGCCCTGACTCTAGCGGATGCAGGATTGTCTTCATCTAGTATGACTGCTTGCAATCTTTCTATAACCCAGTCGTTGCCTAGCTTTTCGTGTGCCTTGATAGCTGTCCTGTCTTGTGCTTTCAGTGCTTGGATAGCTTCTCTTATATGTTCTTGGTTGGCTAGTCGTGATGATGCATTGCGTATGGATCGGTCCGACATAGTGTCGGTGTTGTATGCTTTTCTATAGGCATCAGTGTACTTGTCACCCGATGCTACAAACCCAGCGAACGCAGATTGTTTCGGTGTCATACTCTTAGTGTTACTCATGACTACTAGTTTAGTATGACGAACCAGTATGGTCAATAACGTATAGCAGAGTGACCACTGGTGTTTGATACTATAATAATTTTCCGTTAGATTTATAGTATGGAAATCTGCAGAGGTACTGCATAGAAAATCGTGGTAATTTACCATGATTTCCTAACGATTCCACAACTAATGACAAGGAGTTTTACATATGAGTTTTGCCAGGATGCGACGCCTGAATCCTTGGCGTAATCCTGACCTGTTTGCTATCGTACCTGTATGGTTCAAGCACAACCATCCCACTGAGTACGATAGGATCATGGCTTCCAAATCTATTGGGCAATGTATTTCTAGGCTCAAGAGATTTGAGGACAAGTATGGCGATGGTTTGGGTGGTGATTCACTACCCTTTCCTATCGTTGATCCACGGGTCAGTAAGACTAGAGATGTGCGAACCGATCTCAAAACCACTAGCGACTACAGCTACAATCGTGTAGATCCCAAGTACTTTGAGTCACGTGCGACTGTCGAGGGTCGTGGGGTTAAGTCTATTGACAACCCACATGAGCCACCATCGGTAACTGAACCGACGCCTTATGTCCCCAAGCCAAGACCTACCACGTGTGCCACGTGTGGCAAGGATCATGTTGGACACGGCTTCAGTGCCACAGAGTACGATAAGTTTGTCAGTGCTGTTGGAGAGTTTGGCTGTACGATTTAAGAACGTGGTAATTTACCATGATTTATTAATTCTAACTGGAGAAAATTATTATGACTGACCAGGATTTTGATCTTGCTCTTCAAGAATATGAGGAGATGTTGGATAGTACACCTGTCTCAGCAGAGGCAATCATTAAAGTACATGAAAATTTACCCAAGCTAGTGGCGAACATGATAGACGACACTCAGCCAACAGTAAAAATAAAAGGAACCGAAGCTGAAGATAAGTTGTTGGAGTGGACAGGTCAGCAAAGGAGATAGCGTTAGTAGAGTGGTATTCTTTTAGATAGGAGGGAGTATGAGTAAGCTAGACTGGAGTGGATGGAAGGTGGTGGGTCATGTTCCAGTAGACTCAGGACAACTGATGATCACCGATCCATGTTACCTGAGAGACTGGGAAGATAATGATTTTGTAAGCATAAGGATTTATGAAAAGTCTGATGATCCTAGTGTCACTCTGCAATGGACTGTGGACTTCACTGGATACGATCAGGTTATCAAGCCTTATGACAAGACTATGAACGACCTTATAGCAGAAGGAATCTTTGTATCAAGGGAAGACACGAGACCCATTGATTCATTCTCTTATGATTCAGCCTGTCGTAGAACCATACGAGATGGTGCTGGCCAGGTGACTGATCTGGCTGTTGCGACTAGTACTGGGTGGGGGGATGGATGCTACCCTGTGTACGCCAAGGTTAGAGAGGGGCGTGTCATGCAGTTACGAATAGACTTTAATTAGGAGGGAGTATGAATGACAACGAGACCAAGGAAGAACAGGGGAAAAGGCTTTCTAATTGGATAATAAACCTTGAAGATTCGTTACGGAAAACACAAAAGAGTAGAGATAAATGGAAAACTCAATGTCTCGCAGAGACCGAAGCGTGTGCCAAGTTCTGGATTGGTGTACTCATTAGTGAAGTCGGTACACGTATGAGTATTGATAGCATCAATGCATGGGTCAAGGCCAGAATGGAATACGATCACAGCGAGACTGTTCGTTGTGGCGAGGTCGCTGTGTACTACAACGCAATGGTGTCCGAGGATGTTCGTAAAGAGTTCACACTAGAGAGAGAAAGGGAGGCAACAGATGGCTGATACAACTGGCAAGCAATGGCATGAGCTACAGCAAGAGCGTTACGAGAGGAAGAGGATGCAAAGAAAAAACGTAGAGCTAAGAACACAGGTTACAGAACTGAGATACGAGAGGGATTTATTTAGAGCAGAGTTACACAAGTTGCATGGGGAAAGAACAAAGATGCAAGAGGAAGCTGGAGACTTTTGAGGTGTGGTAATTTACCACGATAATTAAATAATTATACTTAGGCAGGAGGATTGTTATGGCAAGATTGGACGATGTTTTAGAACACAGAGTTTGGCGATTAAACAAAATGACTGGGGACGACAACTATGAGGTTGAGGGTTGCAACAAAGAAGGTCGGAGGCTGATCCGAAACCATAGTACTGGTGGGGCAACGGACGTAAACCAAAGAAGGATGACGAGGCCAGCAATGATAGACCTGCTCAATGCTCTCATTTACGTCCAATACAGAGAACACGAAAAGTATGTTCGTGAACGTCTAAAAGGAGAGTGAGTGATGCAATTAGAATACACCATTACAGATCAAATATTATTGACATGGGGAACTGGTGAGAATAGGGCAGTCTTGAGAGTCTGGCATATATCTCAAAAAGATGAGGCGGAAGCAGAACTTAAACGAGTTCTGGGTGGGACATCAAGGAAGCCAACCTTCCACTTTGAGGAAGACGAGATTGAGGAGAGTGAGTGATGACGGATGTAATAGAGCAGTGTCGAAAGATCGTAGAGGACAAGCAGTGTGCTGTGGTAGGTGGAAAGATGATGGATATGCAGACTGCCAGTGTGATAGTACAGGTTTTTGATAAGTTGAAACCAAGCAACCAAAGAATAATGGCAAACTGTTCGTCAATAAATGAGATGGCGATCATGGCTTGGAAGTTAGCTGACAGGGTAAGTAACAGGATTAGGCCGGCCCGTTAATAAATAAATAAATAATCTTTGGCCGGCGGGATTGTTTAACCGAGCGAGGTGAGTGATGGAACTGCATGAAAAAGTAGCACAGGAAATAGTTAAGGATATTAGTGGGAGGTACGAGGAGTACGACACGATAGAACGACTAGAAAATTTCCTGAAAAACCTAGAGGACTTGGGTATTCGGGAAGTGCATCAACAATTAGTAGGGATGTTACGAGTCGGGCGTGATG
>Ga0098053_1000367_pt1 | contig 15565 bp, 7 predicted proteins | sample 15BtaG_FD_77068 | JGI IMG/M metagenome (GOLD analysis project Ga0098053, IMG submission 77068) | Marine viral communities from the Subarctic Pacific Ocean - 15B_ETSP_OMZ_AT15312_CsCl metaG | ecosystem: Environmental > Aquatic > Marine > Oceanic | place: Pacific Ocean | collected 2015-01-18 | reverse complement strand
TCTCGGCTAAGCGCACCCCAATCTCCTTCCCCTCTATTATCCGTCTCTATGAGGTCTCCATGCTTGTATATTCTGGTTGTCGTTGCGAGAGCATTATTCTCTGCGTTTTTATGGTTATGGGTATAACTGACCTGAACATCACTACCTATTTTGTAGATCTGGTCATTTTTAATTATTTCATATATCTCATTATATTTAGCATTTTCTTTTATTATTCTATTGGCCCCAACGAATCCTAGTCCTCCATGGTTATAAGGGGGGACATTTTCTCCACCCGTTAATCTGCCAGTGCTAAAAGATACGTCTTCTTTTACCGTATAATCTATTTTGGGCTGATAGTAGTTTTGCCACGTCTCCGTGTCGTGTACTTTAGATACGCCATCGCTTACATCTCTTTTGGAGATTTTTTCCTTAGTGGCTTCAATGAAGTATTTTTTACCCGGAGTTAGAGGCATTTTCTTTAATTACACTATTTAACCTATGGGGACGGGGCTATTCTATCCCCTACTTTCGGGTCGTCATCAAGGTCAGCTTTATACATTCCTTCTACTTCTGGTAAATTGGGGTCTCCATATAAATCAACATACCTATTGAATGTTAAAACGCTCTTAGTCCTTCCTTTTGACCAACTATGGCCATCTCCAAGTTTTGCGCATTCTAGTGTATTCTCTATCTCCGGTTTCTCTATCACTTTAGTCTCTGAATCTTCAGATGTTTGAGTTTCAGTAGCGTCATCTATCAATGTTGTTGTCTCTGGCGCAGTATATTTACAAACATAATCCTCATTGTCATATATGTACTTGTAGTCGACCAAAGAAGTACGAGGAATCATTCTTAAATTTCTATGGAACATCTCTCTGGCGCTATCATAAATTGGGTTAAAGTTAATATAATTTTGTGAAGACACATCTTGCCCGCTTGCAAACTGCAACATGAGGTTTAGGTATGTATCTTTCATTGCGTTGTCTTGCTGGACGCTATCTCCCATTTTATGTGGAAGATTGGGTTGGCCAAATAGGTTCTTTATGATCCCATAATTTTCGTAGTTTTGCCAAATTTTCTTTGGAGCTTTGGTTATATCGGGAGTCCCATCTTTTTTAAGCGTCGAAAACATCATGTCCCCTTTCGTGTCGATACCCTTTGTGATAGCAGAGCTTATCTTTGTATCGTCATCTCCTCCCCACCGTTCCTTCATTTCTACATTAGCCCTGTCGGATCCTAACCCAGAAGAAGCTAACCTCGTCATTAGCAGGGCGTCTGGTAAATCTGGCCTCATCCTCAATAGTATAGCAGTTTCCATGCATATTCCAGACCAGCTATTAGATGAAGTCTTCTCGTCTCTGGTGTATACCCCGTCACTCTCCACGGGCTTAGCCATTAAAGTTATGTCATTGACCAGCTTGATTGAGAAAACTCTATCAGCCAATACGACGTCTTCTCCTTTCGCAAAGTAGTAAAGCTTTTCGAATACCCCTTCTTCTATCCAATCTTTATTCGCAGCATGACATTCTTCTTTGGTTTTGTCAGTGCCGTCACTACAGTATCCGCTACCCGGAACCGGAGTTAAGGTGGCGCTATATTCTAAAGTATTACGTAGAGGACTATTTGGAGTCCAAGTTGGCGTATTTATATCTGAATGTTTATACGTTTCTATATCGAACCTAATCACACCATCTGCAACAATCTTCCTGTCGAAGCAATAAGCACGTGGAGATAACGTTCCATTCGGCTGCGTAGTGAGCTTAATCCCACACCCAACTATATAAAAACCAGCAAAACAATAATGCTTCCATTGCTCTCCTGTGTCTTCTTTTGGGACTGGTTTTGGGAAATAGGTAGTTTCCATATCGTCTATGAAACTAGAGTTCAACGAGAAATTATTCTCTCCATAAGGTCCTTGTAGCTCGCCACTTAATACTTCTGGAGCAATCCAATGGGAATAAAGATTTAAATAAGACCCGGCGTTTATCGGCGCTTCAATATTAGTGCTATTAGCGGTTGCGAAAGTGGGGTATGTGGGCTCATATAGCATATCATGTTCGCCTTCCCCTTTCTCCCAACTATCCTGCCAATAAACCTGACCGTAAGCTGGAGCTAATGAATACTGCTTCTCGAAAAACTTTTCGAACTCAAAACCCCAAGTAGGCACATCGAATGTGGCGTCTGCCAAACTTTCGTACCGCTTTTCGAACTCTCCTGTTGTGGATGTCTTGCGTTCTGTTTTCTCCACTAGGTATCTAGAGAAGATCTCCTTACTCATACCAGAACTCATATGCTTTCTAAAACCTGAGTTATAAAAATTTAAAACAGAATCTATTTGATCTTTATTAACTTCTCTTTTGCCCAGTCTCCCTCCTCCTGTATAAGGGCCTTCGTAGTAATGTTTATAGGATAATTTTAAATTACCAATTTTTCTTTCATTTGTCAGTGGATCTGTGAAATGCCCATCTGCAAATATTAATAAATAATGATCATACTCTCTTCTAACATTCTCTAACTTCTCTGGCTCCCACCCTCCACAAGAAGTCTTAAACCTTAACTCGTCATGTGTTTTGGGATTTATGGGGCTAAATATATATTCATGCACCGGGGCGGGTGGAAATCTTTCGTCATATTGAGGGCACAGATCAACAACTTCCGGGGTTGGGGAGTATGATGGAGGATTTTTTCCAAAGGGAGATCTCCAATGAACATAGTAATCATAATACCACCTAGCCGTCATATAAGCCGGGGCCGCAGCATGAGTCATCGCAGCTTTGTACTGAAACAAATCTAAATCTAAATTGACCTGAGGAACAACAACTCCCCTTTGGATTTTAGCCATCAACCACATCTCCGATAAAGTCTTCGGGGCATGACTTCCGCCTCCACCTGCGGCGTTCTCGTCATTACTTGGGTTTAAAACAGAATCATAAAGAACAAAAGAGTCAACGGGAGAAACTGTTATGTCACCATCTGGGTTAGAAAGGAGATCGCCGGTAGAAGTGAACCATTTAAGCGCGCCCTTTTTCACGCTATATGGCTGGGTGTTAGCAAAATCTAACTCAAGCTTAACTAATTGAGTCCTAAACCATTCCGGCGGCAGGTTTCCTTCTTCTTTAAAGCTGTCAACTGTCCCTCCTGCCGTTCCAAATATATAAGAGACTAAATGATTTGATGGATTTGGTCCCCCAAATTTATTAGCCACATTATCTTTTGGCCAAGCGAACATGTGGGTATCGTTACGATCTTTGTCTTTGTAGCCATCCTCATCAAACATGGCGGGTTCAGGAATAATATGAGAATATACTTTCCACCACCCATCCTCTGGCTCAACTACATTGATGCCTGCTTTAGCAGCCCACTTATCCCCAGAGTCAAACTTAGGCAAAACCATGCTCCTAAACATCGAATGAGCATAAAAGAATATCCTCCAAGTAGTATCGCCAATTCCATAAGAGAGCCTATCGTTAAAAGCCCTCGCTAATTTATTATACTTTTCAGCGAAGATTTTTTCGCCGTTCTTTCCGTCTTCTGAGGTCCCTGCAACCCTGTCAGCTTTTTGGTATTTTATAGCCATACATTTGGAGCGTTATTTCCTTCTGATGTCGCAGTTGTAGCTGGCGTTCTATTTCTTCCGTCTACGTTTAAGTCTATATAGTAAGCCATGTACTCAGGATTATTTCCTACTCTATGGTCATAAAAAGAGGCAACATCAGGGTAGACTTTATTCCAAACTCTTCCTTTTGATAGGCTTTTATCTTTTTGTTTGTAGTCGTCAACTACAAGTTCGTGAGTATTTCTGCAATTAAACATAACTGCATCCCCAGCAGGATTACCCGCCATTGCATTCAAAGCTGGAAGAACACTAATCGGAACATAGAGTCTTCCTATAAATAATTGGTCCCCAACATTATAAGCAGGAAAAACATCATCTCTTAAGTCGCTTGGGTTACTCGGCCTAGTAGGCTTTAGATATTTAGGGAGTAAAACAATCCAATTTCTTCTAACGTTATTAGCCATCACTTCTTCTGTCAGAATGAATCCATAATCCTTATTATCTCTGGTTAAATCGAGGTATAAGGGAATTCGTTCACCAGTTTCAGGGTCAACTGCCTCTGTATTTGGATCTGCGACTACTTGTACTTGCTTTACTCGCTCTAAGAATGGGTTATAGTTTGAGCTAACCCTATTCTGTCTGGTATCTGGTCCTTTATTCTTCATTACCTTTGTCCTGTTATTAATATTTCATAATAATTTTCATCTACACCGCTTAAGCCTAAACGAACCACCATTGGCTCTTGGTCAAATAGAGTATCTTGAGTTATAAAAACATTATACTGAGTGTCGCCCATTGGGGCTTTGTCTATTTCTTTGGCGTATCCTAATCCGGCGTTCCCTGAATAGTGTTCTCCTGACTGGTAACTAACGACCCCAGTTGTATATCCGCCATCTGTGTATCCGGTTACAATATCCCATACCCCGGTAAAAGACTTGCTTTGTCCCGTTAGGTATCCGGAATAATCTCCCAACCCGCTTACCATAGCGCCAGCATCTCCTGTCATTATTCCGCTAGCGACAATATAATCTACCAGTATACCGCTATGCCCGCTAACGCTTTGAAGGCCACTGCCAACATGATCTAAAGATTTTGCATTTAGAGGAAGCCCGGTTACTTCACCAGAAAATAATCTATGACCAGACTCTATTCCATAAGATCCAGTATAAGGATGTATGCCTCCAATACCGGTTCCAGACAAAGTACCAACCACGCTACCTGTGGTAAGCACCCTAGCGCCAGATAAGCCGCCATCTCCGCTAAGAGTAGCGTACCCAGTCCCAATTATATCATGGTATAAGCTACCTTCGCCAGTAGCGTAAAATAAGAAATTACCAGTGGAATCACTATAGCCAGTTATTCCAAGTCCGCTAGTAATAGATCCATTTAATATATCCGTACCAGATAGATAATCTACCTTAACTGTACCCGATGTTACATACCCACTTCCCTCAAGGTACCCGCTACCGCTAAGTAAATCTCCCCCTACGTATCCATCACCATAACCTAATATCCCCACCCCATTATCCCCAGTGAACATGTCTCCAGTAGCTCCGCTAACATAACTCAACGAAGCTTCAAAATTTGCTCCGGTATATAGGTCTTGATTTAAATAGGTAGTATATAGAGCATTATAATATCCAGTTTTGATCATGTTCTCTGCATACCCTGTTGATACCCCACTTGTGTCAATATCAATAAAGTCCATGTCATCCACAGGATAAACCAACAAATTAGAATAATATTCTCCCGAACTTTGCCCCGAAGTTCTGAATTGCTTGGACACCTGACCATAGTTTGTATACAAAACCAAATCAACATCATATAGATTGTTCATTCTTCCGCCAGATGGATTTATTACAAGAGCTCCACTAGTACCGGGAGAAATTCGGTCCGCATGAGACTTTAAACTAAAATCAACAAAGTTCTGCATACCAACTGGGCTCCTTACGAAACCTGAATAAATAGTTATCTCGGCCTCTGTGTCGTTATTGCTAAGGTACCCAGTATAATCTTGTTTTTCCCTAAAGTAATCCGGGAAAGAAACTGATGCACTCACTACATCAGAAGTAATAACCATAGACAGGTCAACATCTACCCCCGTAGTATTAACGAAAAACTTACTGATCCCAGTACCCGGGCCTAAACCAGTTAAAGAAACTAATTGCCCATCAACCCCATAATTGTAAAGACTACTGGAGCCAGAACCAGATATGTTTCCTGAAATCTCAAAGCTCTCCAAAGGATCGTAAGCGGTTACAAAATCCCCAACCTGAGAGGGAGTAGGTCTGTCGTATACAAATCCGCTCTCTAAATGGAACCTAACAGGAACTCCCCCGACTCCAGAAAATCCAATCTCCGCCTTACCAAAGATATTACTTGTACGTACATTGGCTCTGAAAGAAACTTCATTCTTTCTAGCTATTTCTCTACTATTTATCCCCGAGAATATCATCTTCCAAAAACATTTAATTTAGGCTCTATCTTCTTCATATACACTTGAGGCTTTGGATGCTCTGGCGGCCTAGTTGCAAAAGATATATCAACAGAAACCCCGCTGTCATCTAAGCTAACCCCTAAGTTAGTCAACCCTTTAGCGGGATCCAGTAAATCCTTAAGTTCATCATCAAACTGCAGCCCCGCTAATGTAAAGTTAAAATTCTCAACAGGGTCATCTGTCGATACAGCATTGTTCTTAAAGGAGTCGTAAAGTCTTTTGTGATATTCTTCTAACGTTAGGTTTGCAAAAATTTCGTTAACGCTATCTGGGTCAATCTTTTTACCCGGATCAGCATCTATCTCGCTATTTGTGGCTGGGACTGCTACTTGGATGATTCCCTCTTTATCTGGATCGTCATATTCTAGAGCTGCGTCTGCGTCATTAGTGATTAAATTCTCCACGACTTTAATTCCCATGGTTTTGTTTGAATAGTCCTTGTCGGAGGCTCTTTTAAACAAAGGCTTGTTAAATCTTATTCCCGCATAGTCTAAAGGCGTTAATTCGTTTGTAACCATTTCGGGAAGAGGAAATCCTAGTATTTCTTTCTTGGCTGTTACGGTTGTTTTCTTAAAATTAGCGTGCCTTATATACCCTTGATAAGGAGCCATTACTGGAAACATTATAGCAGGGGATTCGTTTCTTGTAAAACCGCCTGCGAAGTGTTCGGCATAATGACTGTATAAGAATATGTATTCTGACGCTGGACCTATTGGCTCTTCCGCGTTACCTTTCCGTATATTCTTTTTCGTTCCGGTCCATTGCGGGTATCCAACAAATGGCCTATTCTGCGCTCCATCAAAATCACAGACTCCACAAACCTCTTCGACAAGACTTGATTCACAATTAGTTACGCATTTGTCGTCATTCTCAGCGTTTTGTTCTCCTTGACCCTTGTAGACGGGTTCAAAAGGATTGCCAGCTAGCCCCCTAAAGTAACGAGCATAAACACGAGCATCTGGCAAGCTATGAAACTTGTTAGCAGGAGTAAGTGGGTTAGAGATAACACTAAAGGTCCTCTTCATTCCTGACCTTCTTCCTGAAATAAGCATTTTCACTGTTCCCTCTTTTATTGCCGTAGCCATGCTAATTATATTACCCGTGGAGTCTTTAGCGGTAGTGGGAAGTTTGCCTTGTATTAACAGATTAGTTAAATAAGCTTTTGAAGTTCCACTCAGCTCATATATCTGAGGTATAACATCCCCCAAAGGTATAAAGGATAAAAATTTACTAAAGGTAAACTCATTTATACCCCAAGCGGCTCCTTTTTGAAATATATAAACCCTTTTGGAATATCGTTTAATACCAGAACTTACCCCAGAAGTTCCAGAAGTTCCATAATCGGTAGTTACGGAAAAAGTTTCATTAGGCCCTGAAGTGAACATAGTGGGATCATACCCCTCACTTCCTTCTGCCGAAATGTCAATATATGGTATAGCTTTGTGTAGGCTATGTGATTCCGGATGGTTCATGAATTGAGCGTAAGGGAGTAAGCTTGTATGCTCAGGTTTATCCAAGGCATACAATCCGACATCACCTCCGGCCACGACTTCATTCTCGAATTTTATTTCTGAATCCGACTTACACGTTTTGGAATCTATTTCTGACTCCTCCATGGGAGAATAATAATATTGACCTATAAATCCGTTAGCTAATTCGGATTGCCATTGGTCAAAGCTTCCTTTCATGTCGTCATTTATAATAACAAATTTCCCCATAGCTCCACCCATTGACATTTCAAACTTCCTAAGTATTTGACCATAAGTCTCATCATTACTATTTGCAACAATTTGATCTAAAGTACTGGGAGAGATGTCCATATACCACGTAATTCCAAGAGCATTTCTTACCCATGCGTTTCCAACCCCCGATTCATGTAAGTACAACTCCCTAAGAGGTTTGGAATATTTTGCAAGAGCACAGGTAACCATAAAGTCAGCAATCGGCATGTACCCTCTTTCTTGCCACGTGGTTATTGCTTCGACAGGAACATTATAAAACTGTTTTACTTTATAATTAACAGTTATATCTTCTTTCATTCTTGCTGGCTTTATATATTGAGATATGTAACCTGCTTTATATGTCCCTTCTATTGAGCCGCTTTCGTTCACGGCTTCAACGATTGTTGTTGGATGAGCCTTTTCTTCAGAAGTGATTTCGCTAACTACTTTTTTAATTTTGTCTATATATTTCTTTCCATCCTCATCAAGGATAGCCTCTTTGCTTAAGTCTATCCCTACCAGCATTTGTTTGCTGAGGTCCCAAGTGAAGCTATAGGCCATGTCAGAGCACCAAGCGTTTAACACTTCTCTTAGGGTTCCTGTATAGGCGTTTCTGTAGTTTTCGTTTCTATCTTGTAGGGAAAGCTTCTTTCCCGCAGGGTCATCCGCAATTTGTACGTAAGACCCCTCTTCATTTGTTTTGGTATAGTTTTGATTCAAAGCGTAAATTAAATCAGAAAAATTATAATCAACTTCAGGTATATCACATTTTTGCTCTACAAAAGACTCTCTCCCTAATATAATCATCCCACCATTAGTTTTAAAAAAGCTTATAGCAGAAGGTTCCACATAACCTTTACCAATCTCTGATTTGCCGCCTTTACCATTTGATTGAACGACAGCGATTCTTCTTATAATTCCATCTTTGCCAAATACGGTCCCTCCTGAGCCATCGGAGTTCTCAGTTCCGGGTATTACTGTTTCCCCCGGAGTAACTAACATCATATCGGAAGTACCATCGCACTTCATACAATTTAATTTTAAGTCAACTTTTGAATCTACAACCACTCCATACGGCTTACCGTCTCTAGACAAGACTGGAGATTCACCCTTAGTGATGTCCGCCACCTTGACATGTCTATTGATTAAACCAACAAAAACCTTATCTAAAATAACTGAAGTATCTACAAATTGCAGAGATAAAACCCTCTGGCCTACTGAAGTTTTAATATTATACGAGACTAAATGAAGTTTAAACTCGTCTAATTCTCCAACTTTCAAATCCCATATGTCCGAAGTATTAAGAACGTCTTTAAAAGATCCTTTATTGTTTCCACCAGCGTCTCTAGGTTGGTAAGTTCCGGTGTTATTAACGATGTTAAGAGTAATTTTTGTGGGGCCAGAGGTATACCCCATCTGGACAGTCATTGCATAAATATATCCACCAAAAGCTTCTCCAGCTTCGCCTCCTTGCAATATAATCTTATCTATCTTTTTAAAAGCCATGTTATTCTATTCCTACTGCTCCAGCAGATCCTAAATCCGTATACTGAGGAACTGTTTTTGCCGTGAGCTTAACTCCAAACGTTCTTTTACTAAAATCAGAAGCTTTATCGTATTCCGTGGTTCTAACTCCGTTAACCCATATCTGCTCATTCATTAATCCAAACCCCGCGTCTAAAGAGCTAGCCCCTTCACCTGTAAATCTATTAAAGCTGCCCATCCCAGAAACAGAAGGAGAGAACGATAATAACCCAGTAGCGCCATCTAAAGAGTTCGTGTCAAACCTAATAACTTTACCGCTTGAATTAAGTATGTCGTCGTAAATATCATAGTTAATCCCAGAGGTCATTTTCTGACCATTAAAGTATACATCTGAATTTATATCAGAATCGAGACTAGTGTACCCAGTAAGATTTAAATAATAATTATTAAAGTACATCTTACCATCAGCGCCAGCTCCATTATAGCGAATAGCATCCCCTTGCCCGGTCCAAACGTAATAGGTCTTCCTTCCGCTATTAAGTTTATCATACATTATCTCATCATCTGTTTCAAATTTACCGCTAGAAACAATCTCTGAGGTATTTTGCATCTCATAGTCGCCTATGTAATTTAACTTAACTGTAGTTGATAGCCTAGCGTAACCAGTTCCGACCCCATTGTATTCCCAATCTGGTAGCCTTTCACTCGAAGTATTTGCGTGAACTAATAACAAACCATCTCTTTGGGCCGTTATTGTCCCAGACGTAAAAAGGAAGCCGCCTTTGTCCCACTCATATTTAGCTTGGTCCTTTGACCCAGTTAGGACACCCATTGTAGAGGAAATTATATGACCATTTTCATTTTGGTTATAGTCCTCTGAGAAATCCACATAGTAAGTTTGTCCTGACTTAATGCCATCCTCGACTCCCAAATCTAAAATTCCAGTTATGTATCCACCGGGGCCTAATTCGTAGTTGAGTCTTCTGCCTGCGACGGTCACGCCACTAGTTAGAAGATTCTTAGAAGCTTCCGATTGTAAAACTCCATTCTTATAGATGTTTAAATTTTCCCCAGTATAATTTTCATCAACTAAATATATATTACTTTCAGAAGCCACGCCTCCATCTCTTGGAATAATCTTTGGAATTAGCGATAAATTTTTATCTCCGCCGCAGTCCAAGTAAGAATACACCTCAAGGACATCGTCACTATCTAGTGCTTGCTCTGTTATTATATTATTTTTAGAATACCCAGATATTAAACCGCAATCGAAAAGCGTTTGCTCTTCTTGTGGTAAGTATTCAATGGTTGAACCCGTTGCGATACCTGTTTCGAATTGCCTCTTTCTGCCTGTCTGTAATCCCGTCTTAGGTAGATTCAAATAAAGAGAAACCGAGCTGGGGGTATTATCTATATCGTAAGTAGATATTTCGGTTATTTTTTCAAAATCATGTCCAGTAATCCCAGACCCGGTAATTGCATTATGATCTATAGATGAGTAACCCGTCACTTTTGTAAAAGAAACTGTTTGGGCGGTTACTCCCTCTTTATTATAGCCAGAAGCAAAAAATACTTTAGATAGATCATCCCTATCACTTTCACTTAAAGACCCACTTACGAGAACAAAGTCATTAATAAAACCGTCGAACCCTTGGTAATAAACTTCATAAGGGGGTAGAGTTTGGTAAAAATCTCCCATAAACCAATGGTTTGAATGCCTATCCCGCGCTTGTATTCTTTTGGTTGAAACTTTTCGGTCTATAAAATCATGAACAGATATTTCGATATAATTTAGGTCCGCATTAAAACCCGTACTTCTAGAGACGGATACTACCGACTTCTCGGCTAGCTCTTCTTTGTTCAGGTATGTTCTTATCGAGTTTCCATAGTAAGGGTCACCCGGGTTCAACCCGTCTGTATGAGGGTAAGAGTAGAAGACCCTATTATTAGCTATCCCAAAATTAAAACCAGAAATACCACTTGCGTTATGAGAAGAGCTTAAAAGAACTCTTTGCTTACTGTAGTCAACGGCTTGAGGAGATGTCTGTCTCAAACTGAATAAAGCAGTCCACTGCTCGAAATCAATCCCACTACCTACCTGAAGGAGCCCGCTGGTATCAAATTGAACAAAATCTCCAGTATGAGCCGCAGTAGTTTCCAGTACATCACTTTCACCTATGGAGATGCCCGGAGTATATAAGCCATGGATTCGATATATTCCATCTTCTCCACTAACATGTTGATCCGACACTGGATACAAATTATTATAAACCAAAACGCCAGAAGCTCCAGTGAAATTGTACAAAGCCTTAGCAGTCCCGGTTTCTCTACCGTTCCTTTCTAAATAACTTAAAAGTATTTCTCTTTTGACTGCCATTATTCTTCTATGGTTTGACCTAGTTGATATTCATCCTCTAACAGTAAAGGGGACTTGTCTTGAGAATATTTGTAGCTACAGGATATACTCCCACCTACATCTTCTTTAGATATACTCTCTGCCTCGAGTCTTAATTCAGCGCCGTCGCCTAGGCTATTCCTTAAAGTATTTATGAGCCCATTCGCTATGCCTTCTAAATATACGCTATAAGCATTTGACTGAGCTGTATTATCATTTACATGAGAGCCCACTATCTGAGAGCTTATTGATATTTCCTCTTTCGATACTACATTAGTATCAAAAATTGTATATAATCCATTTTCATTCACCGCGGCTTTAGGTTTGTATATTGGAACAGCAGTATTAACCTCATATGAATATGTTGAATCCCTAAGTATAGCATGAGAACTAGCTTGGTCTTTATCGGTAAAGGTAGCGCTAACGTTAATCTCGCCCTTAACCCCTGATACAACAGATAGCGAAATTGGGTAAGTATTTAAATCATAAGTTGTTCCAAGAAAATCATGATAAACGCCTTGAGCCATAGCCTTAAGCTTTGAAGGATCATCGTTGGGATAAACTTCTGAACCCAAAAACGCTGAAGAAGAGGTTTCTCTTTCTCTTAAGTTACCTCTGGATTTTATGTCCCCATTAACCACCGCTGTAGTCACTTTCGTTATATCGTCAGTAGATAAAGATACACTATAGTCATAGTAAGCATTATCAGAAGTGGTGATGAACTTATTATCATCATATGAAGCCTGAAAACTTATAGCTTTACCAGATGGATTTTCTGTTATGCTTAAAGTTATTGGAATTTGATTTAAATTGTTATAACTAATATCTCCTGTTAGTAAGTCGTATATGTTTAAATCGTTTACGTAATCTCTAAGATCTGAAAAAACTCCTGTCTTACTATGCTTCGCCTCTCCATCTATCGTTGCTGAAACATAATCTTCTGAAATGCCAGACTCCAAAGATGTTGAGTATTTTAAAATTATTCCGCTACATCCACTCGGATCAGCCTCGTATGTCTCTGATACGGAATAGGTTCCTTCCATTCTATCTATAGACTCGGATTGAGTCGTTAAAGCGGGAAGGAAACATCCATCTCCGGATGCCCCAGAGTTCGGGATGAAATTTGGACCGTCAAAAGGGCTATAGCTAGCAAATTTATACCCAGTTCGTCCCCTAACAAAATTTATAGCATTATCCAAAGCATTCGGCGCACCGACATTGAACCCTTGTGCGGAAACGTTATGACTGATTTTTATTATCTCATCTTCTGGGTCTTGGGAAAATTCATAAACATCGCTAGGATTTTGAACACCTTCTCCGCTTGTGTTCCAATTGTTTATATCGTAAGCGTCTAAAGTTATATCGTAACTCAATAAACCAACATAGGTAGACTCTTCGAAGCTTACGTTTCTTACTACGCAATTATATCCGGTATAAAATCCTACCCAATTACTACCATTGTATTCTTGTATCTCTATGTTACTAAAGTCCCTACCAAACCCATTTATTAATTTCATTTGGGCGTCAGCTAAGTTTCCAAAATAATCCCCGCTAGATCCCGAAGCCCCGCAGTTATCACCACCAGCTACGCCAGTAAGGATTCCATTTAATTTTATAGAATCTCTTCTACCCCATCGACCATCGTAAATACCACCAAAGTCGTTATCCATCGTCTGCTCCATCGTGACGAATGGAGTAGGCTGGCTATCGAAAGAATAACTTCCGTAAACAACTCTAGTATTTGCATCGCTTCTTGCCATTATACTTCTTTAGTTATTATACCCATATTACTAACATCTGTACTAGTTCTTTTGGTTGTATAGCTACAAACTAGCTGGAATGTTAACTTCATATTACTATCCAGAGTGTAGGAGCATAGATTTGCATAAATTAAAGAGTAGTCCATATCTAAACTAAAGTCAGAATAAATGTCCGCCATTCTTTGGGCGGCTATTTCTCTGCATACGTCCAATTCAGGGCCGATGTCGGTAACCAAGCTTTCTCTGAATGGCACAGAGGTAAACACATTAGCTACAGGTCTTGTAAGTGTGGCTTCGATTGTTATCGTTCTTTGACCCAAATCGGTTTGACCTCCTCCGTCTACATTCGAACCCCCAATCCCGACAACAGGTTCATGTAATAGAACGTACCCGTCTTTCTTATTCGGTACGACAAATTTGTTCCTCATAAAAATCGGCAACTTGTCAGCGACCTTTACATTCATTTTTTTAAAACCTGCGCTATCAACACCGAAGCCTGACCCAACGTCTACAAACCTTAGGGAAATGTCGTCTGAATATTCCTTACGGTAAGTCATGGATACTCCAAGTTTTGGATATGTAATATCCGTTCTTGTTTCTTTTAGAAAATTCGCATCCATACCAGTGAGATCATTGTAAAATTTTCTAGCTCTTCCGGGTGGATTAACTGTTATGCCATCAGCACTCTTAGTTAATTCGTCCTTTAAATAAGTCCTAATATCATTGTCATCCCTCTTACTCTCATCTCCATTGTGGCCACCTATTATACCATCTGAAAAGGGCCTAACTTTTCCAGAGTCTGTAACTACAAATCTACCCTGTAAATCCTGCTTCAAGTCTAGGGTATATTCCAAAAGATAACCTATGGTACCATCCAGCAATCTATCGTAAGTGGTATAGGTAACGTCATAGGTTACCTTTTTACCTTTTCTATCGTACCCTCTTCCGACGTCTGTTGGTTGGCTGTGAAGAGGATCTAAGACTGGGCTTTTATCTATAGCATCTGCAATAATGCCCCCTCCGTATTCACGTCCCAACCATTTATCTTTATACGCAGCGTAGGCTGCCTGACACCTTGTGTGGGATGAGCCATCTAATTGCGTTTCGAGGCAAGTTTTCGCTTCTTCAAAAGTTTCTCCTGTTATTTCCCCATTTTCCGTTACGGTTATGACTCCGTCTTGCTGTAGCTTTATGGTTATTTTAGTTTTATCAACGCAGTCGTCGGTATTACCCTTATGTTTTTGAGAGAAAACGCACCTCTTACTTAAAAGATCGTAGCTCTCTGTAAAGTACTGAGATCTATTTCTATTATCCCATAAAGATTGCTCTCCTATTATAAACCCCATTTCTGGAGTGTTACCGGCGGCAAACAAGCTAGTGGCCAACCCCTTTGCGGCTTCCAAAGCTCCTCCCGCCACCTCACCAAGAAACTGAACAGTGATGGTATGAGTTTGCTCATACTCATCTTCTTCATCTAAACTTATAGAGAAGTCTTCTGATATATCTTTTATGCATCTTTCCTTAGATGTTGAACCATCTGATAGTGAACTTGCAAAATTTGCATAATAAGTAGATTCAGAACCAAGATAACCCAAGTCACCAGTCACGGGAACCGATATATTTATGTTGTGGTACCCAATTCTTACTGGGTTTTGATCTGTTATGGCTACTGATTGGACAATTCCAGAACCTAATGAATAACCATTTAAAACTATATTCTCACCAAAATTATCAGAAGCCGCTAAAGCATCCTGAAACTCTTGCCAATTTTCAGAAACCCCATCGTTGACTAATATATCCCGCTCAAAAACATTGATGGTCAAATCCCTAACGGAATTTAAACGCGCTACTCCGTCTCCCAGAAAATTGTTGTTCTGGCTATAAGATAGGGTTGAGGCATTTGTGAAATCAAATGTAGACATGATTATGAAGTAGCTGGGCCTTTAATTGTTCTCCATAAAGCCGGGGCTATTTGTTTCATGGCTTCGTTCACAGCGCCAGATATCTGAGATTGTATCTCTTCTACTTGAGCTGTTAATCTGCCTGAGTGGTTAACATTTACATTCAGCGGAGACATTGATACTTGCGCCTGACCCTGCGCTCCTTCTCCCGTGGATTGAACTTGAGCCATCTTTTCAGATAAGGAAGCTATCTGGATATTTAAATTAG